>Ga0315274_10003750_pt1 | contig 22561 bp, 21 predicted proteins | sample YL17G02_20_MG_FD_203700 | JGI IMG/M metagenome (GOLD analysis project Ga0315274, IMG submission 203700) | Sediment microbial communities from Yellowstone Lake, YNP, Wyoming, USA - YL17G02_20 | ecosystem: Environmental > Aquatic > Freshwater > Lake > Sediment | place: USA: Wyoming | collected...
TCCTTTGCCTCTTCTAAATTTTTTAAATAATCCTCTAATTCTTTCTGCGTGCTAAAACAGGTTCCATAGATTCTTTGTAACATAGGATTAGTTTCTATACCATGCCAATAAGCACCTGCCACCGACAATAATTTAAAAGCCTTAATTTGACCGGTAGATTCTACGTGCGGACCGCGGCATAAATCGATAAAATCTTTACCGGTTTTATAAATGGAGACTTTGTCGTCGGGAATTTCTTGCAGGAGTTGCATTTTATAATCTTCCTTTAATTTCCGAAATAATTCTATAGCTTCTTTTTTAGAAAGCTCTTCTCGGATAAAGGGTTTATTCTGTTTAATAATCTCCTGCATCTTGGTTTCAATTTTGGCTAAATCTTCGTCGGTAAACGGCTCTTTTTTGTCAAAGTCATAGTAAAAACCATCCTCAATAGAAGGTCCGATCCCTAATTTCACCTCTGGCCAAAGCTCTTTTACTGCTTGGGCCATGATATGAGAACAAGAGTGTCTTAAGGTATTTAAGTCCATAATTTAGTTCTTGGTCCCTCGTGGCTGCCAATGATGACTATCGCCACTCGGGACCAGTTTTGCTCCGCAAAACTGGTGGGCGGTACTGGACTCGAACCAGTGGCCTTTGCGATGTCAACGCAACGCGCTAACCAGACTGCGCCAACCGCCCGATAAAATTTTTAGTGGGCAAGGAGGGAGTTGAACCCTCATGACCTTGCGGCCAAAGGCTTTTAAGGCCTTCGTGTAAGCCATTCCACCACTTGCCCGTCACTATATTACCCCTCGCTAAAGAAGATATTTCACTCGCTATGCCGCTTGTCGCGGCATTTTATGCTCGTTCAATATCCATAAATTTTTCCTTGTCGGAAAAATTTATGGAGGCGTGGACCGGATTCGAACCGGTGAATAGTTGTTTTGTCCCGACGCCTCTTTTTATTTTCGCCGTCGGGATCCCGATGATGACAAGAAACGATACATCGGGACAGACAACCGTTGTCCATTAAGGCGGCAAGCGGATTCGAACCGCTGAATAACTGTTTTGCAGACAGTTGCCTTACCACTTGGCTATGCCGCCAAATTTCAAAGAATTTTTTTAACTTCCTTAATTATTGTCTCAACCTCGGCTAAACAGCCAACTCCAATTTCACCACAAGCAAGTCTTCCTCTTATTGGCCCCACAAACCTGTAACCTAAGGATTTTAATTTCTTAATATTGCCTTGGACAATCTTATTCTTATACATATTCTCATTCATTGCCGGACAAATTAAAACCGGCGCTTTGGTGGCGCAAACCACACAGGTTAATAAATCATCGCAAATACCTGAGACAATCTTACCGATAATATTGGCCGTAGCCGGAGCAATTAAAACTAAATCCGCTTTTTCTGCCAATGAGACGTGTTCGATTTCCCAAGCGTCAGGTTCGGCAAATAAACCCCGGTAAACTTTATTACCGGTTAGACTCTGAAATACAATCGGCCGGATTAATTCTTCTGCCTCAGCCGTCATTACCACGCGGACTAAAAAAGCTTCTTTCGTTAGCCGACGGATAATCTCACAGGCCTTATAGATAGCAATGCTAGCAGTTACGCCTAAAATAATCTGCTTACCTTTCATCAGGCTTATTTTCCCGGTTTTAATTTTTTATACTTTACTTTGCCTGCGGCAATCTCATACAGGGCTAAAGTAGACGGCTTAACCGTTGCCGGAGCTTGCACTAGTGGCGGCTGGCCTTCGGCAATCTCCAAGGCTCTTTTTGAGGCTAAAATCACTAACTTATAAACGGAGCTGTCGGTTTTGTCGATCAGTTTTTCTAACGGCACGTAAGTCATATTCTTACCTCTCTATTCTGTTTGCTTAATCTTATGAAAAATAATTCTGTGCAATCTTTTGACTGCGCCTGGTAAATTTTTATTTACCAAACAATGGTCATACTGCTTGGCTGCCAATAATTCCTTTTTGGCTAAATTTAAGCGTAAAGTTAACTCTTTGGCTTTGGCCTTACTGCTGCGCTTAGTTATTCTTTTCCGCAGCGCCTCTAAAGAAGGGGGCAAAATAAAAATCGTAATGGTATTTTTCGGATAAATACGCTTTATCCGCCATGCGCCTCTTACATCTAAACAAAGAATAAGGTACCTGCCTTGGTTTAAATAATCGTCCACCAAATCCTTGGGCGTGGCGTAATAATAACCTAAATATCTCGTCCATTCAAGGATTTTTTTCGCCTTGAGTTTCTGCCTAAAGCCCTTTTCGCTCAGAAAAAAATAATCTTGGCCTTCTTTTTCTCCGGACCTTTTCGGACGCGTGGTAAAAGAAACGGATTTTGCCAGTGCGTAATTTAGGCGCCTGCTACTTAGTAGCCTCCTGATTAAAGTGGTCTTACCCGAACCCGAAGGTCCGGAAACAACAAAGATTAACCCTTTTTTCTGTAAAACCATCGGGTTTTTTATTCTATGTTCTGCAATTGTTCGCGGATCTTCTCTATCTGGCTTTTCAGCTGCACTACTTTTAAAGAAATAACCGCATCGCAAGATTTAGCGCCCGCAGTATTGGCTTCGCGCTGCATCTCTTGAGCCACAAAATCCAATTCTTTACCCACCGGCCCGTTCTGAGCAAGCGCACCCTCAAAATGCCGGATATGAAAGGCCAGCCTTTCTATTTCCTCGGTAATATCTGTGTCTTTAAGAAAAGTACTGCGTTCTTCATCCGTCAGAATCTTGCCGAGTTTTTCTTTTATTATTGTTTTAAATCTCAATTTTATGATTCTTAAGTTTTGCTTCAGCATCCCTGCCCTTCTTTTTAAATGGATATATAAAGCCCGGCCTTCTTTAAGGCGTGCCTGCGCCAAATCTTCTAAGACTTGACGCAGCAAAATCTTCAGGCGTGGCCAGACCCGGTTACTCGGAATACCCTCTGCGTTCAGAGATAAAACTCCGGGTAAATGGATTAAGGTATTTATACTGACTTCCTCTTTAAGATGAAGTTGTTTTTTTATCTTATTTAAGGACGAAAAATAGTTTTCCAGCAGCCTATTATTGACAAAGACGCCTTGCGCTGACCCGCCAGAAATATTTATTGCGCAGACAACTCTGCCTCTTTTAATCTTGGCTTCAATTTCTTTTTTCATCTTATCTTCCAAAGAAAGAAATCCCTCGGGTAAATGAAACACTATTTCTAAAAATTTATGGTTTGTACTTCTTAATTCCAAACAAATCTTGCCTAAAGGCGCGATCCCTATTTCTTTACTGCCAAAACCCGTCATGCTATACAACATTTTTTCTCCTTATTTTAAAACTTATGCCCAGACTCTAATCTTTTTTTCTTTTTCTACGATTCCCTTCGCCGGATACAAATCCACAATTATCTCGTCGGGGCTAAACCAAAGTTTGATCTCTCTTTCTGCGTCTTCGGGATTAGATGAAACATGAATCACGTTTTCATAAACTCCGGCAGTGGTGATTCTGCCGTAAGAGCCCCGGATCGAAGTAGAATCTGCCTCTTCGGGATTAGTGGCTCCGGCCAGCTGCCGGCATTTAATAATTGCGCCCTCCCCCCAATATATTAACGCCATCGCCTTGCGTCGGTCGTGGAACTCTCCTTTAATATATTTTATCAAGTCCTTAAAAAACGGCTTATCTTTAAGATGACGGTAGTGTTCTATAGCCAATTCATCAGAAACCCGCGTAATCTTAGAAGCTACGATTTCCAACTTCGTTTCGGATAGACGGGTAAGAATGTTGCCGGTCAAAGATTTCTTTAGCCCGTCTGGCTTAATCAAAATAAGCGTAGCTTCGTTCATGTTTGTTTGCTCCTTCTTATTTTATCCGCAATTCTTTCTAAATCCTCTGAAGAATAAAACTCTATCAGAATGTGCCCGCGTTTCTTTCTTTTGCTGATTCTTACCTTAGTAGCTAAAATATGCTGCAACTCCTCTTCTAAAACCAACACATAAGGATCCCGCGCTGCCTTGGGTGACATCCTCTGTTTAGACAATCTCGGCCGCTGCCCCTTGATTAAATTTTCTAATTCTCTTACTGATAATCCTGACGCGATTACTTCCTGAGCTAAACGCCGCTGCTGATTCTGATCCTCTAATTCTAATAGCGCTCGGCCATGACCATAAGAAATACGCCCTCTTTTAATTTCTTCTTGAATTTCCTGTGGTAGCTTCAATAATCGTAGCGTGTTCGTAATGGTAGTCCTGGCCTTACCCAGAATCTCGCTGATTCTTTCTTGGGTAAGATTGAACTTGTCAATTAAATATTGATAGGCATGGGCTTCTTCAATGGGATTCAGATTCTCCCTTTGGATATTTTCGATCAAAGATAATTCCAAAGAATTACGGTCATCAACGTCCTTGACTATTGCTGGTATCTCGTTTATTTGCAATAGGTTAGCAGCGCGCAGTCTTCTTTCTCCGGCAATTAATTCGTAATCCTCTCCTCTACGCCTAACCAAAACCGGTTGAATTACCCCCTTTTCTTTAATCGACTGGGTTAACTCTTCAAGGGTTTGACTATCAAAGAGTTCTCGAGGTTGCAGCGGACTGGATTTTATCTGCCCTAATTTCAGATAAATGATTTTTTCTCCTTTTTCAGGTTCTTTCTCTGGAATTAATGCACTAATACCTTTACCTAAAGCCTTTCTTTCCATTTTTACGCTCCGGGTTTAATCTGCTCTTTATTTTGTGGATCTGGCGCTACCTCTAATTTCACTTCTGAAGGGTTAATGCCTAAAATCTCCTGACTTAATTCCTCGTATTTTTTAGCTCCGATAGAATCTCTATCATACAAAGCAATGGGTTGCCCAAAGCTGGGTGCTTCTGTCAAACGAATATTGCGCGGAATCACCGTGGTATAAACTTTATCTTTGAAATAATTCCTGGCTTCCTGGATGATTTCTTTGGTCAAATTAGTCCGAAAATCCGCCATAGTGAGAAGCATCCCTTCAATCTCTAGATTCGGATTCAGATTATCTTTTACAAGTCTAATTGTATTAAGCAGTTGCGTCAATCCTTCCAGCGCGTAATATTCACATTGGACTGGGATAAGCACAGAATCTGCTGCGCATAAGGCATTAATAGTGAGTAATCCTAATGAAGGTGGGGAATCAATAATAATAAAATCAAAGTTTTCTTTTTCTTTCACCAGAGCTTTTTTTAAGCGATATTCTCTGCCCAGGGTTCCCACCAATTCTACCTCTGCGCCAGTGAGGTCTAAGTTCGAAGGAGCAAGCCAGAGATTCTGGATTACAGTAGTCTGCAATATCTCTTTGATATCTTGCTCTTCGAGCAAAATATGATAAGTGCTTTTTTTAATATTGTGCTTGTTTATACCCAGGCCACTAGTGGTATTGGCTTGGGGGTCTAAATCTATGAGTAAAACCTTTTTCCCGGCTAAACTTAAACAAGTAGCTAAATTGATAGCTGAGGTAGTTTTCCCTGTACCACCCTTCTGATTACAAATAGTAATAATTTTACCCATTGGTATTTATACAGTTAGGCCACGTTCCACGTGTAACCTGGGCTATTAAATATGATTATTATCTTAAAAATCCCGGTTTTGTCAAGTATTTTTTTTCGCTTCGATGATAATCACTCTTATTTTGGCTGGCCTTGCTCCTGGCATTCCGAACAGACCTTTTTCTTCCTCGGCGAGTATTTGTATTTTTACCTTTTCGCGCCGTAGTTTTAATTCTTTCAGCGCTTTTTTTACTGCCTCTTTTACGGTTTTACCTTCGACTTCGATACTGAAGTGTTGGATCATCTTTGTTGATTAACGCGAAATTGATAGATGAGCATTAATGAGCTATTAAGAAACCAATATAGCACTAGCCCTGCAGGCATGCGATAAAAAAGCACACCGAACATAACCGGAAGAATTATCGTCATTAGTCTCTGCTGTTCTGCAGCTGGGCCAGAGGAAGTTTTTAAGGAAATCTTTTGTTGCAAAAACATACCGAATGCCATTAATAAAGGCAAAATATTAATTTCATTACCAATGATCGGCAAGGATTGGGGCAAGGTAAACAAGCAGTCTGGCTTAGATAAGTCTTTAATCCATAAAAAGCTACTACCTTTAAGTGCCACTGAACGCATGAGCACTTGGTAAAGGGCAAGGAATATAGGAAGTTGTAGAATCATGGGTAAACAACCGCCTAAAGGATTAATTTTATGCTGACGGTAGAGTTCTAATATTTCTCTATTCAATTTTTGCGGGTTATCTTTATATTTTATCCGGAGTTCTTCGATAGCTGGCTGCAATACCTGCATTGCTTTCATCGAACGTAATTGTTTCAAGGTGAGCGGAAAGAGGGCTAAGTAAATGAGCACGCTCAAAACAATAATCGCCCAGCCCCAATTATGCAGCAAGCGATACAAAAATTCTAAGATTTGCCATAAAAACCGGGCCATAAAATTAAAGATACCATAATACATCACTGCTGACCATTCTGGATTGTGTGCATTAATTAATTGCAAACTTTGAGGCCCCAAATAGATACGGATTTTTCTTGTAATATTTTGCTGTGGGCTTAAGATCAGTTTTCTTATTTGCAAACCGATTTCGCTTTCAGCAGGAGCGATCTTTTTAATGTATCCCTGCCAATCCTCGGTTTCCGGTTGCGCAATAGCGCAAAAGTATCTATCCCTAAGGCCGATAAATTTCACCTGGTCAACAACTTCTTCTTTGCGTACATTCAAATGCAGTACTTTATCCTTTAGGGCCAGGGTTACATCTTGAAACCGCGCTTCATCGCGATTAAGCTCTAACACACCTAAGGTTAAAGGCAAATTAATCTTTAGCGGTAAATTAGATGTATTTTGTATCTCTATCTCTAACTCTATGCTATAATTCAAGTTATCAAAAGTAAATACTTTTTTAATCTTCTTATTTTCATCTTCGTGGATAAATTGTATGCGCTTATCTGAGGAGCTTTCCTTTCTAAAAACAAGGGTTTTATCACCCAAACGGAATGCGTATTTGAGAGGGAAGCGATAAGACTGATAATCCGGGAAAACCACTTCCTTTATTGCTGCCTGAGATTCAAGAAACACTATTCCAAATTTCTCCTGTGCAAAGTTAAAAGTTGGCAGGGTGGGTTCTATTTCTTCTTTTTGGCTTACAGTGACTGGAGAAGATGGAGTGGCCGGCTGAGGCGACCGTATTGTAACTTTACTATTATCAATGGGATAGAATTTCGAAACCCATACTGACCAACTTAATAAAACCAAGATAGATAAAGCAATGGCTAAAAGGGTATTCTTTTCCATACCTATATTAAGGGATCATCTCCGGATTTTCCGGAAAAGGGATGACATGATAACAGCCTTCTGGCAGCCTTGAATAGACCTAGGCAGAAACCATACTTAAGAATTGCCTGTCGGGCATACTCGGAACAACTCGGTGAAAAACGGCAAGACGCAGGCAGGACGCCGCGCAGATACTGCTGGTATAGTCTAATTATATTCAGGGCTATGCTCTTATGCATTAAATACTAATTTTTCTTCTGCCTTTTTGGCGTCTGCGCCGCAGAACTTTTCTGCCGCCCGCGGAAGACATGCGCGCCCTAAAGCCGTACTTACGTTTGGCTACAATTCTTGTCGGCGTCTTTAAATGTTTTTTCATTGCTCTTTGTCCTTTTAGAAGATAATGCGATAATTATAGCATAAAGATAACTGAAGTCAACTGTATAAGGTTCAAATATGTGAAGCATTTTAACACACAATCTGCACGCGGTCAAGATAAACCGTTCGACACCATCGTCGAAAGTTGCCTCTCGTCGCTAAAATCAGTTCGCCTGGCAACGACTTTCTAAAATCAAGAAAGGCGCCGTAAAAAAATTGCTTGCGGTTTGAAATTTTCATTTCCGTCATTTAGGGTAAGCATTTTATTTTTGTTGACTGGGTAAAAAAATACGGTATAATGTGTTTCCTACAATTCTGTCTGATATGGTGACTGTTACTTTTATCCGCCTTTAAATGAATTGAGAGTAGAGACTAAAAACGTATTTTCCCCTTGCTGTGGGAGCGATTTTGTGGTAATTTAAAGGGGTAAATTTTCCGCTTTAGAACAATCGTTCTCCCCGCAATGTTTCCACAGGTTTATGCAAGCTGTGCATAAACTGTGAATAGCGCGGAAGGCGCCTGAGAGAACCAAAGAGCAACTCTTTTTAAGGCTAAATTTAGATGATTACTGCTGATGTACGCCAGGCCTGGGAAAAGGCTTGGGATTACTTAAAAGATAAGCTGGGTAACCCTACCTTTGAAACCTGGATCCTGCCCTTAAGACCAAAACTAAAGGATGAGCGTACTTTTATTCTGGAGGCGCCGGATAGTTTTTTCAAAGACTGGGTGGAAAAACACCATAAAGAAATCATCCGGGAGGCCATCTGCTGGTCGACAAAACAGAATCTCGCCTTAACTATTGAAACCGGCCCGCAAACACCAGACTCATCTCATAAATCCCCAACCGATTTGTCAGCGCTGAAGATCACTGAGCCGCTGGAGAATTTAAGCCTTAATCCGCGTTATACCTTTGAAAATTTCGTCGTCGGGTCTTCTAACCGTCATGCCCATGCTTATTCTTTAGCCGTAGTGGAAGCGCCAGGCAAGGCCTATAACCCCTTGTTTATTTACGGCGGGGTAGGGTTAGGCAAAACCCATCTGATGCAAGCAATATGCAATTGCATTAAAAATAATAAAAAATCGGGCCAGTTAAAAATCTGTTATATGCCTTCGGAAAGATTTACTAACGAACTTATTGAGGCGATCCAGCGCCATTCTACATCCTCATTCAGACAAAAATACCGCAATGCGGACATCTTGGTTATCGACGATATACATTTCATCGCCGGCAAAGAGTCTACGCAGGAAGAGTTTTTCCATACTTTCAACACCCTATACGATGCCCGCAAACAGATTGTCATCTCTTCGGACCGGCCACCTAAAGAGATATCCAACTTACAAGACCGGCTCGTCTCGCGTTTTGGCTGGGGGCTGACTACAGATATCCAGCCGCCGGATCTAGAAACGCGCGTAGCTATTTTAAAAAAGAAGGTGGAAAGGGAACCGGTAATCATACCAGACGAGGTAATCTTTTTTATTGCCCAGCTGATTAAAACCAATATTCGCGAATTAGAAGGCGCCCTTATCCGCATCATTGCTTACTCGCTATTAGAAGAAAGATCCATCACCTTAGAATTGACCAAAGAAGTCTTAAAAGACCTTTTAAAAGATACCAAAAAATTAATTACCGTAGATTTTATCCAACGTTGTGTGGCCGAAGAATTCGGAATATCCATCCAAGATTTAAAAGCGCGCCGGCGCCATAAAAATATTGTACTCCCCAGACAAGTAGCTATGTATTTAAGTAGGGAGTTAACCGAGCTATCTTTACCGGAAATCGGGGAATTTTTTGGGGGTAAAGACCATACTACGGTATTGCATTCATATAATAAAATTAAAGAGGGTATTGGTAAAAATAGCACAATGAAAGACAAGATAGAAAGAGTTGTGCGAATTATTACACAATAAATTCAACACTTATCCAAAGTATATCATTGATTTAACTATATAAAAACCTAAGGGTTATTGCTTTTTTAAATAGAAATGAACCCATATTACTACTAATACGATAATATAATAATTATTTAAAGTAGTATTAATAGGAGGTCTGATAATGAAGTTTAAAGCGCAAAAAGAAGTTTTATTTAATGCAATACAAACCGTACAAAACGTAATTACCCCCAAAGCGGTATTACCTATATTATCCAATATTTTGATAGCCAACCATCAGGAAAAACTAAGATTAGTAGCCACGGATTTAGATATTGGGATAAGTTGTGTAATAGTTGTGGATATACAAGAAGCTGGCACTATCGCTATCCCCGCTAAAAGGTTTAGTGATATTATCCGGGAGTTACCCGGTGACGAAGTAAACATCACTACCAAAAAAAACAATCTCGTGGTTATTGAAACAGGTGTGTGCCAGTTTAAAATTTTAGGATTACCCGGCGAGGAATTCCCCAAACTACCCGAGTTTCAAGATAGAGAAGCGGTTAAGCTGGAGCAGGCCACCCTAAAACAGATGTTAAACCTGACCGCCTTTGCTGTATCGTTTGATGAATTAAGGTATATTTTAAACGGAATACTTTTTAAAATACAAAAAAATATCCTTACCTTGGTGGCTACAGATGGTAAAAGGCTGGCGATTATAGAAAGGAAGTTAAAACAAGACATAGACAAAGAGTTATCCATTATTGTGCCCATTAAAACCATACAGGAATTGAATCGCAATCTCGGCGAAGAGGGGGAATTATCTTTGGTTTTAGGACACAACCAGGCGCTCTTTGATCTGGGGCGGGTGACTATCATCTCGCGTTTAATTGAAGGAGAATTCCCGGATTACCAGACCGTAATACCGGCGGTTTCGGAAAATAAGATGCAAGTGGATCGGCAACAACTTTTATTAGCGTTCAAAAGAGCGGCTTTGTTGGCTACCCCAGATTATCAGGTGGTAAAACTGGAAATCTTCAAAAACAAGTTGGTAATATCCAAGTCCACCCCTGATGTAGGGGAATCTCAGGAAGAGATATCAATTGGATACCAAGGCAAAGAAATGGCAGTTGGTTTTAACCCTAACTATATGATCGATGTTTTAAAGAATCTGCATGAGGAGACCATCGGGCTGGAAGTAACCGATAGCGAGAAGCCCGGCGTTATCCGCACAGACGGGTATATTTATATTATTTCACCCATGCGCTTAGGATAAGTAATGGAGGCGATTCAAGAGACCGTCCAAAATATAATGCAGCAGCTGGAGAAAAAACAAAAAGCTAGCCCCCGGCCGCACCCAGAGGTACTTTTAAAAAAAATTTTTTCTAAAAAAGAATTGCAGCATATAAAATTAAACTATACAAGAAAAGGCATTTTAAACATCAATGTGGATTCCTCTGCCTGGCTTTATCAATTAAGCTTGAAAAAAGAAAAATTTTTAGCTAAACTACACAGTCAAACCGACCAAATAAAAGACATCCGTTTTTATTTAGGAGCCACAAAGTGAAAAAAAAGAAAGAGAAAACACCGTCACCTAAAAAACATGCCTCAAGGCCGGTGAAAATAACGCCGGCACCAGCGCAAGAGGAAACCGCCAGAATACACAAGTCTCAGGATAAGCCTTACGATGCTACCACCATTCAGGTCTTAGAGGGGACCGAGGCAGTAAGACTCAGGCCGGCAATGTACATCGGCGATACCTCCAGCCGCGGCCTGCATCATCTGGTTTACGAGGTGGTAGACAATAGCGTAGATGAGGCCCTGGCAGGTTATTGTGATAATATCGTCGTCACTGTGCGCGCAGATAATAGCGTCAGCGTCATCGACAATGGCCGCGGCATTCCTGTGGATATGCACAAGACGGAAAAGAAGCCGGCAGTAGAGGTGGCTTTAACCATGCTACATGCAGGAGGTAAATTTGACCATCGGGTGTATAAAGTCTCCGGCGGCTTGCACGGCGTGGGTGTCAGCGTAGTGAATGCCCTGTCAGATTGGCTGGAAGCAGAGGTCAAAAGAGACGGTAAGATTTATCACCAGCGTTACGAAAGAGGTAAGACCGCTTCTAAGCTTACGGTCATTGGTAAAAGTAATAACACAGGTACCAAGGTGACCTTTAAGCCTGACCGTGAGATTTTTAGCAAACCAGAATTTTCTTATGACATATTATCCCAGAGGTTAAGGGAGCTGGCATTTTTGAATAAAGGCTTAAAGATAAAGCTCGTTGATGAACGCACAGACAAGGAAGCAGTTTTTGAATTTGCCGGCGGGATTGTCTCTTTTGTCGAATATTTAAACAAAAATAAGAATCCCTTGCATAACAAAGTGATTTATTTTCAGAAGACCCAAGAAGGCGTTGTTACGGAAGGGGCCCTGCAATATAACGACGGTTACGCCGAAACGCTGTTTTCCTTTGCCAACAATATTAATACCGTTGAAGGCGGCACGCACTTATCGGGTTTTAAATCCGCACTGACCCGCGCGATTAATCAATATGCCAAAGCCAAAAACCTGATTAAAAGCGAAGAGACCACTATCACCGGTGACGATGTGCGCGAGGGCTTAACCGCGGTAATTAGCGTGAAAGTTCTTGACCCGCAGTTTGAAGGGCAAACCAAGACCAAATTAGGGAATTCTGAAGTCGAGGGGTTGGTAGCCTCCACAAGTTTAGATGCCCTATCTTCATTCTTTGAAGAAAATCCTCCGGTGGCGAATAAAATCGTGGAAAAGGTAGTGGTTGCCTCCCGCGCGCGCGAGGCTGCACGCAAGGCCAGGGAATTAACCCGCAGAAAAGGCGCATTAGAAGGCGCAGGGCTCCCCGGTAAATTAGCCGATTGTTCAGAAAGGGACCCGGCTTTATGTGAATTGTATATAGTTGAGGGCGACAGCGCAGGAGGCTCGGCCAAGCAAGGCCGGGATAGAAGATTCCAAGCCATACTCCCTGTCAAAGGTAAAATCCTGAATGTGGAAAAGGCGCGCTTAGATAAGATTTTATCCAATGAAGAAATCCGTACCATTATCACGGCTTTAGGAACAGGCGTGGGTGAAGAATTTGATTTAACGAAACTTCGTTATAACAAATTAATTCTTATGGCCGACGCCGATATCGATGGATCGCATATTAGGACGCTTTTGCTTACGCTTTTGTATCGTCACATGCATAAATTAGTAGCAGGAGGCCATGTTTATATTGCCCAACCCCCGCTTTACAAAATAAAGCGCGGCATTCGCGAGGAATATATTCAAACCGAACAACAAATGGATGAACTTCTGTTAGATTTAGGCAGAGAAGGGCACAGGCTGATCCAGCTAAAAGGCAAAGAGGCCTTTACAGATAATCAATTTAAAGACCTCCTGCGCTTGCTCGCGGAGCTGGAAAAATTAGGGAGAAATTTAGAGAAAAAGGGAGTAGAGTTCGCAAAAATTCTCAACTTTAGACATCAAAAGACCAAAAAAATGCCTATTTATAGGGTAAAAGTGGATGGAATTGACCATTTTCTCTATTCTGACAAGGAATTAGCCAGTTTTACTGATAAACAGGAAAAGACAGAAGAACAGGATGTCTTAGAGCTATTTGAAGCTCAGGATATTGAGCAAATTGTGGCCAAAATAGAGAAACTCGGGCTGGACATCTCTGCTTATAGCCCTACAGAAGTGGGCCAAAAACAAGCTTCGGGTAAAGAGAAAGAAAAAAAGACCAAACCCCTTTATCGCATTACTAATGAGAAGGAGAGCAAAGACTTCTTTGCTTTAAAGGATGTCCTAATATATATTAAAGAAACAGCCACTAAAGGCATGCATATCCAGAGGTATAAAGGTTTAGGCGAAATGAACCCGCAGCAGCTCTGGGATACGACCATGGATCCAGAGAAGCGCACTATTTTAAAGGTGACTTTAGAGGATACGGTAGAAGCCGATAAGATGTTTACGGTTTTAATGGGGGATCAGGTTGAACCGCGCCGGGAGTTTATCGAAACCTATGCGCATCAAGTGAAAAACTTGGATATCTAATAACGAAAATGTATGCACGCAACGAAAAAATAATTCCGGTTTATATTGAAGACGAAGTCAAGGATTCTTACCTGAATTACGCCATGAGCGTAATTGTAGGCCGTGCTCTTCCGGACATACGCGACGGATTAAAACCGGTGCATAGGCGTATTCTTTATTCTATGCAGGAGTTAAATTTAGAACACACCAAGCCCTATAAAAAATGCGCGCGTATCGTCGGGGAGTGCCTCGGCAAATACCACCCGCACGGAGATGTCGCGGTTTATGATGCCTTGGTGAGAATGGCGCAGGATTTTTCTTTGCGCTATCCGTTAGTGGAAGGACAAGGCAACTTTGGCTCTGTTGATGGTGACGTAGCCGCAGCCATGCGTTATACCGAGGCGCGCTTAGCCGCTATTGCCGATGACATGCTGGGCGATATTGATAAGGACACGGTTAATTTTGGCCCGAACTTCGATTCCTCTTTGAAAGAACCACTTTTATTACCTGCAGCTTTGCCTAATCTTTTGGTCAATGGTTCCAGTGGTATTGCAGTAGGAATGGCTACCAATATTCCGCCGCAAAATTTAAATGAAATTGCTGATGCCATTATTTATTTATTGGATAATCCCGAGGCAGAAGTCAAGGATTTAATGCGCTATGTGAAAGGGCCGGATTTCCCGACGGGCGGGGTGATTTGCGGCAGAGGCGGCATTAAAGACGCCTACACTACAGGCAGGGGCAAGCTCGTAGTGCGTGCGCGGGCAACAATAGAACATCAGAAGAACGGGAAAGATTTAATTGTGGCGACCGAAATTCCTTATCAGGTGCAGAAGGCCGCGTTAATTGAGTCTATTGCTGCGTTAGTGGATGAGAAAAAGATCGAAGGAATCTCTGATATCCGCGATGAATCCGATAAAGAAGGGATGCGCATTGTCATTGAATTAAAGCGCGATACCGAGCCGCAGATTATTTTAAATCAGCTTTTTAAACACACCCAATTAAAAACTACCTTTGGCGTGATTATGCTGGCGTTAGTGGAGAACCGGCCAAGGGTTTTGAATTTACGTCAGGCACTGGAATGTTATATTGAGCATCGCAAAGTCGTGATTCGCCGGCGCACGCAGTTTGAGTTGGATAAGGCCTTAAAAAGAACGCATGTTTTAGAAGGCTTAAAGATCGCGCTTAAGTATATTGACAGAATCATTAGGACAATTAAGACCTCCAAGAATGTCGAGATAGCTAAAGAGCGCCTGATGAAGGAATTTGGCCTTTCCGAAATTCAGGTTCAGGCGATCTTGGAGATGCAGCTGCAGCGTCTGACAGCGCTGGAAAGAGATAAGTTAGACGCGGAGTACGCAGAATTATTAAAGAAAATTGAGTTGTGCCGCTCTATTCTGGCTTCGGAAAAGAAAATCGAAGGGATTATTAAGGATGAGCTCGGAGAATTAAAGAAAAAATACGGGGATGAGCGCAGGACGGATATCGTCGGCGAGGTAGAAGAACTGGAAGTAGAAGATTTGATTGCCGAAGAAAACGTGGTAGTAACGATCAGCCATGGCGGCTACATCAAGCGCCTACCGGTAAGCGCTTATCGCAAGCAAAAACGCGGCGGTCGCGGTGTTACCGGAGCAGAAGTCAAAGAGGAAGATTTTATCGAGCACCTTTTTATCGCTTCTACCAAGGATTATCTTTTGGTTTTTACGGATAAAGGCCAGGTGCATTGGTTAAAAGTCTATGAAATTCCCCAGGCCAGCCGCACTTCTAAAGGAAAGGCTATTGTGAACCTCATTCAGCTGGAAGCGGCTGCAAAGGTGAGCTCTACCGTCCCGGTTAAAGAATTCTCTGTGGATAAATATCTGGTGATGTTGACTAAGCTCGGTCAGATTAAAAAGACCCAATTGGATGCCTACGGCAACCCGCGCAAAGGCGGGATTATCGGAATTACATTAGACAAAAATGATGAGTTAATTGCCGTAGAGATGACCGACGGAAAACAGGAGTTGCTTATTGGCACGCGCCAGGGTAAAGCTATTAGATTTTCCGAAACCAAGGTGCGGGATATGGGCCGACAAGCGCACGGCGTACACGCCATCTCTTTAGCTAAGAAAGACGAAGTGATTGATATGGTTTTGGCGCAGAAGGATATTACGGTATTAACGGTTACAGAATTAGGTTTTGCCAAGCGCACCCCGGCAAAAGAGTATCGCCTTACCAGCAGGGGAGGCAAGGGCGTTATTAATATTAAAGTGACCAATAAAAATGGCGCGGCGGTGAGCTTGAAAACCGTCTCTGATAACGATGAATTAATGGTCATCACGCAAAATGGGATGTTTCTGCGCTGTGCGGTGAAAGATATTCGTATCACTGGTAGATCTACCCAGGGCGTACACCTAATTAAATTACAAGACAAAGACCGCGTTTCCTGCGTTGCGCCAGTAATCGCAGAAGAGGCAGAAGAATAATTACGTCCCCATCGTCTAGCCTGGTCTAGGACAAGAGCTTTTCAAGCTCTCGACACCGGTTCAAATCCGGTTGGGGACGCTTGTTTTATGTGTGGAATAATCGGATATATCGGAGAAAGAGATGCGCCACCCATCCTCCTTGATGGGCTTAAACGCCTGGAATACCGCGGTTATGACTCTAGCGGTATGGCCGTCCTCCTTTTAGGCAAAGATATTCTTTCCATCAGAAAAACTCCCGGTAAAATCAGCGCCCTGGAAAAACTCTTAAAAACCAGACCACTTTCCGGAACTTCAGGGATTGCCCACACCAGATGGGCGACCCACGGTGCTCCTAATCAGATTAACGCCCATCCCCATGATGATTGTAAGGGTGAAATAGCGATAGTGCATAACGGTATTATCGAAAATTACGAGACCCTAAAAACCGAATTGATCAAAGAAGGCCACCGCTTTAAAAGTCAGACTGATACCGAGGTCATCGTGCATCTCATTGAGAAATTTTATAATGGCGCCCCCTTGGAAGAGGCGGTACGTAAATGCGTCAGGCTTTTGGTCGGGTCTTTTGCCATCGGAGTCATTGCTAAAAGAGAACCGGGTAAAATTGTAGGCGCGCGTTCCGGCAGTCCCTTGATTGTGGGGTTAGGTAAAAAGGAAAACTTTTTAGCCTCGGATGTGCCGGCAATTTTGGATTCCACAAAAGAGGTGGTCTTTTTAGCTGAGAACGAAATAGCCATTCTGACCAAAGATAGCGTCAAAGTCAGTGATTTTAACGGCGCAGAGGTGATGAAGAAATCCGTGCGCATCAATTGGGATATTGCCCAAGCGCAAAAGGGCGGCTACAAACATTTTATGCTCAAAGAAATTAACGAACAACCCAAGATTATCGAGAACCTGCTCAGCGCCAGGATTGACAAGGATACTCGGCGCATTGCTTTTAAAGAACAGAGAATCCCTGAGGAAAAACTGAGAGAAATAAACAATATTGCTATTGTTGCTTGCGGCACTGCCTATCACGCCGGTTTTGTAGGAAAATATATTTTGGAATCTGTCTGCGGAATTCCTACCTCTGTGGATTTAGCCAGTGAGTTTCGGTATCACGACCTGCTCATTGGTGAGAAGACGTTAGTAATTGCTATCAGCCAATCCGGGGAAACCGCGGATACCTTGGCCGGAGCAAGAGCAGCTAAAAGAAAAGGGGCGGTAGTGCTTTCCATCTGCAATGTTTTAGGCTCAACCCTTACCCGCGAATCCGACGGAATAATTTATACGCATGCTGGTCCGGAAATAGGCGTAGCTTCCACCAAGGCCTATACGGCGCAGTTGACCGCGCTCTATCTATTTGCCTTTTATCTGGCCGAGATCAAAAACATTATGCCTCAGAAGCAAATAAATCAATATCTGGAGGCGTTGGCAGAAATCCCTAAATTACAAAATGAGATCTTAGCGCATCAGGAGACAATTGCGCGCCTTGCCCATCGGCATTCGCATTTTGGTTCATTCTTGTATTTAGGCAGAAACATTAATTTCCCCTCTGCTTTGGAAGGGGCCTTGAAATTAAAAGAGATTTCTTATATTCCGGCAGAAGGCTATGCTGCCGGCGAAATGAAACACGGCCCGATTGCTTTAATTGATGAATACCGGGCAGTAGTCTGCATTGCTACGTCTTCTAAGGTTTATGAAAAGATGATCTCTAATATTCAGGAGATCCTCAGTCGGCGCGGTAAAATTATTCTCATTGCCACTTGTGGCGACGAGAAGATCAAAGATTTAACCCGCGAGGTGATTTACGTTCCTGCGGTAGAAGAGTTATTTTCTCCTTTAATTGTGGTTTTGCCTTTACAATTATTAGCCTACCATATTGCCGTAAAACGCGGTTGCGATGTGGACCAGCCTCGGAATTTAGCTAAGTCTGTGACTGTAGAATAGACCGGTAGGCAGGCGCTGCAATTTTACGCTTTGCGTTTTACGCTTTGCGTTTAGATTATTAATATGTTGTATATAGTTGCCACTCCTATAGGAAATCTTAAAGACATCTCTTTACGCGCCATTGAAGTATTAAAAAATGTTGATTTGATTGCCTGCGAGGATACGCGGCATACCAAAATTCTGCTTGGGCATTACGGGATCAAGACGCCTACCACCAGTTTTTTTCAACATAATCGTATTACCAAAGGCGAATATCTAGTCAGGCTTCTAAAAGAAGGTAAGAATGTTGCCTTAGTTTCTGATGCCGGGATGCCAGGCATTCTCGACCCCGGCTATAACCTGATTAATTTAGCGATTGAGAATAATATTGAGATTACGGTAGTTCCTGGCGCAACCGCTTTAATCAATGCCTTAGTTTTGTCAGGGAAGCCCGCGCATAAGTTTATTTTTGAGGGCTTCCTCCCGCCTAAGCCTGGCGCTCGGAAAAATAGACTAAGGCAGCTAGCGAAAATGAAATATACCGTAGTTTTTTACGAATCCCGCCACCGTATTTTAGCTACTTTAGAAGATATTCAAGAGGCATTTGGCGACCGTAAAATTGCCTGCGCCAGAGAGCTCACCAAGAAATTTGAAGAGATAAAGCGCGGTAGCGCCAAAGAAATTCTAGAGGCCTGCAAAAAACAGAAGCCGCGCGGAGAATTTATCTTAATTATTTAATTGTAAATCCAAAAGATTTTTGCTTGACAAAAGATAATCCAGATGGTATATTTATTAAAAATCAAGAGGACCTTTAAACTAGCTCATGAGAAGCTAGTAAGGCAGGAAAAATGAAGAAATTAATCAAGCGCAACAAGTTAAACCCAACCGAAGAAATAACGGTTGGGTTTTTTATTGAGCAGATGGTTTACTGAGCAATAGCGAAGTAAACCATAGGCCGAAGGCCGTCTGCGAAATAATCCCGAGGCTCCGTAGGTTAAGATTTGCTTAGCCGAGGGATACGAAGAGACTAAGTCATGAGAGAAAAGGCCAAGATTTTAGATAAAGATACGATTAGCCGCACGCTGATGCGCATTGCCCATGAGATTTTGGAGAAGAATAAAGGCACAGAGAATTTGTGTTTAGTGGGCATAAGAAATCGCGGCGTCTATCTTGCCCAACGCTTAGCCGCTTGTATCCAAAAAATTGAAGCTCAGGATGTACCCGTGGGAATTTTGGATATTACCTTATATCGGGACGATCTTACCCTGATTGCTGCTCATCCAGTAGTGCATAAGACCGAGATAAATTTTGATATGAACGGGAAAAACCTTGTCTTGGTAGACGATGTTTTATATACCGGCAGGACAGTCCGAGCCGCCTTAGATGCCTTGATTGATTTTGGTCGGCCTAACTCTGTGCAGCTGGCGGTAATGGTGGACCGCGGGCACCGGGAATTGCCGGTGCGCGCAGATTATGTGGGCAAAAACATTCCTACTGCGGTAAACGAAACCATAGAAGTGCGTTTAGCAGAGGTAGATGGCTTAGATGAAGTAGTAATTATGCAGAAGGATTAACATGAACTGGGTGCGCAAAGACCTGTTAGGCTTAGAGGATTTAAGCAAAGAGGAGATAGAGTCGATTCTTTCTACGGCGGAGTCGTTTAAAGAGGTTTCTACCCGCGAAATTAAAAAGGTGCCGGCGCTACGCGGTAAAACCGTTTTAAATTTATTCTATGAACCCTCTACCCGCACCCGGGTTTCCTTTGAAGTAGCAGCCAAAAGATTATCTGCGGACGTGATTAATATTACTACTGAGACCTCCAGCGTCAAAAAGGGCGAAACCTTAATTGATACCGGCAGAAACCTCGAGGCTTTAAAGGCAGATATTATTGTGGTGCGCCATAGCGCTTCTGGTGCTGCAGTGATGCTAGCTCGGCACGTGAGTATTAGTGTCGTGAATGCCGGCGATGGTTGGCATGAGCATCCTACTCAAGCGCTTTTAGATATTTATACCTTAAAGGAAAAATTAGGTCATGTGGCGGGATTAAAGGTGAGCATTGTCGGTGATATTGCCCATTCGCGCGTTGCCCGCTCCAATATCTGGGGCTTAACTAAATTAGGCGCGCAGGTTACGGTTTGCGCTCCCAGGCTCCTGATTCCGCCGGGGATAGAACAGATCGGCGCGCGGGTAACCGATGATATCGATGCAGCCTTAAAAGATGCGGATGCAGTAAATGTTTTAAGAATGCAGTTTGAGCGCGACGAAGGCAATGCTTTTCCTAATCCTTTGGAGTATTTTAAACAGTTTGGGATTACCCGGGAGAGATTAGAGAAAGCCAAAAAGAATATTATTGTCATGCACCCCGGCCCGATTAACCGCGGTATAGAGATGTCCAGCGAAGTTGCCGATTGTCCTAATTCTGTAATCTTAGAGCAGGTAACCAATGGTATTGCGGTAAGAATGGCGGTTTTATTTCTGGTCTCCCAAGCCCACGACACTAAAAATGAAGATACTCATTAAAAACGGTCGCGTAATTGATCCGGCGCACAACATAGATGAAATTACGGATATTTTAGTGGAGAATGGCTTGATCTCTAAAATAGCCAAGAATATCCGTAACAGCGCAGACAAAATTGTTGATGCCCAGGATAAAATCGTGATGCCGGGTTTAGTCGATATGCACGTGCATCTCAGAGAGCCAGGCAGAGAAGATAAAGAGACCATTGCTACAGGAACACAGGCAGCTTTAAAGGGCGGGGTGACTACGGTTCTGGCCATGCCGAATACCCAACCCGCCATCGATAGTGTAGAAAACGCGGCCTTAATAAAAAGGATTATTCAAAACACAGCCAAGGCAAATGTCCTGATTACCGGCGCAATTACTAAAGGCCGCTTAGGCCAGGAATTAACTGATATCGCAGCATTAAAAAAAGAAGGCGTAGTGGCGGTTTCTGACGACGGCGCTTCTGTAGATAATGAGGGATTATTCCAAGAGGCCTTAAGGCAGGCCAAAGAAAATAAGGTTTTGGTTATCTCTCACTGTGAAGATAAAACCTTAAGTCGAGGCGGTGTGGTGAATCTTGGTCTTACCTCTACCCGCCTGGGATTAAGAGGCATTCCCAATGCCTCTGAATATAAAAGAGTAGAAAGAGATATTCAGCTGGCCGAAAAAATAGGCGCTGCGATACATATCGCCCATGTTAGTTGCCAGGAATCAGTAGAAATAATCGCTCAGGCTAAGAAGAGAGGTATCCGAGTAACCTGCGATACCTGCCCGCATTATTTTACACTCAACGAAGAGGCGGTTTTAAGTTACGACACCAATATGAAGATGAACCCGCCTTTAAGAAGTAAAGATGACGTGGCGGCAATTAGGCAGGGATTAAAAAATGGGACTATTGATGCGATTTCCTCTGACCATGCACCGCATACCGAAAATGAAAAAGATATTGAATTTGAGCGGGCAGAATTCGGGGTAATCGGCCTGGAAACAGAATTAGCGGTCACGATTACCGAGTTGGTGCAAAGCGGTATTTTAGATTGGTCCGCTGTAGTGCAAAAAATGGCGCTCAATCCAGCCAAGATTTTGGGGCTGGGTAAAGGCACCTTAAGCATAGGCAGCGATGCAGATATCACGGTGGTTTCTGCGGAAGAGGAGTGGATAGTCAAAAAAGAAAACCTTCTCTCCAGGTCCAAGAATTCCGCTTTCTTAGGATGTAACTTAAAAGGCGTTGTTGAAGATACGCTTTACGGTGGAGAAGTAGTTTATCCGTGATGAAGTTTATCCTCACCAAGGAATTAGGAAGATTGGCCAAATGGCTGAGGATTTTGGGATTCGATACAGAATATTACCAAAAGGATAACTTAAGTTCTTTGATTATTCAGGCCTTAAGAGACGAGCGGATCATCATTAGCCGCAATCAACATTTGCCGCTATCAAAAGGAATCAAAATTATATTGATTGGGGCAGAAAAAATTAAGGAGCAGGTTGCGGAGGCATTAAAAAAATTAAATCTTCAGGCCCAAGAAGGCGCTATGTTTAGCCGTTGTATCCTCTGTAATGTCGAGTTAAAAGATATTGCAAAAGACAAAGTAAAAGAAAAAGTTCCGGAATATGTATATCAGACCCAAAAAGATTTTATTACCTGCCCTAAGTGTAAGCGCATCTACTGGCCAGGGACACATTGGGGCAATGTGGAAAAAATTTTAACTGAAATAAAATAATGGAATTTATTGCCGATTTTCACATTCATTCTAAATATTCCCGTGCCACATCCAAGGATATGGATATACAGCATATCGCCGAATGGGCAAAATTAAAAGGCATCACCCTGATGGGTACAGGCGACTTCACCCACCATTTGTGGCTGGAAGAATTAAAGGCCAATTTAGAAGACTTGGGTAACGGGCTTTTTAAATACCGGGAGGTTTACTTTATTTTGACTAGCGAGATCAGCAGTATTTATTCCAAAAACGGGCGCGGTTACCGCATCCATAATATGGTTTTTAGCCCCTCTCTTAAAACTACGGACAAAATAAATGAGACGCTCGCCCGATACGGCAATTTAGCTTCTGACGGCCGGCCAATATTGGGGATGGATGCAGCGGACTTGGCGCGGATTATTTTTGATATTGACGAGAACTGC
>Ga0315274_10003751_pt1 | contig 22560 bp, 16 predicted proteins | sample YL17G02_20_MG_FD_203700 | JGI IMG/M metagenome (GOLD analysis project Ga0315274, IMG submission 203700) | Sediment microbial communities from Yellowstone Lake, YNP, Wyoming, USA - YL17G02_20 | ecosystem: Environmental > Aquatic > Freshwater > Lake > Sediment | place: USA: Wyoming | collected...
TGCGCGCTTGCGCCGAAGCCCTCGACCGCGGCGTGGGCAAAACCCACATCATCGACGGGCGCGTTCCTCACGCTCTCCTGCTCGAGCTTTTCACGGAGCAAGGCATCGGCACTCAGATTGTCCCGAGGCGCGATGCTTGACGTTCGCGCCGGCGGACAAGGTTCAGGTGAAACTCACGCCGAGCATCCAGCGGGCCTTGTGTTTCTTGCTCGTCTTGGCAATGGCTCCGGCTTGTCGACTCCGTCCACATCGAGTTGTGGCTTATTCCGGGGGCCGTCTCTGTTTCGGGGAGTAGGAGTCCATGAGCACGGCGGAACCGCGTCGGGTTTCCTTCGGTTCGTTGGCGCTCTGTCCGGCGTGTCTTCTGCTCGCCGCGCTGGCGTTCCTGGCGTGGCGCGAAGACTGCTGGGGCGACGAGGCGTTCACGATCCGGCGGGTCAGCGCTTCCTGGGACCAGCTCTATCATCCCTTCGCGCACCGCGTCGAGGGCGTCGGCCACCCCTTCGACCCGCGTTTTGTTTACGACTTCAACCCCCCGCTCTACTTTGCTGTCATTCGCCTTCTCGCCGGGAAGGACCCTGGGGTGTTCGTCACCCGCTGGTTTTCCATTCTTCCCGCTCTCGGCGCCCTGTTCGTGTTGGCGGCCTGGTGTCGGTCTTCTCTGGGATTGCAGGCGGCGAGATCCCTGATTCTGCTCTATGCGCTGTCGCCTGCCGTGCTTTACTTCGGTCACGAAGCCCGCCCCTACGCCTTGCCCCTCTTCCTTGCGTCCCTGGCGCTGCACCTCACCCAGCGGCACGCGGGAGACCCGAAACGTCTGTTCGCCGTTCTCTTCTTCGGCAGCGCTCTGGGATGTCTTATGAACTACCATCTGGCGTGGTGGGTTATTTCGTTCGCTTTCGTTCTTCTTGCGTTGGCCGCCAAGCCTGCGGGCGGCATGGGTCGCCGAAGCGCCTGGGCCGGATTGCTTGGCCTCGTGCTCGGCTCTCTGACCGCCGTGGCCGCGATCCTGCCGCAGCGCCAGATGCTGGCCATCGTGAAAGGGGAGAGCGGCCCGCCCCTCTCGTTCGGACTTCTCCGGAGCGCCCTTGCCCTTCCACTCGCAGTGCCAGGAGGGCCGCATGTCCCGGCAGGCTTCCTTCTCTCCTTGGCGGTTCTGGCCTTGGCCGCGGCGCTCCTGGTTCGTTCACCCCAACGCGGGCTCGGCGCGGCGGCCCTCGCCCTGTGGCTCTTGCCCGTCGCTCTCCCGATCCTCCTGCACCTGGCCCTCGCGACGCCCTTCACCGATCGCTATACCCTTTTCGCCCTCCCCGGCTGGTTCCTGACTGTGGGCTGGATTGCCCGCGAGGTCTCCGAGCGGGGCGGATGGGGGCGCCGCGCGGCGCAACTTGTTGCCGTCGCTTGCATCCTCGTCTGTGCGCTGGGGAGTCTCGAGATCCTGCGCCGCCCCTTTCGCGCTCCCTGGCAACCCGCGGTTCAGGCGCTGTTGGCCAAGGCGGAACCGGGCGATTACTACACCATCGACCCGGACTGGCTGAACATCTGCTTCGCCGTCAACGCGCGGCGGCCGCCGCCCGCCGCTTATGCCTATCTGGGGAACGGCATTCCACCTGAAGCCCGCCGCATTTGGATCATCGGCCACTCGACCCTCGGACCCATCGTGTGCGAGACGCTCGAGAAGAACGGCTGGCGATTCGAGCCGGTCAGCCCAAGCGACGGCATGTGGCTTTGGCGGGCGACGCCCACAACCGAGTAGCGTCCGCGGAGGAAGGGCGCGATTCGAAGGAGAACGAGCGGACGCCGGGCGCCCAGCCGAGCGGCCGGCGCGGAGAATGCGACCTACTCGTCGCGCCAGACGAATTCCCCGTTCTCGACGCCCCAATCCTTGCCGAAAAACCCGGCGCACCGAACCCCTGCGACCCCCTCCTTCGAAAGCATCTCCGACCCCACGATGAAGCAGTCGGGGTAACTGGCCCCGGAGGTGAAATAGGGCAAGCGGTCCGTCAGACGCATACCCGCGAGACCCGTTCCCGAAACGATGCCCACGCAGGCCGCGTCGCTTCCCGGCCGGGGGCGGATCGCCAGGCAGGCCAAGTCGTCGCCGCGCTCCTCGCGGCTTCCCACGCGCACCACGTCCCGCTGCACCTGAACCGGGCTCTCGCCGAGCAGCGCCTTCCAAGCCGCGTTCGTGTCGGCGTTGCCATAGAGAACCACGTTGCGGTCCGGTTCCTGCGCCGGGTCGAAGTCCACGTCCGCCGCGATATCCATCGATCCGTTGCCTCGGTACATGAACGTCTCGGAATCATACCGCGCGCGGGCCAAGGCCCACGCGTTTTCCTCGGGCGAGCCTTTCGTTCCATAGACCAGCACGAAGCGATGTCGGAAGACGTCTCTGAAAAGCCCGTAGCGACGCGGGCCCTTCAGGGCCGGCGAAGGCGCCTCGACCTGGCGCCATGCCCCATCTCGGCGGGCCAGCCAGATCCGTTTCTCTCCCGTGGGCCAGGGGACGTTCTCGACCTTGTCTCCATCCAACTCCGCTTGGATCTCCTTGTCCGGCGCCAAGTGTGCGACGTCGAGCGAAAGCCGTTCCACGTTGCGCGTCGTCCCGTGAAAACGCCGGTTCCCCGGATCGCATTTCAGATCGACGGAGCTGATCTCCAGGTCCTTGATCTGCGCCTCGATGCGGGCCCAGTGGCACGCGGCTGAGATTCCCGGGGAGGCGGTATGGAACTCCACCCGGCGGACTTCCTGGCTGGCGGGAATGACGTGATGACTGAAGAAGTCGAACATGGGCGCCCAGTCGACGCAGTCCGTGCCGGGGTCCGGGTAGGCGTCCCACCAATGCCCCGCGCCTCTCTGTTCGTGGAACTGGAAATCCCGATGGAACTTCTTGAGACGCTCGGCCATCCTCCGCGCTTCCGTCACCGGAACATTGTCGTCTTTCTCGCCGTGCAGGATGTAAACGCCCTGATGCAGGTAGTTGAGGGAAAGGCTGCTCAATGTGTCGCTGGCCAGAGTGGGGCGGCGCAGCATTGCCTCCATCGGCTTGGGCGGAGGGCCATCGTCGCCCCCGCCTCGGTAGCTGCGGAAGCTCAACCATCCCGCGCTGGGGCCGATCGCGGCGAAACGATCGGGGAACGTCATCCCCACGTGCCACGCGCCGTGGCCTCCCATGGAGTGTCCCGTCAGGTAGGTGCGTTGCGGGTCGGTTCCCAGACGTTTCTGGTTCAGGTCGAGAACCTCGATGGCGTCGAGGCGTCCCCAGTCCTCCCAATCGAATCCGTAAGGTCGGCGATTGGTCGGCGCGACCAGGTGTCCCCATGTTTTCTGACTGTAGGAGTCTGCCTGGCCCAGAGCCTGAACCCCCGCGCCATGGAGCGACAGGAAGAGCGCCGGGGGCCGGTCCGGTTTGCCGAGCGGCCGTGCGGGCTGCACGGAGTAATACTGTACGCTGCCGTCGATCTCGCTGATGAACGTGCGCGAATGGGACGTGTCGGCCGCGCGCGCTCGAAGCGGGATCGTTGCGGCGTCGAGGATTTCCGCGCGTCCTGCCGGGCGCCGGTAGAGAACGACGGAGGTTTTCACGTCCCCCGTTTCCGTCAGCTCCCCGACGGTCATCCGGTAGGCCACCTTCCGGATCCCAAGGGGCGGAATCACGGGCAAGGCGGTGTCGGTGGGCTTGACCGCTCTCGCGAGCTTCTCGTCCGTTTCCGGCCCTGCTTCGCACCGGATCCAGGCATTCCTGAGCGGCTCGGTCGAGGCGTTGACCACGAGAACGGACGCCCAGACCTCCCCCCTTTCCCCGACGATCAGGTCCGGCGTCGTCCGCTCGCCCGCTTGCAGGAGAGCGGGCGACTTCGCCTCGATCAACTCCACGCGCAGTTGCTCTCGCCCGGTGCGGAATAGGAGCCCGTTTTTCCCCGGGCGGAGAGATATCGGGATCCAAAGCCCGCCGTGACTGTAAGGGTCTCCCGCGCGAATCGTCCCGTTCGCGTAAACCAGGCTGTTCCCCTGGGCGTGCAGAATCATCACTCTCTCGGAAGCCGACTCGACCGCCATGTGGGCGTAGTCCGCGCGGCCCGTCGACACGTGCTCGCCGTAGGCCGCTCCGAAGAGCATCGGGTTCACCCAGCGCACCATGCGCGGGGAGACGCCCTCTTCAGCCGCTCGTCTGAGAGCGCCTCGCATTCTCTCGGGCAGGTCCAGATTCTCGAAATCCTTCTCGCGATAGAAGTCTTCCCGCTTCAGGATTTCGTCTAGTCCCTTCGCAACCACGGCCTTCTCTTCGTCGCTGAGCGCGGCGCCCGATGCGCCTTTCTCCACGGCGCCGCGCGCTTCCGCCGGCAGCAGATCCCATATCCTCTTCCCGGGGCTCGGTGTTTTCCCTTCCCGCTCGCGATTCAGTTGGGCGCAGAAGCCCGGCCAATCGACGATGTTGTCCGCGCCCAGTTCATCCCGGCTTCGAAACCATCCGTCTTCTCCGGCTCGGACTTCGCGCCAACGCCGCACGGCGCCGTTCGGGAGCGTCATCGCGTCGCCTGCTTTGGGCGGGGTCCACGTTCCCGCCACAATCCGCGCCTCGATGGCGTCTTGGTGCAGGGCGCCGCGCCCTCCCGTGCCGGCGCTGCCGATCTCCAGGCATTCGCGCAACACCGTTATAGCGGGCTTTGCTTCCACCAGGCGTTGGACCTCCGCGGCATCGAATCTGCCGGTCCCGGCGCATGACAGGCAAAGTAAGGCAGCCGAGACGAGAGCAAGTCCCTGCATTCCCCAGCTTCCTGAGATCGTTCGTTCGCGTGTCATCATCCGATTTCCCTTCCTCGAGTTCTTGTCTCACGCCCAGGGGCGCCCCGGGCAACCGGCGTCCCTGCCGCGATCCCGCTCCTGCCCTCAGGCTCGAGAGGCGCTCGAGTCCCTTCTCATTTCACCTAAAGTCGCAGATTCTCCCGGATGCTCGCCACCGCCCTCTCGATATCCTCGGCGTGACCGAAGGCGCTCAGGCGGAAATACCCCTCGCCGCTCGGGCCGAAGCCGGAGCCCGGCGTGCCGACCACGTGGGCTTCCTCGAGCATCTTGTCGAAGCACTCCCAGGAACTCAGGCCGTTCGGCGTCTTCATCCAAACGTAGGGGGCGTTGACGCCTCCGAAACAGCGAAGGCCGACGCTTTCCAGGCCCTCGCGGATCACGCGCGCATTGTTCATGTAGTAGCCCACCAGCCCTTGGCACTCCTTCTGCCCTTCGGGCGACAGGACGGCCAGAGCGCCACGCTGAGCGATGTTCGAGGCGCCGTTGAACATCGTGGTCTGGCGGCGGAACCACAGGCGATTGAGAACGCCGGGCTTGCCATCCTCGCATTCAAGCGCTTTCGGAACCACCGCCCAGCCGAGCCGCACGCCGGTGAATCCCGCCTCTTTCGAGAGACTATTGATCTCAATGGCGCAACGCCGCGCGCCCTCCACCTCGTAGATGGTCCGGGGCAGGTCCGGGTTGGAGATGAAGGCCGCATAGGCTGCGTCGAAAATGATGACGGCCCTCCGCGCGATGGCGTAATCGACGAACGCCTTCAGCTGCGCCTTCGTGGCCACCGAACCCGTCGGGTTGTTCGGGCTGCAGATGTAGATGAGGTCGACCTTCCCTCTTGGCAGATCGGGGAAAAAGCCGTTCTCCTCCGTGCACGGCATGTACACGAGACCCTCGTAGCGGGCGTCTTTCCATTTGCCGGTTCGACCCGCGATGACGTTCGTGTCAACGTAGACGGGGTAAGCCGGGTCCTGCACGGCGACGGCGTTGTCGACGCCGAAAATGGACTGGATGTTGGCCGAGTCGGGCTTGGCGCCGTCGCTCACGAATACCTCATCGGGTTCGAGGGAAGCGCCGTAGCGGGCGTAGCGTCGAGCCAGCGATTCGCGAAGGGCCATCTCGCCCTGCTCGTCGCCGTAGCCTGTGTACGTGGCGACGTCGGCCAGGAGATCCACCCCTCGCCGAAGGCCGTTGATGACCGTGGGCGTCAGCGGCTCGGTCGTGTTGCCGATGCCGAGGCGCATGACTCTTGCGCTCGGGTTCTTCTCCTGAAACACCCGGACTCGCCGCCCGATCTCGGGAAAAAGGTATCCCGCTTCGAGTTTGCCGTAGTTCGGGTTGATTCTCGCCATGTCTTCTTCCCTTCACCCGCGCCCCGCCGGCCTTTACCGGCGCCCCGCCGGCCTTCACCGGCGCCCCGCCGGCCTTCACCGGCGCCCCGCCGGCCTTGCCCATCACGTCTCGTAACAGGCGACGATCTCGCCGAAGAAGAACGTGTGGTAGTCGCCTTTCGGGTAGAACTTCGCGACCCCTGCGTCCAGGAACTTCGGATCCATCCGGCTCTTGAAGAGGATGCGGCACTCGTAGTGCAGACCTTTGCAGCGGATTGCAGGCGACTTCACCTCCCGCCCCGCCACCGCCTCCAAACCGCATTGGGCGAACTTGTCCATGTCCCGGCCCGAGTGGGAGCCGCAGTACCCCAATTCCTTCGACTTGTCCTCCCACGGAATCGTCACCGCGAAGTCGGAAGCCTTCTCCATGAGCCCGAAGGTGTAACGGCTGTCGCGCACCATCACCGTAAGGACCTCCTTGCCCCAGATGATGCCGATCTGCGCCCAGCCAATCGTCATCACATTCGCCGCCTCGTCCGCTCGAACGGTCAGGAACGCGCCGTTCGCCAGCTGAACCATGGCCTCCGCCGCCTTGTCCGCAAAACCCAACTCTTTCATGGTCTCCTCCTCTCGCGTCATCGCTCGCCGCGGCGAGACCCCCGCGCCACACTATCTCACTGGGCCTTCCACACGTCCTCCCGAAGGGATCGCAGACCGCGGCCCCCCCCCTATCGGCCCGGCCATGCGCCCCGCCACGCGGGCGTCGGCCCCAAACATACACAAAAGCGAGGATGGGGCAACACCAAAACCGAAGCGCCCGAGAGGAGAAAAGAACGGAGAAGTGCGCACCCCTTAGTACCACTTCGCCACGTTCGGATTGCCTTTCTTCCGCGGCGAAGTCATGCGGCCGATGGTTGTGAACGCCTCGCTTCCGGAGATTTCCCCCGATGACACGTTCTCCCGCGGTTGCGGATTGGGAAACGGAGTTCCAGCCCTATCTGGCGCCGTTTCTGGGAAGTCTGGGGCACAAGGCCCGACAACGGTGGCTGCCCGTTTGTGTGCGCGGGCAGATGAGTGCGACCTGCCGTCGCTGCGCGACGACGATGGCCCGCGAACTGGCGCCCGAGGACGAGGAGCAGTTGCATCATTTCGTCTCTACGTCCCCATGGGACGGCGGTCGCTATCTGTTTCGGAAAACGATCATGTAGCCTTGATAAGGCTCCCAATGTAGCGATAACGTCGAAGCATCGTCGTGGTGTTCGGCTTGCAGCGGCTGGATCGCGCCGGTGGTCGGATGCCGGAGTTCGGGGTTTTTCGAGGAAAGTAGCGTGACTTTTCGCTCGGCTTCCGCATCAACGAAGTCCCCGAATTCCATCGCCGTCCTCCGGTCTTCAGGATGTCCCCTGAGCCGAATCTTACGGCAAGGTCCCCGTGACAGTCAAGAATTGGGTTAACGCTCATGGGCTTCTCGCCCCCCAAACCCCCTCGCCCGGCAGGCGCCGGGGGACCAGGTGTGCTCGATGGATCTCTTTATAGCGAGAAACGATCAGAAAATATCACCCGCACTGATTGCGCCGTTTGAGGGGTCGTAGGACAGGTTGCCATCCTGGTCTTCGGAGTCCGGGCCGATGCTCCAGAAGTGGCGCCGGCTTGCGTCCGGCGCGACGCGATAGCGAAACGGCTTTCCGGAAAAAGGATCAACCGGCAGCGCGGTCTCGAAATAGCGCCCCGCCAGGGGATCGAGGCTTTCGGGATACCGCCCTTGTTCGCGTTTCCAGAGTTCCAGCGCCGCGGATAGACGCGCCTCGCGAAGGCGGGAGATTATAGCCGACTCGCGCACCTTTGCCTCGATCCGGATCTCGTGAAACTCCTGAACCATCGGGTGAGATGCCGCGATTCTTTCATCAAATTTCTTCCTGATTTCCCATTGGTTTCCCCACCACGGCTCGGCCAGAAATTCCTGTTGCAGCCGGATGATGTCCGCCATGTCCGGCCGGATTCTTTGCGGATTCTGTCGGAATCTATAGTTATTATAGACTTTGCCGAGATAATCGTCCCTTTTCTGTTTGTCGGCCATGCTTTCGACAACGTATACTGCGTTGTCCCAAAAGCCGCCATGGGGTAAGTGAGACCGCGGAAGAACCGGAAATTCCTTTCTCCGCTTCACCGGATCCTCAAGAAGCGGCTTGAGAACTGAAAGAGTCATGTCCGCCTCGTTTTGCACTGCGTCGGCCAAGGTCTCAAGCGTTTCCTCGATTCGTTTCAAACGAACCACAATGCGCTCGATATCGGGCGATCCGAGATTTCCGCTCTCTTCCAGGCGATGAATCTGTTTGAGCGCGGTGGCGTCTATCGCCAATCCAACTAGATGACTGATGATTGCGCCGCCTTCGGAACCGAAGTCGCGTCCCGTGGTCAGGGCGACAAGATAGTTCTCCAGCGCCTCGGAATAGCGCCCTTCGCTTTCAAGGCGGCGTCCCTCGACGCAAAGCATTTTTGCCGATGTCTGCGCCGCAAGGAGATTGGGAACAGGCGTTCCGGGGCCGTCGGTCGCGCCGATTCCGCGGGCGGAATCCAGCGCCGCGCCTTCGCGGATTTTCGCCAATGCCGGCTGACAGGCCTCCAGAAGAGGCAGCAACGCGTCCGCCTCGGGACTTCGCCATCCGTTCTTGAGCACGTCCTCTGTCAGTTCCTTGTGTGGAGCGATTGATTCGCTATGGTCCGGCATCAACCAGCCGGCCTGAACGTAACAAATCAGGGCGTTGTCGCGGCCGTCCTTCTCCTGGAGCTTCAATAGTTCCTCCGCAAATTTCTTGTCGGGAGCGTCCTTGGGCGCCTGGGCCAGAAGGTCCAGGTTTTCTTGGCGGCGGATCGGTTCGCGGGGTGGGGCGGTCATCTTCGCCGCGACTTCGGGGCCGAAAATTCTGACCGGATCGAGTTTCGGCGTCTCGGACGGCGTGAGAAGAGAAATCGCCGCCCACGCGACAACCAGCGCCGCCGTCAGCAGCCCCGCCAAAGCATAAAACCGGCATCCTCTTTTCTTATCCGGCATGGTCGGATTTCTCCTTTTCTCCGGAGCAATGAAGGTTGTCGAAGCGCTTTTTTTAGCGCGCTATTGTGGCACGGGCGTCCCGCCCGTGGAGGATCATGGCCGAGACGGCCATGCCACTATACAATAGACGTCAACAACCCCAAAAGGTTGGTGAGAAAATCGACTATCGGCGCTCAAATCTTGCATCTGATCTCACTCTCGTCCCATGGAAAGGTGGAACGGGGGCCGGTTTGCGGGCAGTATTCTCCTGGCAAAACCACAAAGCCGCCGCATGCCGCGAAGGAGAATGCCATGGCCCGCAAACCGACACGCGCGAATCCAAGCGTTCTGGCTCAACTGTGCAACTTGATTCCCGCCTTCCTTGTTCCGAAGGTCGCCCGGGAATGCGGCGTGGACAAGAAGGCGCGCACCTTCACTCCCTGGTCGCATCGGCGTCTCGCCGATGAGTCATAGCGCTTTCCGAGCAGAAACAGCCCTCTTCTCACGGGCAGGATGCCCGTGCCGCCCTTTTCGCAAGGGCCTCGTCTCGCGTGGATTCGCTTTTCTTCTTACCTTTTCCCCTTGCTTCTTCCGCGCTCTGTTTCTATGAGAACGAATTAGATTTGCTCTCGTGAGAGACCTTGCCCAAAAGCGGGGAGACTCTTTAGCCGAAGCGCAACACGCGTCTTTGCCCTGTCGGGGGCTTCGCCGGAAAGAGAAACGGGATGCTCGCGGTCGCCAGCCACGTCAGAACCTGGGCGCGGGGGCTCTTCGACCTCATGCTTCCTCTCGTGTGCTCCGCTTGCGGCGAGCGCCTCGAGGCGGGCGATGACACGATCTGCCGCCGCTGCCGCGCGTCCATCGAGCAGATCGGCAGGGGCGTTTGCCCTCTGTGCGGCCACCCGACCCCGCGCGCAGTCAGGCTGCGGTGCCCGAACTGTCCGCCGCCCCCCGTACATTTCGACTCGGCGCGCGCCGCTTTCTTCTACCGGGGCGCCTTTGCCGAGATGTTTCGCTTCTTCAAGTACGGACATCGGTTGGAACTGGGTCTGCCTTTGGCCCGCGCCATGTTCATGGCCCTGAGGCCGTTGTGCGAATCGAAAGACAGACCCGACCTGCTGGTTCCCGTGCCGCTCCATTTCCTTCGAAAACTGCGGCGAGGGTACAACCAGTCCGAGATCCTCGCCGAAGAATTCGCGCGACTTGCGGGAATCGAGTGCGCCGGCGACGTTCTGCTGCGCGTCCGCTACACGCCGGCTCAAGCCCTCCTACCTCCCGAAAGGCGGTCGCGCAACGTGCGCGGCGCTTTCGAGGTCGTCGCCCCGGACCGCATCCGCGACAGGCGAGTCGGCTTGGTGGACGACGTGCTGACGACGGGCAACACCGTGAATGAATGCGCGCGAACGCTGAAGGGGGCCGGCGCCGCGCACGTCGCGGTCATTGCGCTCGCGCGGGCCTGATATAGCGGCTAACCGCGACACGCGAGCGCTTCGCGCAGCTTCGCGATCATGGTCGACGACCGGTAGGGCTTCTGGATGAAACCGGCGATGTCCCGGCCCCGCAACTGATCCCCGACCTCGTCCGCGCTGAATCCGCTGGAGATGATGACGCGAACGTCCCGCCGGATTCGGCGCATCTGGTCAAGGGCTTCCGCGCCGCTCATCCCCGGCATCCGGAGGTCCAACAGAACGCAGTCGATCCCATCCGCGCGTTCCCGGAACAGTTCCACCGCCTCGCGCCCGCCCAACGCCGTCAGAACAGTGTAACCGGCCCGCTCGAGGATCTGCCTCCCGACGTCGCGCACCGCGTCCTCATCGTCGACAAGGAGAACCGTTCCGGTCTCTCCCCGGGATTCCCCGGCGGCGGGCTGTTTCGCCAAGGCGTCGGCCGGCTTCCCGCTAACCGGAAGGAGGACTCTGACCGTCGTGCCCTTGCCCGGTTCGCTCCGGACGTCGATGGCGCCTCTGTGCCCGCGCACAATCCCGACGACGGCCGCCAGGCCCAGACCTCTGCCCGTGAACTTGGTCGTGAAGAATGGGTCGAAGGCCTTGGCCAGCGTCTCGGAGTCCATCCCGCAGCCCGTGTCGCCGACCTCGAAAGTCGCGTACTTTCCGCCCGGCAGATCCGGATGCAGATAGGTTCCCCCCAAGTAGTCTGGATCGCAATCCAGGACCTTGGTTGCGATAGAGATCGTTCCGTCGGCGTCGCCTATTGCCTCGGCGGCGTTCCGAATCAGGTTCATGATCACCTGCTGGATCTGCGCGGGGTCGCCAAGTATCGTCTCGGGTTCGCGCGCGAGAATCGTCGTCCGGGAGATTCCGTCTGGGATGATGCCGCCGAATAGGTCAACCGTGCCTTCGACCAGTTCCGACACGTTGACCGGGCGCATGACGTCCTTGCCTTGCCCCACGTATGTCAGCATCAAGGTGCTCATCTCCGCCGCGCGCTTGGCCGCCTTGTCCGCCTCGATGATGCTCTGTCTGGCCGCGGATTCGGGCGGAAGATCCGCGAGAGCCAGATCGAGGTACCCCAGAACCGCCATCAGCATGTTGTTAAAGTTGTGCGCAATGCTCCCCGCCATGACCTTGAGGCTTTCCTGTTTCTGCGCCTGATAGAGATGCGCGCTCAGCTGGACGCGTTCCTCCTCCAGACGCTTGCGGTCGGTGATGTCCTGAACCGACCCGTCGAAACACTCGATCTCTCCGGAATCGTCTCGCACAGCGTTGGCCGTGACGGCGGCCCATATCGGCGTCCCGTCCTTCTTCCTCAACCGCAGCTCTTCGGCCACGACCCTGCCCCGCGCGGCCAGTTTCTCCGAGAAGGCTTCGCGGTCGCGCGGGTTCGCATAGAGATCCGACACACGCACCTTGAAAAACTCCTCCTCGGATTCGTACCCGAACATCCGCACGATGGCCGGGTTCGCCATGATGAAACTCCCTTCCGGGCCGGGCGTGTTTCGGTACAGGCCAATAGGAAGATGGGCGACCAGGCCGCGGTAGCGTTCCTCGCTCTCGCGCAGAGCCCTCTCCGTCCGCTTGCGCCTCGTGATGTCTTTGTCCACGCCCCGATAGCCGAGCAGGTTGCCCTCTTCGTCAAGCATGGGAACGCCGTTGGTGAGAAGACACACGAGGTGTCCGTCCTTGTGGACGTTCCAGTTCTCGAGATCGGTGATCCTCGCTTTCTTGGAGCCTATCGCAAGGAACATTTCGCGGGTTCTTCTCGCTTCTTCCTCGGGCATCAGGTCGAACGGCGACCTGCCGAGGAGGTCCCGCGGAAGATAGCCGAGCACTTCCGTCACCGTGTCACTCACATACGTATACTTGCCCTCGGCGTCGATCTCCCAGATCCAGTCGAAACTGCTGAGGGTGACGTCGCGGAACCTTTGTTCGCTTTCCCGCAGTTCCGCCGTGCGCCTGTCCACGAGGGCTGCGATGTGCGCCGTGCGACGGCGGCTGCCGACCACGTACGTTGTGAGCGAAGCGCTGAGCAAGAGTCCGCCAGCCAATGCGATCCAAGACTGCCACGGGCGATGGGCCGCGAGGAACGCCGGGCCGGGCGCGCAGACCACCAGCCACCGGCGCCCAGCCACGTCGACCTCCCGGGCATGCCGCAGACCAGACGAATCCGCGCTCTCGACCTTCAGCGCGGAAACCGGCTTCTCCGCGCGGGCGCCCGAGGCGTGGACGCAGAGCAAGCGGTTCCCTTCGGGCGCGGACTGGTCGAGAACGCGAATGTCGATCTCGCCCGGGTCGACGTCGGAGAGGGCGGCTTCAAGGATCGCGCCGACCCGAAGGGCGGCGACCACAAAACCCTCAAGGCGCTCGCGTCGCGCTTCAATCGTCCCAACCTCCGTTCCGGGGCGATAGAAGGGGACGAACACGACAATGCCGTCCTGCTTGCCAGGCTCCACAACCAGCGCAAGCCGGGAGGTGGCGGCTGCGCGGCCCGTGTCGCGCGCCTGTTCCAGCGCGGTCCGGTACGCCGCCTCCGAGCCGAGATCGAAGCCCAGAGCGGCCTCGTTTCCGGCGAGCGGCTCAACGTAGAGAACGGGGTAGTAAACGTCGCGGCGTTGCGCGGCGATCATGGCGCCGTCCGCCGACCTCTCGCGGATCGCATATCCGTCCACGCCTTCCCTGCAAGCGGAGTTCTCGTAGGACGGGCGATCGGCGTCGGCCACGCGAGGGACCCACTCGAAGGCCTGGACCTCCGGGCGCTCCAAGAGGACGCCGCTGACGAATGACCCAAACTCCTGACGCTCAACCTCGCGAGAGCTCTCGTAGAGGCGAGACAGCGACTCCAGTATGACAAGGTGGTGGTCCATGCTCGAGCGGAAAAGCGAAATGCGTTCCTCCGCTTCTTCCTTAAAATGGCTCCTCTCTTCCTCGCGCTCCCGGCCCCGGAGAATGGAAAACGCGGCGACGGTCAGGACCAGCCCCGCCGACATGACAAGGGCGACCGCCACCCGGTCGCGAAGACCCCAAGCAGCAGGAGAGAGCCTGGCGCCTTCCCCTCGCACCAGGTTCGCGACCATCATGACGATAAGGGCGCCGATGACGAGGGTGGCGATGGCGGTGAGAAGAACGGCCAGCGAGGCGAACCGCGCCGCCGCCCGGCCGCGAGCCATGATCTCCCGCGGCGCGCGCGCCGTGACCAGCAGCGCGGGATTCCCTTCCAGATCGCTCACCATGCCATAGGCCTGCAAGAGATCGGCCCCGGCTTCCTCGATCACCCAGGCCTGGAATGAGAGACGGGCGAGAATGCTCCGTTCGTGCTCATCGAGTTCCGCTCCTCGCGCGTCTTTGATGCGAAAGTCAACGCGCGTCTGTTCCCTCAAGGTCTCCACCACGTCCTCGTCCAGGAACCGGCCCATGATGAGGACCCCGCGCCTGGGCCCCTCGCCCGAACTCCTCACAACTGGCCGGGAACTGACCAACATGGGACCATGACTCGTCAGGATGACGCCCGTGCGATCGCTGCTGAGGGACTCGTGCCGCAGGAGGAAGTGATCTTTGGGCAACGACTTGTCGGGGAACTCCTCAACCGCGATTCTCCCGCCCTTTGAGGAATCGTGCGCCTCCCCCCATACGACCCGCCCCGTGAGATCGCAGATGTAAACCAGATTGATGTTGCTGGCGCCCTCCAGGCTTGCCCATGCCATATTGGAGTCGATGTAGGCCTGGTTGCCATCCTGCACGAACCGGTACGTATCGTCCCACATTGCCCAGTCGCCGGCCAAGCGGCTGAGATGGTGAGCCTCGCGTCGGATGGCGTCCAGACAACGGGCAACGTCCTTTTTCGCCTCATCCTGCTCCAGTGCGGAGAAGCTCGGCAGAATGACGAGATGCCGCAGGCCGTAGTTGCCCCCCGCGTAGAGGGCGAGAACCGCCGCCACGACCCATAGCCATTTTCTTCTAACCAGCATGCCGCGCATCTCCGTGGATTCGCGCCTATTCCATAGTCCGTATCGGCCGCTTCGAGGCATACGTTAAGCCCTTCGGGCGGATGACCAGTCACACAAGGCTCGCTCAGGTCTCCTCGATCGGCTGGGCTTTCGTCTTCTTCTTGCTCAAAGGCATGGAACTCACCTCGAGGGACTCTCTCCCCTCCGGAGATTCTCTCCCCTCCGGCCCAGGCGGGCGAGAACAAGATCGGAGCGCCCGTTCGCCGACGGCTCCGACTCACTGAAGGGCCCACTTCACGGCATTTGCCAGCATTCGGCAGAACGCTTCGTTCTCGAAATCCTTGGGGTGTCCAAGCGAGGTATAGAAGACCCGCGCGCCGTTGTAAGTGTTGGTGAAGGCGACGGGTTGCTCAGGCTGGCCTTCGGCCCACCGACCCTTCATCAGGAGCGTTGTCGTGTCGGCGAGAGGGTAAAGATTGTAGAGCCAGCTGGCGCTGTGAAAGCGCGTCGGCTTGACGCCGCGAAGGATGGGGTGATCTCTTGCTTCGTCCACAACCCAGACGTCGCACCCCGTCTCGCGGGATTGGCCGGGGTACCCCTGGTAGTGGCAGCCCAAGACCTCCTGGTCGAAGTCACGCCACACGACGTGGCCCTCGGGACATTGCTGGGGGTCCACCTGGAATGGAACGATGCTGACGCGAACGCCGACGATCGGTTTCCCGGCGCGGATGTACCATTCGAGGTGGTCCATCTGTGTCACGGGCAAGGCGCGCCGGCGCATCGAGAGGAAGAGCAGATCGGCGTCAAGAAGAACTTCGAGCCCCGGAACGTCGTTGCGATCCGCGCCTTCGTGGCCCTTGGCGTAAACAAAGCTGCAGCGGAAATCATTCTTCAGGCGCTTTTCGGCGAAGGCGGGGAGGGTCTTGTCGCTGCCGTATTCTTCCTCGGCGATGACAAAAACGACGTGGGGCCGTTTGTCATGAGCGAAAGAATCCATGCCGGCTGCGGCGATGATCTGGCGGCTTTGGATCGAGGGCGCGATGTAACGCTCCAGGTGGCGCTGCACCTGGGCGGTTCCTCTGGCCGGCGTGAAATTCGGGTCGGGCGCCTTCGTGGCCGGATCGCAGCCGTTGGCCGTAATCGCCTCGACCAGGTCGGCCACGAAGATCGGGCGGAGGCCGTGACGCTTCATCTCGATCATGCCGGCGGAACGGCCGATGAGGCACATGTTGCTGGCCACGCCCATGTAAAGAAGCGTGTCAAGGCCGCGGTGTTGACAAAGATTCAGGACCTCGCGCCCGTTGTTGCAGTCGGCGATCAGGTCCTCTTCGGCGATCCGCAGACCCGGATGCTCGCTGCTCCACGCCCCGTGCGACTGGCACGGGCGGCTCGGACCGCACTCGCAGCAATCGCGTCCCCCCGGCGGATCCGGCGGATTGAAGTCTGTCTTCTCCGGCGCTGGATACTCCGGAATCGCCTGCATCGCTTTGCGCTGAGGCGTATCCTTGTACGGACCAAGGACATCCGACGGAGCGTGGACGACCTGAATGCCGAGCTTGCGCGCCGCGTCGAGGGTCTTGTTCATCCGCGGCACGAGGTTGCCGACCCGTTCCGTGTAAGTCTTGCACCAGTGTTTGTCCCACACGTCGACGATCACGATCGCCGTCTTGGCGGGATCGAGTTTCTCGACGGTCCGGACGACGCGACCAGGCATGTTCTCAGCGCCGGCGTCCTCGCGAGTCTGTGCTTCCAATTCGATCATGCCGGTTTCGCTCCTTGCCTCCGTTGCCAGGCACAGCGCAAAGACCATCGACCATGCCGCAAAGGGGATTGACCGCGCAAGAGTCCCAGACATTTTCTCTCCTCCCGATCGGAAAAAGGGATTGGACCCCTATGTTTCGCCCTCAGGGACCCGCGGGCCGTCCTCCGCCGCCTTCTGCATCCAAGGACACTCGTGGATCTGGGGGCAGTGGGCGCAGCCGTATAGCTTCGACACCAGCGGCAGCGCGACGAAGGCGTCGACGGCGAAGCAAGCGAGCGCCGCAAGAAGCGCGGACGAGAACTCGCGCGCAAGAAACGCCCCGCCCGCCGCCACGGGAATGACCCACAATGGGACAATGACGGGGATGTGTTTCTTGAACTTCTCAACGAAGCGCGCGGCGTCCCTCCGCGGCCGAAGCTTGGCCGCAATCTGACCGTACCCGCACGGGCAGGCGCGCGTGCCGTAGTGGTTGCAGTATGGACAGACGAACAAGATGATCCAGAAGGCGCCCGCGACGCCGTAGGCTGCGTACAGCGTCGCCGCGCCCCAAGCCCACGGCGATTCTCCCAACCCCATCCGGAGAACAATCGCTCCGAGGCCGATCATCAGGACGTAGGGAAGATTGTCCAGGAACTCGTGCGCGTGCGAGTACTCCCGATGGGAAGGTCGCTTCTCGCACTCTTCGGCCTTGTTTCGCTCACGTTCCTTCATTGACGCCTGTGCCCGCGGATGCTCTCCCAAAGTCTTCTTTCCGCATCGGCGGCCGGCAACGCCGCGCTTGATGCTCAGCGCCGCAAAGGGCAAGGCCCGGGATCGCGGCCCGGGCCCGGCCCCCCGTCGGCGCTTTCGCCTACAGATGGTAGGGATGGCGCTGGGGCTTGCCGAGCATGCGGTTGGCCAGCGGATCGCCGATGACTTCCTGCTTCTCGCCGTCCCACTGAAGCTTGCGCCCCAGAACGTATGAAAGGTTCCCCAGGATGCACATGACGGCCGTCTGGTGGCCCTTCTCGATGTCCATGCACGGCTTGCGGCCGGTCTTGATCGCCTGAAACCAGTCCTCTTTGTGGTTCATGTTGTACTCGTTGCTGCCGAATTCGCAGTTGTCATTCTTGAACCGGTCCATCTTGTAGGCCTCGACGCCGCCGGGAGGCGTCTGGAAGTTCCGCGCCTTCTCGGGCGGGGCGTAGCGCGTGCCGTCGCGGTCCAAAATCAGCGTGTCCCGATCACCGTAGAACACCATGCCGAAATCGTTGTTCTGGTCCGGATAGTTCGTGTGCCGGTCCCCCGGCTGCGCCCAGATGACCTCCCAGTCGGGATCCTTGAAGGTGTAGACGACCTCCATCTCGGGCGGGCAATCGTAGATGCCCTTGGTGTTGGCCGTTCCCGTCGCCTCGACCGTGACGGGCGCCTGCTCGTCGGCGTCCATGCACCATCGGATCGTGCTGAAGACGTGGGCGCCGCGGTCGCGGATGACGCCGCCGCCCGAGTCCATGACCTGGCGGAACGAGCCGTGGTAATAGGCCGTGTTGTGCGGCCGCCAGCGCATGGGGCCGAGCCAAAGGTCCCAGTCGAGGTGGGGCGGCGGGGGCGTGTCGGGCTGCGTGCCACCGATGGCGTTGCGGCCGTGCCAGCAAGTCACCTTGTGCACTTTGCCGATCATGCCGTTGCGGATGTAAGCGCAGGCGGCATGGGCGGGCTTGGCCGAACGGGACTGCGAACCGACCTGGACCGCGCGGTCATACCTGCGCGCCGCCGCCACCATCGCTTTCCCTTCCTCGATCGTGACGGACGAGGGCTTCTCGACGTAGACGTGCTTCTCCGCTTCGCAGGCGTGGACGGTCTGGACCGCGTGCCAATGGTCGGGCGTAGCGATAATCACGGCGTCCACGTCCTTGCGTTCGAGGATGTAGCGGTAATCACGATACGGATCCACGCCGGGACCCGTCTCCTTGATCCGGGCGGCGAGCCGCTCCTCATCGACATCGCACAGGGCTGCGATGTTCACCTCTCCCATGTCTCGGTAGCTCATCATCGTCCCGAGATGACTGCCCCCCATCCCGCCGACGCCGATGAGAGCGACCGTGATGCGTTCGTTGGCGCCCATTCTCCCGGCCGCCGCCAGCACACGGGAAGGCACGAAGTAGGGGACGCTCGCCGCGGCGCCTGCGGCGACCAGGAACCGGCGCCTGCTGACTCGGGCGTGTTCTGTCATGATCCGATAGCCTTTCTTTCCTTGCATTGTCGGAGGAATCCGTGAGTTTGGACTCCCGCAGCCAGTGCGTTGCGTGGGAAGTCCACCAATCTACTTAGCGCGCTTCAGCGCCAACCCGGCCTTGTCCGGTATATGCTCGCATTTCTGACTCAGCACACTAGTAGTCCTTCAAGTCGTAGATGATGGAAAGATCGTATTGTTTTTGGCTGGCAGAGGCGTTCCCGATCTCATCAAATTTGACTTGAAGGACCACTAGGCCAACGGCTTCACCTTCGTTTCCTTGGTTGGCTTGCGCTTCACGCACGGGAAGCCTTCCGCCTCCACGCCTCGCTTGCGCAACGATTGGGCGATGTTCTGCTTGAAATCGTCGGGAACCGAGTCCAACGCCGCTTGAAGCGCCTGCAGGGATTGCTTGCCTGGGATGCGTTCCAGAGCGCAGCGAGCGTCTTCGCGGAGTTCTCCGCTCTGCAGGAGCGCCGCGACGGGCTTGACGCTCTCCTTGCCGCCGATTTCCGAAAGCATCCAAAGCGCCTCGCGGCGCACGCCGTCGGGGCGCCCGTCCTTGAGAAGAAGGATCAGCTGCGCGACAACCGCTCTCCTCTCTTTCCCCGCGTCCGGGCGACCGGCGTGACGGACGATCTGCCAGAGCCCCCGCTTGGCCGCCCGCGCCGTTTCGAGATCGGGATCCGCCATGACCGTCGCCAGAGGTTCGACGGCGGGGGCGCCGATCCTCCCCGCGTTCACCCAGGCGTCGGTCCGCGCGTTCTCGTCCTTGCCCTTGATCTTGGCGATCAGATCCTCCACGTCGCGGCGGGGCGGCTCGGACGCCGCGGCCGTCGCAACCCCCGCGGCCGCCGCGACGAGGGCAACCTCACTCACGTTCTTGTTAGACATCCTCGATCTCCCTTCGCAATGAGCGGGGTCCTTCTCAATCCCCCGGAGTCTCGCTCAATCCCCCGGAGTCTCGCCTTCGATCACAGTCTTGTCCACCCCCATGAACCTCGGGCGGCGCGTCGGCGAGCGATGGGACTGGCGACTTTCCAGTCAACGCGGGGCTCTGGCCGCTACGGCCCACGGCCCCCTCTCCCCGTTGACGCCGGCCCTCGACCCGGTGAGTCGGTCGCGGCGACAACCAATACCTCAGCGCTTCAACGGCTTCAAGAGGTCTTTGCGGCAGACGAGCCCGGCAAGCCTGAGGGCTCCGGGAGGGGATGGAGACCCGGCGGACCGCCCCCGGCGCGTTCCATGCAGAATGGGGACTCGTGGGAACTCCATTGCGCCCGTGGGGCGCCTCATGTAGATTATGCCGGCCCCGAAAGAAGAGGGCTCCCGCCGAAGATTGGGCCGAAGAGACGAAATGGCGCCAGGCAGAGACATCATCCAATTCCTCAACCGTCCCAGCATGCGCGTGCCGGCGCCGGTCGTCTGGGCCGGGCTGATTTTCCTTGCCTCCGCGATCCCCGGCAAGACGCGTCTCTTCCCGACTCTGATTCCTCACTCGGATAAGATCGTCCATGCCGGGCTCTATGCGGTTCTCGGGTGGCTCCTCTTTCGGGCCGGAAAGAAGCGCTGGACGACGGGAGACGCGCGGATCTGGATGGCCGTGTGCTGCCTCCTGGGAAGCCTGTATGGCGCCTCGGACGAGTGGCACCAGCTTCTCGTGCCCGACCGCGCCTGCTCGGTCGCGGACTGGGTTTTCGACTCCGCCGGCACGGTGGCGGGTGTTGTCTGGCGCCCCCTCCGCGAACGACCGGCCAGGCGGGAGGCCGTGCTTGACGGCGCCGGCGCGGATGGGGATAATACCCTCTGCGCGCGGGACTTAGACGAGTCCGAATAAAGGAGTCCTTCATGAAGCTCGTTCGTTTTCGCATCCAAGAACACGGGCGGTCCCGCTTGGGTTTCCTGACCCCCCTGGGCATTATCGACGCCGACTCGTGTTGGCGGCTGTACTGCCTGAATCACGAGCTCGACGCGCCCCCTCTTCCAATCTCACCCCGCCGGCTGCTCGCCGAAGGCTCGGAACGCATGGCGCAGGCCCGGGCGGCAAGCGAATGGATCCTGGCAAGCGGTTCCACTCCAACCGTACTCTTCAACGTCGGCAAAGTCCGTCTGCAGGCGCCAGTCGGACGTCCCCCCAAGATTCTCTGCATCGCCCGGAACTACCGCGACCACTGCGTGGAGCAAGGCGTGGGGGCGCCGTCTTCGCCGGTCGTTTTCGCCAAGTATGCAACGGCCATCGCCGCTCCCGGAGATCCGATCGTACGCCCGCGCATCACGGTCAAACTGGACTACGAGGCGGAATTGGGCGTGGTCATCGGACGGCCGGGCCGACACATACCGGAAGACCGGGCGCTCGAGCACGTGGGCGGGTACATGAACTTCAACGACGTATCGGCGCGGGACCTGCAAGCCGCCGACGGCCAATGGCTTCGCGGCAAGTCGTGCGACACGTTCGCCCCCATCGGCCCCGCCCTTGTGACCCCGGACGAGGCGCCGGACCCCCAGAATCTGAGAATTCAATGCCGCGTCAACGGCGAGACGGTCCAAGACGCCAATACGAGCCAGATGATCTTCTCGGTCGCTCATCTGATCTCTTTCATCTCGGAGTTCCTGACCCTCGAAGTGGGCGACGTGATCGCTACGGGCACGCCGCACGGCGTGGGCCATGTTCGCAAGCCCCCTCGTTTTCTCAATCCAGGCGATCGGGTCGAGGTGGAGATCGAGAAACTGGGCGTTCTGGCCAACACCGTCGTGGACGAAGTGTGAACGACGCCGACCGGCGCCGCAGGAAGGCCCGAGCGGCGCCGTCTGACGGAGTGGGAACCGATGCAAAGACTGCCGATCAACCTCCTGGAACCGGACATGGTTGTGGCGAAGGAGGTCGTAAACGACAAAGGGATCGTGCTGGTGAGCGAAGGCACGGCGCTGACGGAGAAGTTGATTTTCCGGCTGGAGAACATGGGGATCAAGAAGGTGATGGTCAAGGGTTGCCCCGTCATGCGCCCGGACCTCATGCCGAAGAGCCTGGAGGCCAAGCTGGCCGACATGGAAGTCGGCTTCGCCCGGGTCAAAGACGACCCGACGATGAAGAGGTTCCGTGTCATCTTGAAGGCGCACTTCATCAAACAAGACCGCGAGGCGCGCGGCGTCGAAGATCACGAGCCCGCTCCGCAGGAAGAGGCCGTGCAGGAGGGATTCTCCCCGAACTAGAGACCCGTTTCGGGGGCGCGCATGTGGAGGAAAACGCGTCGCGTGGGGATCGGAAGGAGCGCGGGCAACGCAGATGGAACCGAAAGGGGGCGACATTCAGGCTCGGATTCAGCGCGTCAAGACGCTTCCCACTCTGCCGGGGGTGGTCAAGAAGCTCTGCGCCATGGTCGAGGACGAGGAAACGTCGGCAGCCGAGATCGGAGAGATCATCTCGACCGATCAGGTCCTTACGGCCAAGGTGCTGAAGATCGTGAACTCATCCTTCTACGGCTTCCCGGGGCGAATCAGCACGATCAACCACGCACTGGTCTTGCTCGGTTTCAACGTCGTCAAAGGGATCGTCTTGTCCGCCGCCATCATCGACTACATGGACGATTCGCTGACCTCGCTCTGGCAGCACAGCCTGGGCGTGGCGGCGGCATCGGACAAGATCGCGCGGGCCGTCGGGGCGGACGAGCCGGAAGAGATATCGACGGCGGGCCTTTTGCACGACCTGGGCAAGGTGATCCTCAGCGTGGAGATGCCGGCCGACTACCGCAAAGTCGTCGCGGAGACCGCCCGGGCCAGGATCTCGTTCGTGGAGGCGGAGGCGAAGGTTCTCGGCGGGCTGACCCACTGCCAGATTGCCGGCTGGCTTGCCGAGGAATGGAATCTTCCGCCCCGTCTGCGCGAGCCGATCACGCTCCATCACAAGCCCACACTGGCCGAGTTCGCCCCAACCGCCACGGCCGTCGTCCATCTGGCCAACATTGTGACTCGGGCTCTGCAATTCGGCTCGGGCGGCGATCCGTTTGTGCCCCAGCTCGATCCTGG
>Ga0315274_10003753_pt1 | contig 22553 bp, 32 predicted proteins | sample YL17G02_20_MG_FD_203700 | JGI IMG/M metagenome (GOLD analysis project Ga0315274, IMG submission 203700) | Sediment microbial communities from Yellowstone Lake, YNP, Wyoming, USA - YL17G02_20 | ecosystem: Environmental > Aquatic > Freshwater > Lake > Sediment | place: USA: Wyoming | collected...
AATGTGCGATTTTGATGAGTATTACCAAGAAACATATAAAAAATGATTTACCAGTGGAATGAGCAAACACACGCCTTTAGCAGAAAGTACGGGGCGTTATACGAGATACAGAGGGACACAGGATTCCTTATGGATGATGTCATAAAAGCCATGAAGGACAAGCGTCCTATTGGGGGGTTCTATTACACAAGAACGCCTATGATAGACATTGACGCTCCACAGAGAGGTGCAAAACAAAAGATGGATATAAAGACAACGCTTATGATGACGCAGGAAATGGCTGATGAATTTATTTCCATTGTTGGGCAACGGAACAAACAGGACATCATCCGTGGGTTAATTGGAGACTGGATTAAGAAAGAGAAAAGGAATAAGTGAATTATCTTTGTTAAATGAAATGGGTTCTAATTGCTCTTCTAATTGTTTCCTGCAAAAAAGATGGATGCCAAGTCTGCACTCAAATGCTTTCCGAGGATTACTATCCGGCGAGGGATGGCTTTCCAAAGACTACATCAAGCAGCTATTATTCTTGTGGCAATAATAACGAATGGATAGGCAATCAGGTGAATGTGCAGAGGTTTATCCTAAAGGACACGCTAGTCACAAAGGTGCTGTCTGTGGATTGCCAATAACGGTGGTGCTATACGAAGGAGGCGATTATTAGCACTAAAGTTGATGCGGAGTACAAACTTTGATTATAGCAGAATGTTTCTGCGGAACACTAAACCGCCTCTTTTGTATAGCACGTGTTATGTGTAGTTGCGGTTATTTAGTAATAAACTTGAATTGAAAACGAATTAAAAAAACTTTTATTAAAATGAGCGAAGGAAAATTTATTAAAAAGAAAACATACTACACAGGAGTAGTATATGAATGGAACTTACCAACTGGTAGTAGCTGTCCATTTGCCTTAGAATGTAAGGTTACGGTTGATAGGATATCGGGCAAGTTCGATGTTGAAAAAGGTGCGTATAGGTGTTATGCCGCAAGTGCCGAAAGATTTCCTGCCGTAAGGGAACATAGGTGGAAAAATTTTGACTTAGTGAAAAGCGGTGGCATACCTGCAATACCTAAAGATTGTAAGGCAATAAGAATACATATGAGCGGTGATTTTTTTAACCAAAAATATTTTGATATGTGGGTGCAACTTGCAAAAGATAATCCTAATATTGAGATGTGGGCTTATACAAAATCGCTACAATACTGGGTAAATAGAATAAACGATATACCCGAAAACTTAGTGTTGACTGCAAGTTATGGTGGTAGGCAAGACGAACTAATTGAAAAGCATAATCTTAAAAATGTTATTGTTTATAAAAGCCCAATTTTAGTACCAAAAGAACGACCTATTGATAATAACGACGACTGGGCAAGAAAGCCAAATATAAACTTTGCTTTACTTGATAATATGAAAGTATCTAAAAAAAGTGCGGTGGCAGATTTTAATAAAAGTTTTTCTAACGGAACTTTATTTGAAACGGAATGATAGCAATTACATATAACGTAAAAGCATACCCGCAGTGGGGGAATTAAAAGCACAAATGATGAAATTAGAACTGAACTTTGATAAAAGCACAAATGCCGAAAGTAGCACGTCAGCCCCCATTGCCGAGTATGCAGTGTTACCGGCAGTGCATTCTCGTCCGAAACTGCTCGACCTTTATTGTTGTGGCGGTGGAGCAGGGTATGGATATGAGCAAGCCGGATATGATGTTACGGGTGTGGACATTGAACCGCAACCAAAGCACCGGGGCAAGTTTATTCAAGCCGATGCCATTGAATACCTAAAGGCACATTTTCACCAATACGATGTGATACACGCAAGCCCGCCTTGTCAGGCTTATAGTATGGCTTCAATGCAGTTTCGTAAAACCGGAAAAGAGTATGTTGATTTGATTGAAATAACAAGGCGAGAACTTATTAAAACAGGGAAACCATACATTATTGAAAATGTGCCGGGAAGCCCACTGATAAACCCTATTAAATTGTGCGGTTCAATGTTTGGAATGAGGACATATAGGCATAGGTTTTTTGAAAGCAATATTGAATTAAAAGCACCGCCACACCCGGAACATACTGCACCAAATGCGAAGATGGGCAGGAAACCAAAAGATGGCGAGTTCATTCAATATGTTGGACATTTCTCCGGGGTTGGATTGGTGCAGGAAATGACCGGCTTGCATTGGTTAGGTCAGGGCGAATTGGCTCAAAGCATACCGCCACAATACACTAAATATATCGGAGAGCAGTTGATGGTTACACTGTCGCTGCATTGCCGGTAACTCGTTTATATACGCAATTAAAGTAAAATTGTAAGCATTGAAGGCTTTGAAAGTAAGTAAATTGGTGGGGATATAATGCGTAATGTGGAAATGGCATCACATCCTTTTAAAGGTGGCATCGTTGCAGGTTCGATTCCTGCCCTCATCGCAAAATAATATTATGGCTAAACACGCTGCTCTTCCGTTTCACTTCTATGTGAATGTCCACAATTCGTTCCTCGGTCCTAATATGCCAAGTGGAACAACAAAAGCGATTTGGCACGGCATATATTGCCGGGAGTATCAAACGCTCTCCTGCCATGTATTCCTTGAATCTGGGGCGCATTGGAGCGGACTTCCTCTTCATGCACTCTCCACAACAGAAGAATTCCGTTACGGCTCAGAGATATTGATGCCCTGGGCAGGAATGGGAGAGGAAATAGAAGCCGTTTATATGCCGTTCCTTGAGGGGCTGGAGGCAAAGCCAATGATTGACCCAGGAAAACCTAATGGAAGACACACAGGGATTATAATTGATTGGAAGGACGGGTATAGCCGTTATCCTGCCGAGCACAAGCCTTTAAACCTTGTTCATCTTGACAGTGGGCAATTCGTTCTGTTCCCGAACAATTATGTTGTCTACAAGGAAAAGCATTTTGTTGACGAAGCGGCAAAGGAGAACATGAAGCATTACAGAAGAGGAGAAGAGATTTATTGGGAGAAATAATGGTGTATCAATTTAACAGAAATTGTTCCTTAATGGCTATGCACAAAAGCCTTTCTGAGGCGCAAAAAGCAACATCAATTCCCATCAGGACAATTAGGTCATCTTGTATGAGAGGAGGACTTTGCAACAAAAAGTATTATTTTAGCAATTGTGATGTAATGGCGAAAGGGGCAAGAGCGAAAGGGGAGGTTCCCGGTAAAAAGTTCACAGTGGTGGTCACTAAAGAAATATGGGACGATCTTCTAGTAACGATAGGCCAGCGGAACAAGCAGGACATTTTTAGGAAGTTATTACAAGATTGGCTTAAACAAGAAAAAAATGAGAAAGACGCTATCATTTGATATGGATGCCGTAATGGGGCTTAATAGGGAGCAGCTTGAGGGCTTCCTTCGTGTAAACGAGCAAGAAATAATAGAATTGCTTGACGAGAACACAATTCTTCATAGAAAAGTAAAGGATTTGGAAAAGGACATTCAATATTACAAGGGCCACATTAAAGATTTAGAATCAATAAAAGTGGACGCTAAAGCCTCTAAGTCCGTCTGGAAAACAATTGCCATATCAATTGGGGCTTTTTTTGCGTTATTTTTGGCTATTTTTAAGGGCGAAAACAACAAATAATATGCCTGATTTTGCAATGTGTGAAAACAAGGAGTGCAGCCTAGCTGACGGATGCTACAGGTTTAATGCTCCCCCTGATAGGCTTTCACAAGTGTATAAGGACTTTCAGCAAGACGATGAAGGGAATTGTGAGCATTATATGGATATATACGAAGACGGGGGATTTGATTTGCCCTTAGACGAATAAAATATTGTTTAATGTGTTTTTTGTTTTGCTATGAAATAAGGGGGCTTTTAGTTCCCTTTTTTCTTTTAGTATATTTGTAAACCAATTTTCTCCCATACATAAATGAGTAAGTCCCAATTGTGTCGTGAGTATAGGACGAAGTATGGCATGGATATGCCTACAAAAACACTTGCAAGAATTATATACAAAGAACATCCCTTGTTATTTTCAAATCTTGAATATGCAAGGTCTTCATTACGAGCGATAGAAGGAAAATCTGGAGAACACCGCAGAAAAGAAACCCCGAATAAAGAATTTTTTCTTGAAGGGGAGCGTCCAAAGAACCCTTATGCTCTCCCCAAGAGCGAGGAGAAAGAATATCTTCCGTACATCATAGATGGGCCACAGAGAATTGCGGCCCTTTTTGATGTCCACGCTCCCTATCACAGCATTGAGGCTCTCACAGCGGCTCTGGACTTCCTTTCAGACAAGGACATTACGACATTGCTTATAGGAGGGGATTTCTTTGACTTCTACGGGATGAGCAGATACGCCAAAGACCCAGACAAGCGTAACACGGCTGAGGAAATTAAGATAGGGGTGGAGCTGTTGAAAACAATATTTAATGAGCTCAAGCCGGAGAAGGTGGTGTTCAAGTATGGCAATCACGATGAGAGGTTCGAGCATTACATTTGGCAGAAGTTCGCAGAGATTCCTCAATTGACAGACTTTGAGGAGATGAAGCAAATATCTCTTGAGACAATTCTGCGTAACAGGCTTGGCAAGGATTTCCCTATTGACTTCGTTACGGATAAGAGGATAATTAGAGCGGGCAATTTGAGTATAGTTCATGGGCATGAGTTCCCTTCTGGCATCACTTCGCCTGTAAACATTGCCAGGGGATTATACCTACGAGCCAAAGCGAACACAATTTGTGGACATTCGCATAAATCAAGCGAACACTCCGAAACAGACATTAACGGGCAAATGATTACAACATGGAGTGTTGGCTCATTGTGTGAACTCCACCCTCTTTATATGCCAATAAATTCCTGGAATCACGGGGTGGCGTTAATAACGCTTGACGAGAGTGGTGTAGTAGATGTCCAGAACAAGAGGATTAAAAACGGGAGAATTGTTTAAATTTGCGTTATGGCAGAATATACAGATTTTGGGTTTATGCGCCCCGAAGAAACGGAAGGAGGGGACGGCCCTATTAAGCAATTCTTCCAAAATCTATTTAATAGAAAGCAGGGAGGACTTGTGGGCGATGCCCCGGCAAGGCTTGTTAAGAATAAAGAGCCTGATGATACAAATCCTTATGGGTTTCGCATACACACTGCACCAAAAAGAAACGCAAGGAATGCTGACCCCGTATCTCCGTTTAACCCTACTCGAAGGGCCACTCCAAATGCAATAACAGATGGAGAAAAAAAGAATATTGACGAAGACGAAAGACAAAGGATGCTTGCATACATGAGGCACCCTTCTTACAAGGAAAGACTAAAAAAAGAGATATTCTACGACAGCTTTAATCCGAACGACAAGAGTTATCAACAAACGGTGGATGACGAATACAATAGAAGGATTCAAGACATGGAATCCATCCCTATTTCAAGGGCTAAGTTCAGCACCCAAAGAGAAACGGAAATGCCATATGGTCAATATTTCCCTTGGGAGTCATATCACCACAACTTGCCCGGAGGTGTAAAAGGACCATTAGGTAAAAAACCATTTCCTCAAATTGTAATGGGGGAGGATACTGAGAATAATGAAGTTAATATTAATCCTAATTTATATCGTCAGGTTCTTGGACACGAGCTTGGTCATGCTTCTCATGCTGGTAGTCTTAGTGGATGGGCATATAACAGAGACCAAAAAAAGATTCCTTATCCCGGGATGGTGGTTGGAAAACTTGAAAAACACGCAGAAAGCCCTTTAATGCAGCAAAAAATGGCTGTTAGGGAAATGATGTCTCCAGAATTTATGCAGATGCCTAAAAGGTATCAAAATAAAACAACAGAACTTGCCGCTCAAAAAATAGGTCCAGAAAAAGTACAGCAGATTATTGAGAGCCAAAAAAGAATGAATGCTGAATACGAAGCACTAAAAAAAGAAAAGGGTAGAAAATACGCTCAAGAAAAAGGCCCAAATTGGAATAGTGCCGAGTTTAACAACATCCAAAACAATCACATTCTTGACCATCTTGACCAAAACGATACAGAAGTGGCTACACGAATGATTGGACTTCGTAGGCTTGCCGCTGAGAAATTTGGGCACGACATGAACGAGGACTTTGACATTAAGAAGTACAAGCCCCAGATTCAAGAATATTTCAAAAAGAATGGGATGATAGACGAGTATAACCAATTAAATAAAACATTGGAGCTCTCTGACGACCAAATCAACGAGATGATGAAGTACATCGCTCGACGCACCCCATCACAACAACAAACGGGCCGTTACACAGGCTAAATATTATGGCATACAGAATAGAAGGAACAGACCCTCCCGTTAGCTTTACGCCCATCAAGGGACTTACAGCTCCTACAAGGCAGGACACAGCAGATGTCGTTGCACGAAGCGAGGCTGTTAGGCTGGCTATGGAAAACGCTCGTGATTCAAGGGGTAGGCGAATGTACGAGGCTGATGAAACTAAGTCTAGAAGAAGAAGTATGCCTGTAGATGCTGCTTTTGCAAAATTACAGAACGCTCGTAATTCCATAGCGGATAGGGAGGGCAGGAACTTCACAACAATTCTTGATTCCGACCAAGGAAGGACAAAAAGTATTCTTCCTTTTGGAGACTACGCACGGCAAGTGAGTCCTGAGAAGTTTGAGCAACGGGAAATTGAGGCTCAAATCATCAATCCTACAACACCTATGTCGTTATACGACTCAAGGATTCAGCCGGATACGGTGTATTTGTATCAGCAACGGACAAAGAATGGCCTTGCTCCAGACCTTGTAAGCGTTCCGGGGTACACGCCTAGGATGCTTCAACCTAAAGCCACGCCTGAAATTGTTCAGCCAGTTCAAAGGCCGATGCAAAGAGTTCCTAAAAGAGAGAACACGACAAGGGTTTCGTTTGGGACAGGGAATAACAGGCCGAACAACGACCCAGGACAAGCTGGAAGAGGAAGGATGAGCAACAGGCTTCAGGGACAGGGGGCCGTTTCATCTGTTTGGGATACAATTAAAGGCGTATTTGATTAATTTTGTAAAATGGCAAACAATTTTCAAAACGGCCCAGGAGGAAGGCTGAAAAAGGAGGAGAAAAAAAACACGCTTTATGTCACGAATCCAAATGACAAAAGCCACTCACTCCACGACAACCCACATTTACTGCACCCAAAATTGTAGCACCTGTAGTTCGCCCTGTGCCACAATCAAATCTTGAACCTCAAGACGGGCCTATGGGATTTACATTGCGTTACCCAGCTCAAAACTTTATGAATAAATTAAAGGCTCGTATAACAGGAAATCCGAATATGCCTTATTGGGTTGATAGGGAGGGAGTAAAACGCTATCCAAGTATGGGGGAGAACAGACCAGAGGAAGTAAGAATGACAGAGATGCTTAAAAGCAATCTTAATCGTAATGTTCCCGAAGATGCATCTGAGTTAAAGAGGATAGATTTGTTGCGTAAAATGACTCCAAAAGACCGAAGAAATTTTATGGACTCTGAGCCAATGTCCCAAGAATAAATGCCGTTGCTAATGAAACTTTTTTCAAAACTTTACGAAAGGTAATTTTGGAATTGTGAAATAACTTCGCCTATCTTTGCAGAGCCGAAAGGCCAGAGAGTAGAGGCTCTGAGTTAGAAACTTTTTTATGCCTTTGTAAGCCAAGTAGGGACCTCTACCCCGAAAGGCTTGCAGAGGCTTTTTTATTTTATGCAGAATCAAGAAATTTTAATTCGTAAAGCAAGAAGAGGTAAAGATTTTACTACAATTTCAAACGAAACAATTAGAGACCCAAGGTTAAGTATGGACACTCTTGGGATTCTTGTCAGCATCATAAGTCTTCCAGAAGATTGGGTGATAAGGAAGATTGATCTAGAAAAAAGGCTTCGTGTTGGTCGCAGAATTTTAGACAGAGCATTCAATGAAATGAAGTCTGCGGGATATCTTTTTGAGATGGAAGTTGTGTCAAATTCGACAAAATTTTCAGGTAAGGGATATTTGGTTTATGCCGATTCCAACATTTCAGCCGATGTACAAAATGTACAATGGGGAGAGCCTGCCGATGTACAAAATGTACAACGGAAAGGGGGCATTACCGATGTACAAAATGTACACCTACAAAAGAAACAGTTTAATACAACAAAAGAAACATTAATACCCCCTTTATCCCCCAAGGGGGAAAATGTCAGGATTGATTACAAAGGATTGGACAAAGCCGTAGAGGCGTGGCTTAAATACAAAGCCGAGAAGAATCAAAAATATAAAAGTTCTTCTTCCATCCAGACAATGGTGAATAAGCTTTGGCGATTTTCAAAAGGCAATCCTGACAAGGCAATAGAAATTGTTGAGTCCTCAATGGCTATGAACTATACCGGATTCTTTGAGCCAAAGGAGAATAACTCTGCGCCCGCTTCCAAGCCATCTGCTCCAAGGAAGTCAAAAGTGAAATACTACGACACGGATTTTCCTAATCGTGTGAGAGTGGCAACGAGGGAAGAATACAACCTCCTTGTTTCAGGCAATCCTGACAGCACATTCGTAATCACCCAGGAATACTTCGATTAGGCACAATGGAAATTAACGGCTTTGAAATTGACGAGTACAATGTCCACGGCATTAAGCAGGGCGCAACGGCTTCAACTTGCCCATTGTGTAGTGAAGGCAGAACAAAGAACAAGAGCCAAAAATGTATGTCCGTCAATTGGGAGCTTGGCATCGGTCATTGCAACCATTGCGGAAACAAGGTGCAGCTTCACACATTCAAGAAAAAACGGGAAGTGAAAACATATCTTCGCCCAGAGCCTCGCATTGAGGAGGCATTTATTCCAGAGGTTGTTGCCAAGCATAGTGAATCGGAAAGGGGCATAAGCAAAGCCACCTTGGATGTGATGGGCATAAGGGTTAGCAAGCAATGGATGCCCAAGGCTCAGAAGGAAGTTGTAGTGATGGAGTTCCCATACAAGTTCGATGGGCAACTTGTGAATGTAAAATACCGTGGCCCGAACAAGGACTTTAAGTTTGAGAAGGGATGTGAGTTGATTATGTACAACCTTGATGCTATTCTTCACGAGGAATCCTGTGTGATTGTGGAGGGAGAGTGGGATGCCTTGGCGTATGTTGAGGCAGGCGTGAACAATGTAACAAGCGTTCCAAACGGATTTACATTACCTCGTCCTGATGGGTCAAGTAGCATCAACCTTCAGTACTTGGACAACTACTACCACTTCTTTGAAAACAAGGAGCGCATCTATCTTGCCGTTGACAATGATGAGCCTGGCAATCACGGGAAGCAGGAACTTGTCCGCAGATTTGGAATGGAGAAGTGCTGGCTTGTGGATTTCAAGGACTGCAAGGATGCGAATGATTATTTGGTCAAGTATGGCAAGGAGGCATTGGCGCAGACAATACAAGATGCTACGCAGTATCCCCTTGAAAACATCCAAACCCTTGATGACTTTGAACACGACCTTGAGAACTTCTACATCAATGGATCTCCGAAGGGATATACCACCGGGATGGAGGCACTTGACAACATCTATTCGATAGAGTCTGGTCAATACACCATCATCACTGGCCCTCCTGGTTCAGGGAAGAGTGAGTTTGTTGATAGCATTTGTTTGGGGTATGCTTTGAGGTACGGGATGAAGACGGCATTTGCTTCTCCAGAGAACAAGCCAAACTATCTTCACGCTGATAAAATCATTCGGAAGGTTCTTGGATATAGACCCAAGAATGAGCAACACATAAAATCATCTTCGTTCAAAGCTTCAAAGGATTTCTATCGTGACAACTTTCTCCATGTGGAATTTGAGGATGGATATGACCTTCACAAGATTCTTGGCAAGTTTGAAGAATTGGTGAAAAGAAAAGGGGTGCGGGTGTTTGTTATTGATCCATACAACAAAACCCGGCTAAAGGCATCTGCCAACAAGCAAGTGAATGACTACACATCCGACTACCTCAACGAAATTGATATGTTCGTAAAGCGGACAAAGAGCATTGTGTATTTGGTTGCCCACCCAGTTAAGATGAAAAAGATTGAGGGGACAAACACTTACCAAATGCCAGATGCTTACGACATCAAGGGAGGGGGAGAGATGTTTGACATGGCCTATCACATTTTGGGTGTGGTTCGGGATATGGACATGGATTATGTTAAACTAAAAACCTTGAAGGTAAAGTTTCAGCACCTTGGTAAGGGAGGGGAGGAGGTTTACTTCAAATGGAACTTTAACAACGGGCGGTACGAAAGTATTTATTTTGACCCCAAGGTGGATGCTGTGCCCATCCCAAATTGGAACAACGATTGCTTTGTTGTTGGGAACACTTTGGATGGGGAGGTGAAGGTGAAGGACAGCTATAGCCGTATAGAGTCTTTTGAATCGAATCAACTTGCAATGGCAATCGAAAACAATGATGCTCCATTCTGACCCCACCCAGCGGAAGTGGGACATCCTTCACACTTTTTGCTATTCGTACATCTGCCAACCTCCCCAGGAATACTGGGAGGACGAAGAGTTTATGAAAGAGCGCAACGAATTGTTGGAATTAGTGGAAAATGATGTGCATAGAACAAACTGGAAACAACTCCTAAGTACTAATTCGCAAACAAGGCTTATAACATTGAGCATAAGACACGCAAAAGATTTTTACGACTCTGAAGTCATTGTACAAGAAACGAAGCCTTACAGAGCGATTAAAGAGTATTTTAAAAGAGTGGATTGGGAGAGGGAAATGCTAAGAAGTGAAACACCTCCCCTGATTCAGCATTTGATTTACTACATGAGCATTGGGGATGTGTATCGTCCCTACACGGTAACAGAGAAGAAAGTAAAGAGAAAGAAATGATAGATTTACTAATTAATTTTGACAAAAATGAGGATAAGAATAAGTTGTTCTCCATCCTCAAGCAGCTAAAAGGTAGCAATGCCATCAGTATTAAGAAGAACCGGGCAACAAGGTCTATGGCTCAATCAAGGTACTATTGGGGCGTTGTGATAGCCTACATCAGCGATGAAACAGGATACACAAAGGATGAGGCACATCAGCTAATGCAAAGACAATTTCTCAAATACCCTAAACAAGTATCTGACGGAATAGAGGAGATGTTCGTACGATCCACCACTTCTCTCAACACTGTTGAGATGGAAGAATATGTTGAAAATATTCGCAGATTTGCCATATCAGAACTCGGCTGTTACATCCCAGAGCCGGGAGAAATCGTCTATGAAAAATAGCAGAAAGCCATCTCCTAAGCCTCGTGTGGCAAGGACTCGCAACTCAGGAAGCGAAACACAAAGTATGCATATGGGCAAAATCAGAAGTGCCTTGCGAAACATATCTCGTTGGTGGAAGCCTTTCTCCGTTGCTTTGAAAGAAGCCTCGCACACAACATTCTCAGGAAAGGCGAAAAGGGTGTTATACCAATGTGTAGTGTGCAATAAGTTACACGGCAGAAAGAATGTGGAAGTAAATCACATTATTCCCGTTGGAAGTCTTAAAACATATTCAGACCTACCAGGCTTCTGCGAGAGGTTGTTCGTTGAAGATATTGCCCTTCTTGAGGTGGTTTGCAAGGACTGCCATGCAGTAATAACAAGCGAACAGAGAAAGAAAGTTTGACTTGTGAAATAATTGCAGTAGTTTTGTGCGCTATGCCGTATTACGAAATAGCGAATAAAATTTAGATAATATGCAATACCCACAAGTAACGATGATTGAAACGAGGGTTCTCGTTTTGCCTGAGAAGGCGGCTGACTTTTACGATGAGAACAACCTTCTTGTCATTCCTGATTCAGCAAAGGAGTCTCCTCCACAAGGAGAAGTGATTGCCATTGGCGATAAAGTGGAAGTTGTCCAAAAGGGCAATAAGGTTCTTTACACCAAGGGAGCTGGTATCCGTGCTGAGTTCAATAAGGTGGAATATCTCATTATGAGGGAACACGACATTCACTGTATTCTTTAATGGCATTTGTAGCAAAATACACGGAAAGTCTTAGCCCGATAAGGGAGTACCTTGTAGAAATTGCCGGTATTTACAAGGATACAATTGAATTTGGGACACTCCTGTTGCACAGCCCAAGCAATATTTATAATGAAACGAATGGCTTGTGCGAGGAGGGGACTATTGTCAAGGCTCCCTTATCGGGCGAATATGACGAGTCAATGATTGGCAAGAAAGCCACTTTTTGGTTTTCTGAGGCTCACTCCGTGTATAAGGGACATATGCCAAAGATTGATGGGCATCTGCTTGTTCTTCCCGATTCCATCATCTCCGTAGATGGGGAGATGGCAGGGGAGTACATTTATTGCAAGCCTATTGAGACAGCCAGGTCTGCATCAGGAATCATCATCCCCAATATTGAACTAGTTAGTATAGACACTCTACAGAAGCCTCGGCAGAATGTAAGAGAGTTCTACACAGACAGAGGTATTGTGTCTGGGAAGAATAAACACTATCCAGAAGGCACTATTCTATTCTGGGGACATGAGGCTAATGTAAGGCTTGGATGGAAAGAGGGATTCCTTGTGAGGAAACGAATGGTGTTGTGTTACGGAGAGGATGCCAAGAGGATGACATTCGTGAAGAACAAACCTGTAAGATGAAAACCCGCAATGTTCCGTTATTTAAAGAGCATAAAAGAATGGGTCGTCCTATCAAGTATGACTTCACGCCTTTCTTCAAAAAATCTACGAAATACATTGTATTCCCGAACCTCACGCTTAAAAACTACGACTCACTACGAAGCACCTTTGCTAGATGGAGAAGAAGGGAAGGGGTTGAAGGCCGTTTTGAGTACGATATACTTGATGCAACAGAAAAAGACCCCTGTGGAATAGCTGTATGGAGGTCGGGAGAAAGTTAAGCGAAAGTGTATGGCTCTCCTACAATCAAAATAGAGTGGGAAGGTTTAAGTTTTATCAGTTTAATGAATTCTTAAACAACGGCATACAGTTCTTCCCTTATGCAACAATTAACGAATTGAAACGATCATGGAGGATTACAAAGAAGGTGCTAAAAACAAGGTCGAAGCCAAAGGCAAGACTAGGAATGTTGGGAAGCAGAGAGGGGATATTCATCTACCGGAATGCAAGGATAGTTGGAGAAGAGTCTTTAATGAGACAATTAAATGCTACGAGGTTTATGTCAGAAAAAGTAATGTCCTTGTAGCAACAGGAATAGGCAGTCCTGGGGATAGCTTCCTTATTGGGGCATTGCCTGTAGTAATTACATTGTACGAACAACTACTTAGAGAAATAGAAAATGGCGAAGTCAAAGAAGATACATTCAGAGGAGCAAGATATATCCTTACCAAGTACAAAGAAAATATCAGAAAAGGCGAGGCAATGGACGGAACTAATCTACTCCGACTTGATTCCCCTGAGTTTAACTTGGGAGGGCAGGGTGGCGGAAGCTACACGGAGAATGAACTTTTCGATTAGCAATGAAGTATTAAGAGAGGCAAGCAAAGAGTTCTTTTTATACAACACCAAAGCAGAAGCATATTGGAGTTTGGTGGTGATGTACCACAATGTTTGCGATTCCATCAGGACTCCTGAGATGCAGACAGAAGGCAAGACATCAAATGAGAACTCTTCCTACAAAGTCAAGATTGAGAATAGTCTTAAGTTGAAGCCTGTAATGGACGAGATAAAAAGATTGGCAGAGGATTTGTTTAAGAAGAATGAGGTGGCAGAGGCTGACTTCAATGCTGGTAAGATTGCTAGTGATTTTGGAGAAGGTGCTTTGGAAGCTGCATTAAGAGAGGTGAATAATGAAAGTGGTTCTAGTAAAAGCAGAAAAAGAAAAGAAGAGGAGGAGGCCTAGAAGAGAGCAGTTCATAATACTTAGCCGGGTGTTATGGGATGTCCCTGTTGGACATATTGTGTCCATAAGCAAGTCCCGATTTGTAGCCAACACCCACATTGAGTTTCGGAAGTACATTAAGCATATGTATCGTGGATGCTTTGTCCTGATAAAAGAGGGCAAAAGATTGTGGATAATAAAACGCATTAAGGATGAATCGCAGAGAGCAGAAGAAAATCAAGCAAATCGCAGAAGGAGATTTTATCTTCCTAAGAGGGCAACACATCTCCGCAAAATGGCAAGTAGCCCAGATTCTTGATGGCAAGTGTCATATGAAGATGGTGGGGGAGACAAAGGAATATATACACCCCGAAACTTGGTATGAGGTGGGGAAGCCTTTGTTCAAGAAGGGACTTAGGGCATTCCCTTATAGTTCCATATTGGACAGAGACTGGCAAGCATTCCAATCAAGGAAAGAGATGCTTCGTTTGTTTGGCGATATTTCTCGGCTTAGTGGCAGATTGCCTAAGTTGACAAACGCATCCAAAGTGTTATATTGCAAGAAGATAATAGAAACCTTTATTGCTGAAATGAAGGAGGCTTTGAAAAAAAGCAACAATGCTTGGAGAGAATCAAAAAATCAAGAACAATAGAATCGTTGAGACCATTTGGAGTTTGGACTGCATAACGCCTCCAATTCCAACGGATCTTACGACAGTTCCTGGGTACGGAGACCCGAAGGCAAAGTTCAAGCGAACTCCGATTCCTGATTATATGAATATTGAGAAGAGCCAAATCCAAATAGACGGTTCTATTCACTATACACCTCTTCAGCAACAATTCATCAAAGATGAGATTAAGAAGATATTTCATTTAGGGCAGTGGATATACATTCGTGGTGCGCTTACATGGTTAAACCCTTGGATGTACCTTGGCCTGAACTATTGGAGACCAGCCGTAGAAACAAACGATGGATTCCTTGAATACCGGGACAGACAGAGAAAGATTCTCCACTATTGTTGGAACATCCATGACCACCACAAGGAACTTGGTGTTATTTATCTTAAAGGTAGGCAAGAAGGTTTGTCCACTTGGGGTCACCTTATAATGTTTTGGCTTGCCATCCGTGCAGAGAGGCAGAACATTGGTTTGTCATCTTCTGACCAAAAACTTGCTGATGAGAACTTTGATGAGCTTATTGCAAAGCCTGTAAACGCATTGCCTATTTGGCTGATTCCTGTACATAGGATGAACAAGAATGAATTGCTTCTTGTTGAGCCACCAGAAAGGCAGTCGAAAACTAAGAAAACTGCTAGCGTTTCCAAGTCACTCGGAGGTTCTATAAGACTTCGTGCCTTGACAAAGAGAGGATGGGATGGTAAGCGTTTGAATGGACTATTTGCCGATGAAGGCGGTAAGTGGGTGCAAGTGCAAATAACTAAGTGGTGGGCAAAGCAAGTGCGAGCCTTGATGGTGAATGGCCGAAAGAGGGGATTTGCTTTCTTTCCTACAACAACGGAAGAGGGGGATCAAGGGGGAGCAGAGTTTCAGAAGTTCTACGACCAAGCAAACATTGAAACCCGGCAGAACGGGAAGTATCCCACCACCACCAATAAACTTGTCAGCCTTTTCCTTCCTGCCTATATGGGACTTCCAGGGTGGACAGATGAATACGGCAATGATATAGTTTACTATCCAGACGAGGAGCAATGGGAGTGGATGCAGGAACACGGCCACGATGAACGCATAGGAGCAAAGGATAAGTTGATGCGTGATAGGCAACAGCTTCTTGAGGCGGGATTGGATGACCTATATGCTGAGGAAATGAGGCAGAATCCATTCAATCCATCAGATGCCTTCAATAGCCTTAATGAGCATTGCCCATTTGATGTCACCATCCTTCAGGGTTTGAAAAGAACTGCCGACACCAAAGAGATACAAGACCAAATCCGTACAGGATATTTCTATTGGCTTGATGCTAAAGAGCGTTCTATTGTTGGATGGAGAGATGATGCTAAAGGCCCAATAGAAAGAACCTGGGAGCCACAAGCAAACCTTATAAACAAGACAACATCACGGAGAGGTGTTAAAGCCCCTACAAATGTTAAACTTGGCTCGTTTGGTGTTGACCCCTATCTAAAGGCTAGCACAAAGACCAAGGGGTCTAGGATGGCTATTACCGGCAAGTTGTATTACAATAGATATTACGAGGAGCAGAACCGAAAGGAGAAGTTGAATACGGGCAGGAATCTTCCGGGATACTTTCCTACGCCATCTGTGTTTATGTCTTTCCTTCATAGATCGGCAGATATGAACTCTGACCTTGACCAATTGCTTATGGCTGCGGTGTATTATTCTATGCCCGTGATTGTGGAGAATAACACTTCCATTTCTGTTGAGAACTTCTTTCACACAAGGGGATACGGAGGATTCCTTTTGAGGGAGGCTGAGATATTGAATGAGCAATCGCCATCACAAAGCCAATGGGAAACCATAGGCATACACACTGGTGGAGAAGGACAGGGTAGTGATGTTGTTAGGCGAGGGGCTACTTATTTCAATGACTTCCTGCGTGGGGATGCCCTGTACTTAGGAGACCACATTTACAACATCATTGAGGAGCCTATCCGCTATCCGTTTATGGCGAATATCAATGATAATATGCAGTTTGATATTACAGACAGAACCAAGAGTGATGCTACGATGTCCACGATAATGGTTCACTTTTACGAATACAATGTTAACGATTACAGCAATCCGTTTCTGTTCGTAGAACGCCCTACAAGTAATGCTTCAAGACTTTTCCCAAAAGGGACATTCCTAAGAAGAAGGACTGTTTAAAATTTTTTTAAGCTTGTTCTTGAAATTTTGTATTTTTGGGCTTCACTAAAAGCATTTACCTCAATGGCACTTCTTAAAATTATGACTACTATAAACCCCTCTACAGCTGCATCTGTTTCTGGTGGTTCTGCGTATTTGGTTTATAATACAGATCAAATTAATTTTCTTACTCTTGCCTCTAGGACAGGTTCTGGAGGCTCTGCGTTTTCAACTTTCAATTACGAGTTGAATGGCGGTGGAATCGGTAAAGCTACCGTTAAAGCTTCTACTGGAGCTGTTCTTGCCCCTCTTTCAGCATCTACAGTAGGTTAATTAATTTAATCTCCATTGAGTTTAAGGCCGCCCTTCACGAGAGGGCGGCTATATTTGTTTTATGCCAAGGAAGCAAAATATTCGTGGTATCTCTCTATGCTAAGATCATTTGGGGTTGAATGTTTCTCAACCTGAAAAAGGTTAAATTTATTACCGCTTTTAAAGCCTTCTGTTTCCCACTCTGCTGTATGGGGGAGGTGATAGCAAATATTATAAGGCAACTTGTTCTTTATTCTGTACGCCCAAAAGCTATCATAAAGTGGCCTTCCAAGTTCAAAATCAACATCCAATAAAGTTGGCAGAACCTTTGAATCTTCCCTGAACGCAAACAAATCAATCCCAGAGTAATGCTTTTTGTCGGCTAGGTCTTTATGCAATAAAATTCCACCTGTGTTAATGTCTATTCTTTGGGCAAAGCATTCTGAGATGTTATGCGTGTCCATGTGATTCCTGATGATTGCTGTAGCCTCTGGTACAAGGCAAATGTCCCGATTTATAAATAGTAAAATATCGTCAGGATGGGAGAATAGTTCCATTCCCTCCTTTAATATTTTGTTAACCATAGGCCACTCATCAGAAGTTTGAAGTACGATTTCTGTATGGATGTCGTTCTCAATTAGTTTTGCCCAACTAAATGCAGCAAAGCCATTCCTTCCTATTGCCCCGGTTTCTCTTGGAGTATATTCATTAGCAAGAATGTATGTCCGTGGGCTTGATGCATTGGCTGCTCTACGCATAGGTTGGTTCCGGGCAACACAAGCAATAATTTCAGGGATTGAACTTGGAACTACCTCTTGAATGAATGTGCCTATTGTTGTTTCCTTTGGTACGGCCTGAACCCATAAAGGCCAACGAGTAATCAAGATGTTTGGCTTGTCGCACAAATGATAGGTGGTGCTGTCGTTTAGAATATAAAGAACATCGTCTTGATTCATGCCATCCCGAAGCTTTTTAAATCCATCCGTGTGGGATTCGTAAACTTCTAATGGGATGTGAAGAGATGCAAGTGCGTACCGGAATGCTTGTATAATCTCATTGCTATTGTCAATCTTGGCACTAACACCTTCTGTTGAAATAATGGCTTTTTTAAAATTGTGCATAGTATTCTTGAAATGTTTGGAAACTTCTAAAATCAGTCATCAACTGTCTGTCCTGCCCATCCTGTTGGCAAATGACAATTCTTTTGCTTGGGAACTTAAGCTCGCAAAGTTTGCCAGCGGCAATTGGATTTTCACAGTACCTCGGATGAATCTCAAATATTTCATGCTCTGGGAATAACTCTTTGGCTATTTGAGAGAACCTTGTAGAGCAGCACAGGATTGATGGTTGCTTAAGATTTTTAGCCACCATATAAATATCCCCAAACCGACCAAGTACTACATACACGGGTTTTGAAAAATCAAGAATCCGAGGTGCTTTTTCTTTGTAAGTAGATTCGTAATTTTCAATAAGTGTGTCTGTTTTTTCTTTAGGGATGAGTAAAAGATCGTACTGATATCCTTGCCAATTGTATGTCTCTATAGCATCGTAATCTTCAAAATGTTTCAGTATGTCGTGCGGCCAAAATCCGTACTTGTTAAGACCAGGAATGTTAATTTCAATGGCAACAATTGGTCTTTGGCTTAAAAGTTTTTTAGCTCCCTGTAAAATATACGGCTCAAATCCTTCTGCATCAATTTTTACAAATTCTGCTTTAATGTTAAAATCATCAATTTTTTTTGCCTTCAGCGACCCTCCTAAATCTAAACTTCTACCGCCAAGGTTCCCTGTATCATGATCGGCCAAAGATATTGACTGCCCGCTGCCAAGTGCCTCGTTATAGAAAAAAGATTTAGTCTCTCTTAGATTTAATTCTAAACAATTAAAAGCATCTTTTTGTGGTTCAAAAACGTGACAAGTCCAACCTGTATCCAAAAACCACTTTGCGCTGTCTCCTATGTATGCGCCAATATCAATCATCAACTTCCCGTTCCCATCACCAATAAACTTTGAAATAAAGTTAAATGGTGTGTCCCATTTAAGAGTCCCCGTTTGGCGGACATACTCTGTAATATCGGTATCACCTTCAAGGCAATATACTCCGTTTATCTGTATCATTTTTTCGTTCATAGCGATGGCAAATGTAAAACAACTACCCAACAAAACTACCCTGCGTGAAAAAATGCAAACATTCTTTTCTCTAAAAATTGTATCTTGCAGCCACTATGCTTGAGCAGCTAATCACCACCGTACTAACCTACTTGAATGCCGGAGGCTACTACAAGAGTGCCGAAGAGATCAAGAATGCAATCAATGTTGCCCAGCTTGATTTGTACAAGCGTTTAAGGGGTAACTTGGCACAATATGCGCCTGGAAGACCATCGTCAGCCATCACGCCCGAAGAAACAAATGTCACAGCAGATGCTATTTCCGAGCTTTACAATGTTGTTGACAGGCCCATCCAAGGAGATGATAGAATAGCGGATTTATCATCTGCCTCTTTAGGGCTAGAAATAGATTTGCTACTTGCTCTTGAAGTTTCCTATTTAGACAACCCTAGCGAGTTCTATCCCGTAAACATTGTGCCCGACAATCAGTTTTTGATGATGAAGCACAACCCCATCATTCCTCCAATTAAAACACGACCACTTGGAAGAATGATTTCATCGTCAGTCTATGAGGTTTACCCATTCCAAGGCGTTGATTTTTACAGAGGAAGAGTGTTAGTGCTTCCAAGCCAAGTAGATTTTACATTTTCAGATAATGGTGGGCCGATTCCAAATATTAATGTTATTCAAGGTATTAGCTGGTCGGCTGATAAGCTTGACAATATGGTGTATGGAACAGTTGCCAATCTTGGCTTCAATCTTTCAAATGGTGTTCTTGTTCAGTCTGGCAATGCTATGAATGACAAAATTCTGTAAGACATGGGAATTGATTACAACTACATAGCCAACCAAATTGTCCTGATATTCACAGCAGGAAGACCCACTACGGAGGGTATAGATGTTCGTGAGGTGGAAGCATTGGTGAGACAAGCCGCTGCATCTGTTGGTCGTCAGGAATACTTTGAGAACTACAAAGCCGAGAACCAATCTACTGTCAACGGGCAATGGCTTGTAACATACCAATTGCCATTAGCAACAGATGCTATCACCGGCTACAAGTATGCCGCTCTTTCTGAGAACTACTTGCCTCTTCCAAAGAACAGAGGTGTTGTTCGTGTTGCTATAGCAGACAGCACCTACAAGGGAAAGAAGCAGATTGCCTTCATAAACTTTGAGAACTACGAGAACCTTCGTGGAGGATCTACAATAAAGTTTGCCGGAAGTTATTTCTATTCTTTAGCAGCTAAGAAAGTATATGTGCTTCCTGCTTGCGAAGCCGTTATTAAATTCCAAAACATCAATGTCACACAAGCTGTGGCAAACGATGCTACATTGAACGAAGCCCAGGCGTTGCTCATCATCCAACAAGTGATGCCAATAATGATTCAGAGATATTCAAGGAGGGCAGATATGGATACGGATGCAAATCCAAATGCTCTATAATTAAAACGAGGTTATGCTTACACAAACTGTAGATGAAATAGTTGGGGTTGTAATTGAGGAGATGGAAATCCCCTCTAATCAAGCATTCCGTTTACAATCCTTTGCTCTTGATTTCATAAGGTCAATGCAGAAGGATGTTAAGACACTTATCCCCGATCGTGACAAGGAGATGTTCTATGAACTTCCTTCCGCAGGGTATAACATTGTCCGTCTACCAAACGACTATTACGACTACATTAGTGTTGGTGTCCAAGTGGGACATTACATAAAAGGTCTTGCTATAAACAACAGACTTACAAACCACAAAGAACAGCCTGAAATTGCCCCTCTGATACAGAGTAATTATAACAATATTTGGTATATGGGGGGCTTGTATGGTTATGGAATGGGATGGGGAACTAGTGGTGCTATTGATGCCTACGGAAACGGAGGCGATTATGGCGATGTTACAATTGACATTGACAAGAGGATTCTCATCACGGCTCCTACATTTAGGTTCAGGAATATTACGCTAAGGTATTACACTAATTGCTTGTCTCCATCTGGGGAAACTTGTGTACATCCTTGGTTCATTTCTGCTTTGAAGAACTGGATTTACTACAGATATTATTTCTTGAAGGGCGATGCTAGATGGCAGCCTGCCAAGATTGAGTATGAGAAGGAGTATTTGTTTGCTGTTCAGAGTAAGTACAGAACTAAGATTCCTACGATTGTTAAGACAATGGAGCGTATTAGGGGTTATAGACACGGATAAATAAATGGCACAAGAAACATCGGGAACTATATCCAAAACCATTCTCAAGAATGAGATGCTCCCAATGCTCCTTAACGAGCAGAAGAGGGCTGATAGGGCATATGCTTATGACCAGCAAGCTAAGAGGAAGGCTGCTGAATTAGCGGCCAAGAAAGCTGCTGAGGATGCTAAATACATCCCTAAGTTTGATGCCGCTACAGGTGCTGATATGTGGGAGCACGTTATAAAACCAGAAGATGAAAAAGATGTTAAAGCTGGTTTGGAACTTGCAAAAGACCAAAGCGTCCCAAGGTATCAAGTGGGAACCTATGTCAATGAAATGAATAGGGGACGAATACAAAGAGCAGAAACAAGTAAGCAAATAAAAGAAAGTGTATTAAAAACCGCCAAAGACCTTTCTGAAACTAAGTTTAGAAAAATCACTCCTGATTATGGGTATAAGTGGGCTAAAACAAAGAATGTACTAACAGGCCCAGAGGAATTCGCTAAAGAAGCCTTAGCAGACCCTAGTCTAATTGACTTTGATGCCATAGGCAAATTTGGCAAAGACTATAAGGCTGCCGACTACACATATAGGGACAAAAGCGGCACTCAAAAAACTATCAAAATGAGTCCGTTGTTTGACTACAAATACGAGAAAGACCAAATACTTGGAACGGAAGTCCCTGTAGTTACTGGGGTAAATGGAATTGAGGCTCAAAAACTAATTGAAAGTAATCCAGACATACAAGATGCTTTTAAATTGTGGTCGGGTAATCGTGCTAAAGAATATCAAGAAGGCAAACGCACTTATGTAGACCCTGTTACAGGAAGCCCCACTATAATGAGGCCAGAACTTACAGAACTTGCCGAAGACCAAGCTGCTAAGGAATTTGTTGAGCAGTCTTTTGGGAAGTATGGCTCAATCAAGTATGGTCAGCAGTTTGCTATGCCTAAGAAAGCTAGCGGTAGTGGAAGTAGTAAACAGTCTGTTCAAATTACTACCCCGGCAAAAACTCGTTCACATTCTTTGCCATATGAGATTGCTGGTCAACCAAAAGACTATGTAGTAGATGTTGGGACAGATAAAGATAAACAACATACTTTTGATAGAGAATACGACCTTCCTGCTGGTTTAAAAATTAGACCAATTGGCAAATATGAAGACATAGAAGAATGGGAGAAGAAGGTTATTGCGAAGAAGTCGGATGGATCTTATGCTACAAGAGGCAAAATTAAATATGGCAATGCAACAAATACAAAGCTATATTGGGCTACAAAAGATGTAGAAATTCCGGACTCAAGAGGTAATATAATTACAATTAGAAATGGGAAAGAACTAAGTCCAGAAAATGCTATTTATTTAAGAA
>Ga0315274_10003754_pt1 | contig 22549 bp, 12 predicted proteins | sample YL17G02_20_MG_FD_203700 | JGI IMG/M metagenome (GOLD analysis project Ga0315274, IMG submission 203700) | Sediment microbial communities from Yellowstone Lake, YNP, Wyoming, USA - YL17G02_20 | ecosystem: Environmental > Aquatic > Freshwater > Lake > Sediment | place: USA: Wyoming | collected...
CGGCCGGGCGGCAGGAAGCGCAATCCGACGTAGCGGGGCCGCCCGCGACCGACGAGAGCACATCCATCAGGGGGCAGCGAGCGCAGAAGTTCAGCACAGCTTTTTTCGGGGAAGGTTGAGGCTTCAAGCACACGCACTCCAAACGCTGGCGCGACTACTGACCAGCCGCCTCGAACCGAGCGTCTCCGTTCTCCCGGAATTCCGCGATGAACCCAAAAAGAAGCCCGGCGCAGCGGTCGCGATTTTTTCCAGGATCAGGACTCGTGGCACGGTTTATCACCTGAGGTCCTGGAGGATTCGGAAATGCAGCAGGGGGACAGACGGCCATGCAACTGAATGTGTTCGTGCTGCCGGTGAAGAATCCCCCTGCTGCCGAGGCCGAGATGAACGCGCTCCTGCGCGGGCATCGGGTGCTGGCGGTGAAGAAGGAGTTACTTCACGATCCACGATCCCAAGGAGCGAACGAGCTGCGCCGCCCACTTCCGGGAATGGGTGATGCCTCACGCGCTGATGAACCTCTGCGAGCCGGTCTTGGAGCGTGCCGCCATCTTTGACAGTTATGCCTGATGCCAAGGCAGGGGGCAACTGGCGGCGGTTCAGCGGGCCGAGTCCTACGCCCGGCGATACGGCTGGTTCCTGAAGATGGACGTCCGCAAGTATTTTGTCGGCTATCGCGTCTTTCCGCATGAGCTGCGGCTGACCCGGCCGCCATCCTGTCCCCGGAACGCGGTGTTCCGGGGCGAACCGCGGTGGAACAAGGCCCGGTGTGAGTAGCGGAGCGGAGTCTTCGCGAAAGCTCCGGGCCTTGCATGGCCCAAGGCGGGTAGAGGCATCCAACACCGCCGGCATCCTCAGAACCTTTTTCCAGGACGTATTGGACCAGTGCATCCATAAGTTGTCGGTGGGGGTAGGGCGCGTGTGTCCTCACCGCGCCGTTGGGCCACACCCTCACCCAACGCGGCGGGCTGAGGACAGACCCGCCCTACCTCAAAGCGCGACCGCCAACTTCGGGATGCACCGTTCCGGCCCGGCTTGACCGCTCGAACCGAAAAGCATCTACTGCGCCCAGGTGCCGCAGGGTCGGGTTGCCACCTGCCGCACGTTCAGACCGCGGTTCACGCATGAACCGGTTTTTGGAATCGGGGGTTGTCCCCGCCCACGACGACCGCGAACGGAAGCCTGCTCGCGGGCATCCCCGCGCACTGCCCATGCGTCCCCGGTGCCCACGGGGGCCGGTCCTGAGCAGACTGCTCCGCGGCTTCCTGGTGCTCGGAGCCTGTCTGGGCTCGGCCCTGGCCGCCGACATTGTCGTCGTCCGCCCCCAGGAGATCGACGACGTGCTGGTCAATCCCGGCATCGGGTTCACGACTTTTCAGCGGTTCAACGGCGACCGGTTGAACGACGGACTCAAATGGACCGAAGGCTTTCCCATCGAATACCAGCCATTCACCGGCAGCCTGACGAACCAGGACCACCCGGTGACCTCCATCGCCTACTTCCGTGTTTATTGGAAGTTCGTGGAGCCGGAGCCAGGAGTGTATCGCTGGGACCTGTTCGACCAAGCGCTGGCTACGGCGCGCGCGCGCGGGCAAACGCTCATGCTGCGCATTGCGCCTTACGGCACCGGCAAGGACAACGACGTGCCTGCGTGGTATCGCACGTTGGTGACTGGGCAGGACATCGAAAAGAGTCTGCCGGTCGAGAAATGGCGCGTCCACCCGGAGAACCCGCTCTATCTGCGTCATTTCGGAGGGCTGATTCGCGCGCTCGGCGCCCGCTACGATGGGCATCCCGACCTGGAGCTGGTCGATGTTTCCGTCGTGGGCGCCTGGGGCGAAGGCGCCGGTTCCGAGGAACTCACCGAGGCCACGCGACGGGCGCTGCTCGATTGCTACCTCGACGCATTCCGCACGACCCCGCTGGTATTGCAGCTCCAGGACGAGAAGGCCACGCGGTACGCGCTGGCCAAACGGCCGGTCGGCTGGCGCGTCGATTGTCTCGGCGACCTGGGCGGCTTCAGCAAGACCTGGTCGCACATGAACGACTACTACCCGCAGACGCTCATCCAAACCGGGATGCAGGCGGCGTGGCGGCGGGCGCCTGTGACGATGGAAGCGTGCTGGGTGATGCAACATTGGAAAAACGAGGGATGGGACATCAACCACATCATCGACGAGTCGCTCAAGTGGCACATCTCCTCCTTCAACGCCAAGTCCTCGCCTGTGCCGCCGGAGTGGTGGCCCCAGGTGAATCGCTGGCTCAAACGCATGGGCTACCGGTTCGTGCTCCGAAAATTCACCTATCCGGCGGCGGTCAAGCCGGGCGGCCCCCTCACCTTCACTTCCTGGTGGGACAACCAGGGCGTGGCGCCCTGCTACCGGCGATTCCCGTTGGGACTTCGGTTCAAGAATGACCAGCGAACGGAAGTGTTGCTCACCGGGGCCGATGTCACGAAGTGGCTTCCGGGAGACAACCTGTTCGACAGCGCCGTCAGCGTTCCTACGAACCTCCCAGCCGGGGACTACGAGTTAGGATTGGCGCTGCTGGATCCACTTTCCCAAGCCCCCAAGGTCAGGCTGGCCATCGCCGGGCGCGGCGAGGATGGCTGGTTTCGCCTCGGTACCGTCAAAGTCGAGCCCCGTGCTGGCCTCGACCCACCATGACATCGCCTCTGACGCGGAGAACGGGCCTCCTTGTGTGGCTTGCTTTGGCCACTGTCTTTCCGGCTCTGGCCCAGCCGGAGAACGGAGAGTGGGTGGGTTTTGAATGGCACCGCGCGACACCGGAGAGTCATGGCCTGTCGTCAACGAAACTGGACGCGCTCCGGCAACGGATGGCGTCAAAGGGGACGAGAGCGTTCCTCGTCGTCCGCAATGACCGGATCGTGTGCGAGTGGTATGCTCCCGGCCTCTCGGCCACCAATCGGCACGGCACCGCGTCGCTCGCCAAGGCGATCGTCGGCGGTCTTTCGCTGGCCGTGGGGATCACGGATGGCCGGATCACGCTCGACGACCCGGTCGCGAAGTTTGTTTCGCAATGGCGGGATGATCCGCGCAAGTCGAAGATCACCGTGCGGCACCTGGGTTCGCATACGTCGGGAATGGACGACGCCGAGGCGGACGGCTTGCCGCATGAGCAACTCACGGGGTGGAAAGGCGATTTCTGGAAACGCCTCGACCCGCCCCGCGACCCCTTCAGCCTCGCGCGAGACGCAACGCCCCTGGTCTTCGAACCGGGCGCGAAGTTCCAGTACAGCAACCCGGGCATCGGGATGCTGACCTACTGCGTCACCGCCGCTCTCCAGGGCACCCCACACCAGGACATTCGCACGCTGTTGCGTGAGCGCGTGATGCGACCCATCGGCGTGCCGGACGCGGAATGGTCGGCGGGTTATGGCCAGACCTTCACGGTAGGCGGCTTGCCGTTGGTCGGCGCCTGGGGCGGCGGCAGCTACACGGCACGGGCCGTGGCACGGATCGGGCGGCTTATGCTGCGTCAGGGCGATTGGGACGGACGCCAGATTCTCAGCTCGGCCGCCGTGCGCGCGGTCACGGGCGATGCCGGTCTGCCCGGCCACTGTGGTATGGGCTGGTGGAGCAACGCGGGCGGACGTTACACCGGAATGCCGAAGGACGCGGTCTGGGGCGCGGGCGCCGGCGACCAGGTGCTGCTGGTCGTCCCCAGCCTGAACCTCATCATGGTCCGTAACGGGCAGACCCTCGAACCCGGGCCGGACGAACCGCCGGTGAGCAAGGAGGATGTCTTCACGCAGTATCACGATTACCGCGCCCGCATCCTTTTTGAACCGCTGGTCGAAGCCGTGTCCGACCGCACGCCGAGAACCAGCGTGGCTCCCTACCCGCCCAGCCCAGCCATTGCCGAGATCCGTTGGGCGCCCAAAGAAACCATTCTTCGACGAGCCAAAGGCAGCGACAACTGGCCGCTGACCTGGGCCGATGACGATGCGCTCTACGCCGCCTACGGCGACGGCAATGGGTTCGAGCCATTCACGCCGGAGAAGCTCAGCCTGGGTTTCGCCAGGATCACCGGCCACCCGCCGGACTTCAGCGGCGAAAACCTCCGCTCTCCCACCGGTGAGGCGCGCGGCGACGGGCCGGTCGGAAGGAAAGCCAGCGGCCTGCTTTGCGTGGACGGCGTGCTCTACCTCTGGGCCCGCAACGTGGGCAACGTACAGCTTGCCTGGTCGAGCGACCACGGTGCGTCATGGACTTGGGCCGATTGGAGGTTCACCAACAGCTTCGGCTGCCCGACGTTCCTGAACTTCGGCAGGGATTACGCCGGTGCCCGCGACGGCTTCGTTTACACCTACTCGCCCGATGGGGACTCCGCCTACGAGGCGGCCGACCGCCTGGTGCTGGCGCGCGCGCCCAAGGCGCGCCTCCGGGACCGCGACGCCTACGAGTTCTTCGTCCGGCTGGACGGGGAGGGGAAACCGGTGTGGACTCGCGACCTGGCCCAGCGCGGTGGTGTCTTTGTCGATGCCGGCCGATGCTATCGCCCATCGGTCAGCTACGACGCCGCGCTCGAGCGCTACCTTCTGGTGCAACCGGTGGCGAGCCCCGACTCGCGCGACCGCGAGGGCAGGATCGACACCCGTTTCAACGGCGGCCTGGCGATCTACGATGCGCCCGAGCCGTGGGGTCCGTGGACCACCTCGTTCTTCACCGAGCAGTGGGATGTGGGTCCCGGCGAGACGGCGAGCTTTCCCCCAAAATGGATGAGCGCCGATGACCGCACCCTGCACCTCGTGTTCTCCGGCGACGATGCTTTCTCCGTGCGCCAGGCCACACTAACGCTTCCCAAAGCGACCGCGTCGGTGGACCGGCGGGACACCGGCCTTGATTTCATCGACACCAGTTTCGAGAACGCCTCACCGCTGTGGTACAAGATCGACCCGGAGGGCAAGGTTCAGATCCACCTGATTTACGATCACGAGCGCTCCTCACCCAACCGCGCCGCGGGCCACTGGCATTTCCTGCTTCAGGGCCGGCCCGGGGGGAAACTGACACTGGTGTTCAACAACCTGGACAATATCTGGAATGGACAGCCCGGTTCGATCGCCCGGGAGCAGAGCGTGACACTCGTGTCCACCAATGGCCGGGATTGGCGGCCGGTGCCGATCCAGCAGGTGCCGGTTGGCCGCCTGCAGATGGAGGTGGAACTGCCCGGGCCTCGGTTGTTCGTCGCCCGGGTGGAACCTTATCGTCTCTCTGACCTGGAGAAGCTTCTGTCCTCCATCCGGAACCATCCCGCGGTCGCGATCACGCCGATCGGCAAAACGGTCGAAGGACGGACCCTGGAAATCGTCCGGGTCGGCAACCCGGCCGCGCCGTTCCGGGTGTTCATCCGCGCCCGCGCCCATCCTTGGGAAGCCGGCGGGAACTGGGTCGTCCAGGGCCTCATTCGCCGGCTGCTCCAGGACGATGCCGAGGCGAAACGTTTCCTCGGGCACTACTGCGTTTACATCATGCCGATGGCGAACAAGGACGGCGTGGCGCGGGGCTGGACGCGTTTCAACCTCCAGGGCGAAGACCTCAACCGCGACTGGGACCGGCCCGCGGACCCGGAGCTCGCTCCCGAAAACCATGCACTCGAAACGTGGTTGGAGGCGATGATTGAACAGGGGCAGCGTCCGCATCTTGCCCTCGAGTTGCACAACGACGGCGCGGGCAAACTCCACCTCAGCCGGTCGCCCGTCCCGGGCTTGGACCGGCATTTGGCCCGCATGAAAGCGCTCGAGGAGTTGCTGCGCCGACATACGTGGTTCACGGAAGGGACTACGCCGCCATCCTTCCAGAACAGCGGCACGCTCGGGGACGGCTGGCTGGCGCGGTACGGCATCGACGCGGTCGTGCACGAGTTCAACGCCAGTTGGATTGCGGGTTTGAACGAGTATCCCAGCGCCCGGCACTGGGAGACCTACGGCGCGCAACTGTGCCGAGTGCTGCACGAGTATTTCGACCATGAACAGGCGTCGGCCGGGCGTCTCCTGGAGCCGTTCTTCCAGCCACCGGCCGAGTTCGCGGACCAGCTCGGGTCCTACCGGTCGCCGCTGCTCTTCAACGACGGTGCGTCCGTGCAGAGCGCCGCGGACTGGCCGCGTCGTCGCGCCGAGATCCTCAAGCAGTGGCACGAGCTGATGGGGCCGTGGCCGCCCGTCCTCGAGAAACCGGGGATCGAGTTTCTGTCTGAAACAAACCGCGAGACCTTCATACAACGGCGCGTCCGCCTCGAGATCGCACCAGACCAGACGGGCGATGGCTGGCTGCTCAAGCCGCCCGGTCCGGGCCCGTTTCCCGCCGTGCTGGTCGTGTATTACGAGCCGGAGACCAGCGTGGGCCTGAACCCGAAGCAGGCTTTGCGCGACTTCGGCCTCCAACTCACCCGGCGCGGTTTTGTCACGCTGTCGATCGGCACGCCCGGCGGCAATGCCTGGCAGCCGGAGGTGGGGTCGGCGCGGTGTCAGCCGCTGTCATTTCACGCCTACGTGGCCGCGAATTGCTGGCAGGCGCTGGCGAATCTGCCTGAGGTGGACCGCGCGCGCATCGGCGTGGTGGGCCATTCCTACGGCGGCAAGTGGGCGATGTTTGCCGCCGCGTTGTGGGACAAGTTCGCTTGCGTTGCGGTGAGCGATCCCGGCATTGTCTTCGACGAAACCCGGCCGAACGTGAACTACTGGGAGCCCTGGTATCTCGGATTCAACCCGGATGCGAAACGTCCCAAACCGGGTCCGCCCACCGCCGACAACCCGCGCACCGGCGCGTATCGGCGCATGATCGAAACCGGCCGCGATCTGCAGGAGCTGCACGCGCTCATCGCGCCGCGGCCGTTCCTCGTCTCCGGCGGGGCCGAAGACCCTCCGTCACGCTGGATTGCGCTCAACCATGCCGTCGCCGTCAACCGGCTGCTCGGCTTCACCAACCGCGTGGCATTGACCAGTCGCGCCGGCCATGACCCGACGGAGGTATCCAACGAACAGCTTTACGCCTTCTTCGAGTGCTTTCTCCAGGCGAACAAACCATGAATCCCCCCGCCCTTCGGTCCACCACTTCACATGAGAAGTCGCCGCATGAGGGCACGCGGCCTACACGACGTGGACCGTCGCCTCGTAGCGGCGAACTGGCGTTCGCCGCCATCTTGTCCTGCGCCCTCGCATTCCCTGTCCTTCTTACCACGTCGGCCGGTGAACCACCAGCAGTCACTTCCCTGGCGAACGACCGCGTCCACTACACGGTCCCGGATAAACCGTATGTCATCCTCAAGCGCGGGGACATCGAGGCCGTCGTGGTGGACAATCGTGCCGTTGACGACGCCGTGTTGCCTGGTCACCGGGCCGGCTACCACGGCCTCGCCTCACTCAAACACGCCAAGCAGCCGCGCAACCTGTTCGTGCCCGCCTACGCCGGCCTGAACTTCGAGCACATCCACGACGGCACGGTGCAGCCGCGCGAAGTCCTGTTCGAGCCTCGCAACGCACCGATGGAGTTGCGCGTCGTGAACGATCACACGGCTGAGCTCTACCAACCGCCGACGCCGCACTGGGGCCTGGAAAGCTGCCTGCGCTACGAACTGCTCGACGGCGGCGTCCTCGAGATGACGTTCGAATGCGTCCCGCACCGCGACACATTCAAGAACGGCTACGTCGGACTCTTCTGGGCCAGTTACCTGGACCAACCGGAGTCGCTCGACATCCACTTTCGTGGCGTCGCCGAAGGGGCAGACGCGAAGGCGGATTGGGTGCGCGGAGTCACGCCGGCACACGGCACTCTGGCGACGCACCGGGCGCTCGACGATCGGCGAGAGTTCACCCATGACGCGGCGTTCCCCCTGGAGTTGCCGTTCGGTTTTTCGCGCCTGCGTTACGCGGAGCCGTGGTACTTCGGCGTGTGCCGAGGCATGGCGTTCGTCCAGATGTTCCGGCCGCAGGATGGCGTTCGCCTGACGCAATCGCCGTCCGGGGGCGGACGCGGCTGCCCGGCGTGGGACTTCCAGTGGTTCATTGAGAAACCAGTTCTGGGCCAACGATATCAACTCGTGATGCGAGCCGCCTACATGCCGGTGGACGGCCCCGGTGATGCCGAACCGGTGCGGGCGCAAGTCACCCGCTTGGTGGCGGACGCCCAGCCGGTGGCCTCGGCTTACTTCCCACCTCCCGAATCGCAAGGCGGTTGGCGCCAGTTGAAGCAACCGGATGAAATCCGGCGCGTCGCGGGCATGGACCCGGCCAAGCTGACCGAGTTGCGCGAGTGGTTGGTTCAGTCCGACGACCGTGATTTCGCCGCCGTGGTGATCCGCCGCGGCTGGCTGGTGCTCCAGGTCGAACGGGGCAACAGCGCCAAGACCGACGCGCGCCGGGTGGCCTCCGTGTCAAAGGCCGTTTGTGCGACCGTCTTGGCCATCGCGTCCGAGCGGAGTCAGCACGGCTTGACTCCCAAACGAATGCGCTTCGAGGACCCGGCCTTCCCATTCATTCCGTGGGCCTATCCGTTGAGCGACCCGCGCAAGGCCAACATCACGGTCAAACAGTTGCTCAACCACACGTCCGGCATCTGCCCCGAGGCGGTGGGCGCGCCGAACGATGGGTCCTGGGAATACATCCTGGGCCACACCGGCGATCCCCGCACCGCGAAGCTCGCCTTCGATCCCGGCACCGCCTGCGGCTATTCCACCCACGCGCTCGCCCACGCCGCGCTGGTGTGCGAAACCGTGACCGGCCAGCCCTACGACCAGTTCGCCATCGAGGCACTGTTCAGGCCGCTCGGCATTGAGCACTGGTGGTTCCAGTACTACGACGGCGGGGAGAAGATTGGCCGCCATCCGTCACATGGCCTGGGCATGCCGGCGCGCGATCTGGCCCGCATCGCCTACTGCATGGCTCACGGCGGACGGTGGAACGACCAACAGGTCATCCCGAGGTGGTTCGTGGAGGAGACCGCCGCGCCCACCCACAACGTGACGACGCCCGAGATGCGGTGGAAACTCAACCCGCAGATCTTCTCGCACGGCTGGGAGCTGCCCGCCCGCCATAGCGTCGAAAGCGGCAAGAGCGGCGCGGGCATTCCAACCGACGCGCGCTACAAACCCGGCTCCGGCGGGCAATTGATCGCCTTCGTTCCCAGCCTCGACCTGGTGATTGCGCGCCAGACCGGCAGCAGCGGGGATTGGCCGTTTGAGGAATACCTGCGCCGGGCGTGCGCTGCGGTGCTGACGGCTGGCGGCGACTAACTTGGTAGGACGCGGGTGTCACCGCGCCGATTGGGCATTGGCCGGATCCTCAAGGCGGCGGACTCAGGACTGGTTGTCCGACAGCGTGGTGCTCTTGAACGGCTCCTCGGGGAAGCGCTCTCGCGGGAGGGCTGGCAACCGGCCCCCGTGTGTGGTAATGAACCGGGCGTGAACCCAAAGCGCCGATGGATGCTGACCGTCGTTGGCGTTATGGTGCTCGCCGTATTCGTGGGCGTCATTATCCTGCTTTCTCGCAAAGGCGCGGCGAACGATTTCGGTCGGGTAACTGTGATAAAGTGCACCGTGCAGAACGGCGGTCGGTAGTCTTGCTCAGACTGGATGCACCAAGACGACGGGCGATGCGGGCGAGGTTTGTCGGTGTGGAGGAACCCGAATACGACGGGCAGTCGGTCGTCTGGCGCTACGGGGGAGACCGACAGGTGCCAGTGCGGAGACCCGGCAAGGCCGTCAGCATGAGAAACGGTCGGCTTATCGACCCTCCTCTCATAGTCAAAGCCGGAACCTCAGCGCAGTGCGATGTAGACGCGGGGCTCTTGTGGGGGGGGCTTTCTCGGCTACGGGGGTGTGCCGGCTAGCGGTGCTCACTGAAGTGGAGGACAGGGGAATGCACACATGGCAAAAGCGACTTGGGCTTTGCTGGCAAGGCAAGACGCTCAGTCCGCTGTTGGACAGATGGGCCTTCACAGACACCGTTCTGCTTCGCACCGATCCTATCACCAACGCCGCGCCGAAAACCGCCGGCGCTCCTCGGCCTTGACCACGATCCGAAAACGGCGATGGATGCCCGTCTCTTCGGTCCGAAAGCGAAAACGGTACGGCGTCACCCATTAGTGACCTCCTTTGAGAGCCGGTGTTCCTTTCGCGTGGTTGGCGTGGTTGGCGGTTCCTTATGATCCCTCACGGCTGAGGCTTGTCGGGACCGGGCGGCGCGCGGTATTGTCCTGGACCATTATGAACCTCCCACTCCCCCGCCGCCAGTTTCTGAAACGTTCCGGATGGATCGGCGCCGGCCTGCTCGCGGCACCACACCTTCCCACACTCCGTTCCGCCGAGAGCCCCGGCGCCGAAAAGCAGCTCAGCGTCGGCGTCATGGGCTTGGGGCGCGGCATGGATCACGTGGCCGCGCTCTCCGCGATCCCCGGCGTCACGATCAGCTACGTGTGCGACGTGGACGCCCAACGGTTGGCCAAGGGCGCTCAGCTCGTCGCGGACAAACAATCGGCCCCACCGAAGGCCGTGAAGGATTTCCGACGAATCCTGGACGATCCCACCGTGGATGCGCTGACCATTGCCGGGCCGAACCACTGGCATGCGCCGGCGACGATTCTGGCCTGCGCTGCCGGCAAACATGTGTACGTCGAGAAACCGGGCAGCCACAACGCACGCGAAGGCGAGTGGATGGTGATGGCCGCCCGCAAGCATAAGCGCGTGGTCCAGATGGGCAACCAGCGGCGGAGCTGGCCCGGTGTCATCGAGATGATCGAGAAACTCCGCGGGGGCGTCATCGGTCGCGTGCTTTACTCCCGCTGTTTCTACACCAGCGCGCGCGGCTCGATCGGCCGGGGCAAGCCCGTCCCCGTCCCTTCAGCTCTTGACTTCAGCCTCTGGCAGGGACCGGCGCCGGACCGGCCTTATGTGGACAACCTCGTCCCCTACAACTGGCATTGGCGTTGGCACTGGGGCGGGGGCGAGCTCGCCAACAACGGCGTGCACGCGCTCGACCTGGTCCGCTGGGGACTGGGGGTCGATTACCCCACGCGGGTCACCTTCAACGGCGGACGCTATCACTTTGAAGATGATCAGGAGACACCGGACACGGGCACGGCGGTCTTCGACTTCGGTTCGTGCGGCGCCGCCTGGGACAACAGCAGTTGCCACCCCCGCAGCCAGGAGCGTCTGCCGTTCGTGGCCTTCTACGGGGAGGGCGGCTCGGTTACCCAGGATGGCCCGGGTTACAAGGTCTATGACCCAAAGGGAGCCGAGGTCTCCGCGGGCAGCGGGCCGGCGGGGGACAAGGTTCATTTCGAGAATTTCGTCGCGGCGATCCGCGAGGGCGCGAAGTTGAGCTCGGAGATCGGGGATGGGCAGAAGAGCACGCTGTTGTGTCATCTCGGGAACATCGCCTATCGCATCGGGCACACCTTGCGCCTCGACCCGAAGACAGGGAAGATCCTCGCCGACGACGCGGCCGCCCAGTTCTGGGGGCGCGAGTATCGGCCTGGATGGGAACCGAAAGTGTGAATCCACCGCAGCATCACCTCAAAACCAAAGGACCCAATGAATCGCAGAACCTTCGTAAAAACCTTGCCGGCTCTGACCGTGTTGGCCAGCACCACGACCGGCTTCGCTCAGGAAACTCCCACCACCTCCCCGGACCTGCCGCCGGTCTCATTACCCAAGCCCGAGACCGACGGCGGCAAATCCGTGCTGGCCGCCTTGCAGGAGCGCAGGACCATCCGCAACATCAGCGCAAAGAAACTTCCGCCGCAGACGCTGTCCAACCTGCTGTGGGCGGCCTTCGGCGTGAATCGGCCGCAGGGAGCGTTCGGCAAGGCAGGTCGGACTGCCGCGTCGGCCAGCAACTCGCAGGAGATCGACCTGTACGTCGCCCTGGCCGAGGGCGCTTACCTCTATGAAGCCGGACCCCATCGGTTGACGCCGGTGGTTGCCGGAGACCTGCGTGCCCGGGCCGGTCGGGGGGCGGCGGCGACCGCGCCGGTGAATCTCTTCTTCGTCGCGGACCTGACGCGATACGATGAGGGCCCGGGGCAGCCGGATCGAAACATCGGCAACCCGGAGGTCCAGAAGTCCTATTACTACGTCGCCACGGGGCTCATTGCGTCGAACGTGTATTTGTTCGCGGCGTCGCACGGCCTGGCGGCGTGGTTCCACAACTGCAACCGGGACGCCGCAGCCCGTGAGCTCAAGCTGCTGGCGGAACAGCGTGTTCTTTTTGCGCAGACCGTGGGTTATCCGGCTTAGCCGAAACGAGGCAGTAGCATAACCACAGATGGACGCAGATTCCGGAGTCAACGGAGCTTTCGCTCCGGCCAACCCGGGTCACCAAACAGCGACGTTCCGAGAGATCGTCCCCAACTGCGGTTCCCTCTGTCTCGTCTGTGTCCATGTGAGTCCATCTGTGGTTTCGATTGAATTGATGCGGCTTAAGCGCGGCGGAAGTCCCGGCCTGGGGCGATGCCTCGCTGCAAGAGTCAGCCAGCTTGATGACGACCTCGTCCAGACGCTTGCCGGTTTCTTTGCCTGCCTTCCATGAACCGTCCCCTCCTCACACTGGCCGCGTTGACCGTGGTCTTCCTGACCTGCCCGGCGGAAGCGGAAACCCGCCACCCCGTTCCGACCGGGCACCCACGGCTGCTGGGCTCGCGGGCCGAGTTGCAGGCCCTGGCCCGAGAGCGGGCGGCCGAGTATCAACGCGTGGTCAGCGTCGCCCGGCAGCCCGGGTCCGACGACCACGCGGCCATCCTCTCGCTGTCGCTCGTGGCCGCGATCGAAGGCGACGCGGAGATGGGCCGCCGGGCCAAGGCCCGCGCGCTGAAGTTCGTGGACGGCCCGATCCGGCAGGGCCACGTCACGTTCGGGCACGACCTTGCCTTGAGCGCCCTGGCTTACGATCTCTGCTTCGAGTGGTGGATCGACGCCGAACGGGAGCGCTTTCACAGCTACGTCAATCGCACCGTGGACGCGAACGTGAATTCGGAGACGCACGTCTTTCACAACGCCTGGTATGGTTACAAGAACTGGGGCATCGGGCTGGCGGGCTATGCCTGCTACCACGAGAACCCCCGCGCTCCCAGCATCCTCAGAACACTGGAGGAGGACTACCGCACACGCGCCGCGCCCGCGCTCGAGCTGGCCGGCGACGGCGGCGGCTGGGCGGAGGGATACTACATCCATTACTGGCTCTACGAATGGCTCTTTTTCTGTGAAGTGGCGCGGCGTTGCGAAGGTCTGGACTACTACGCGCTGGCGCCCAGGTTCTACCGCCAGCGCGTAGTGGCCTCCATGTTCGAAATGTACCCGGGCATCCGGGAATACGGCTCGCGGCGTCCCGTGCCGATGGGCGACGGCGGCGGACGTCTGTTCGGCGGCGACCGCGACAAGGCCCTGTCCGCCCGGCGCATCCTGGTGAATCATTTCCGCGACGATCCCGCGCACCAGGCCGTCCACGCGTTCAACGAAACCACGCCCCGTTCGAGCGTGGGTGCCTATGCCTACAAGGATTTCCTCTGGCGCGATCCGTCCGTGCCGAAAGGCGATCTCCCACGCTTCAAGCTCTCCCATCTCAGCGCCGGTCCCGGGCACGTCTATGCGCGCAGTTCGTGGCAGGAAGACGCCACCTATTTCTTCTTCAAGTGCAGCGACCGGTTTACCGCGCATCAGCATCTCGACGCCGGCCATTTCGTCATCTACCGGAACGAGGAACTGGCGGGCGACGGCGGGCACTACGACGAGTTCGGCACGGGGCATGACGTGAACTACCACTTGCGCACGATCGCGCACAGCACCCTGCTCGTGCTGGATCCGGCGGAGCAATGGCCAGGCATTCGTGCCGGCAACGTGACCGCCAACGACGGCGGTCAACACCACAACTGGCCCCACCACAACGGTGCTACGAGCGATCCGGCGGACTGGCAGAAAGGCCGCGCGCTCTACGACGTTGCCGACCTGTTGGCCTTCGAGGATGGGGGTGATTACCTCTACGTGGCCGCGGACGCGACGCGCGCCTACTCGACCAACAAGTTGAAGCGGTTCACCCGCCAGTTCGTCTTTCTGCGACCGGACACCTTCATCCTCTTCGACCGCGTCACGGCCACGAAGCCGGAGTTCAAGAAGACCTGGCTGCTTCAGGCGATGAAGAAGCCCGAATCGCAAGGCGGTCAAATGGTCATTGCCAACGGCGCGGGCAAGTTGTTCCTCCAGACCTTGCTGCCCGCCGAGCATCAGACCGAGTTGGTCACGGGCGACGATCTATACCGCATCGGAGGCCGGACATATCCGCCCAACCGCAACACCGGTCCGGCGCCCGCTTGCCGCATCCAGGTGTCGCCTTCCCTTCCCGCAACCACCGACCTTTTCCTGCACGTCCTTACCACCGCGACGGCCGACGCCACCTCGGTCCCGCGCGCCACGGTCAGACAGGACGGGAACCGCGTCCTCCTGGAACTCGGCGGAGTGGCCCTCACGTTCCCGGTCGATTCGGTGGGAGGCGACATCGAGCGTGCCGGCAAGTCGAACAAGCTGGCAACTTCTGTGCGACCCCAGGCTCAGGCAGCCGCGAGGTTCTGAAAGATGCAGACCGTGCGATCCGTGCCGGGGAGGTGAAGATCTCCGTGGCGGCCAAACGCCGGACGAGCTTGAAGCGACCGGGGCGTCTCGAACACCGCGTGGCCTCTCCCACCCTCATCAATCACGTGGAGTCTGCCCAGCGGATCACCGACGAACGTGCTCCCGGCGCCGTCGCATACCGGGCCTGCCAGCAAGTACTCGGCGCCGGTCTCGTAGCGGAAGAGCGGGGAACCCTCGGGAGCGAGCGCATGCACGGCCCCATCCATGCCGGCGAGCACAATGGCGCCATCCGGCCGCAACGCCGGGGTGGCCACGATCATGCGAGGGAAGTCGCGTTGCCAAAGCAGCCGCGCGTCTCGCAGCGACCAGGCGTGCAGGGCACTGTCGCGACCGCGATTCACGGTGAAGTAGGCGACCCCGCGCGGTTCATCCAAAACCGGCGCCGCCCCCACGACCATGCGGGAAGCGCCGCGCTGCCCTTCGGGCTGGCGGCAAAGGACACTTTCAGCTCCGTCTGGCGCAACGCGAACGAACGCGACCCCTTCGCCCCGAACTGCGCGCAGGCAGTAACAGTTCCCGGACGTGTCCGCGCTGGCGCCCGCTTGCGGTGAGATACCCGCATCCCAAGTCTGTCCGATCTCGCCGGTCGCAGCTTCCAACGCGTTGAACCGGCCGCCCCAACTGCTCAGCACGACCCGTTGCTGCGTCGTGAGCAGGAGCAAATCGGACACGATCCGAGCATCGCTCTTGGTCGGGATGCGTTTGCGCCAGAGCACGCTGCCATCCGCAGTCGCCAGAGCGTAAACCCAGCCCGTTTGAGTGCCTACGAAGACGCGGCCAGCGCTGACGTCCACGGCCGGCGCGGCCGACACGGCGCCCTCCAGTTGCTGCTGCCACAAGGCGACTCGCGCGTTGGCGAACGCCTGAACCCATCCCGCCATGTCGGCGATGAACACGCGATTGTCCGCGTCGAACACTGCGGAGGCCTGCACCGCCCCGCGTGCGGCCAGACGGCGTGCGGGCTTGCTGGCGATCCGCACCGGGTCGGGGAACCGGCCAGCCCGGGAGGGTCCGCCTCCGGCCATGGTCCATACCTGCGGTTGGTTGGACGACTCGCCTGGCATGGCGCTCAGCTTTGCACCCGCTGGTAAGTGGGATGGAACTCGAAGCGCGCCGCGCCGAGTCCAACGCCCGCAACCTCCAGGCGGTCCACGCGATTCTCGCCAAGTCCCTTGCGCCTCGCCAACGCGAGATGGTTCGTGCCGTTCACAAATGGAAACGCGCGGTCGGCCGCGTCGGGATTGAAACCCATGACTGCCGCCGCCACGGCGTCGGTGCAAACCGGGTTGCGCCCGGCGATCAGCAGTCCCGGCCGTGTCACCGAGACCATCGAACCGATCCACCAGCCTTCCGCCGTCTGCATCGTGCTGATGCCGTCAATCACCACCAGGTCAATCGGGAACGCGGCCGCCAGGTCAACAATGAACCGCGGCACATTGTGGCCGTGGTCGCCTTCCACGGAGCGGCCCGTGAACGATGCCGACGACGTCCGCGGCGGGCGCACACCGGTGTGCATGGTGTCGCTGCGGTAACCGACGGCGTTTTCGTCCGGTTCGTCCTTCAAATCATCGCCGTACAGACTGCTGGGCGGGATCCCGAACAGATTCTTCATCCCGCCGGTGACACCGCCGGAGACGTGGCTCTTGAGCTTGGTCAGCGACACCAGCACGTCGGTTTTGACATAGCTCTGGTTGACCTCCCACGCCGATGCTAACTCGCCGCCTCCCGGCACGGGCACCCGGGCGTAGTCGCGGTAGCGCCCGCGGTTGCGCGTGTTCTCGAAGCGGACGCGCCCATCCATGGCCTGGTTGAAGTCGCGCAGCTTGAACCCGTACCCGGCGAACGCCTCTGCGTCGGGCGACCGAAACGGCAGTTGGTCGCAGAAGGTCACCGACCGCGCGCCGGACTCTGCCAGCAGGCTGCCCAAGGCCATCGCCACCACCGGATGCACGGTCACGGTCAGCCAGAGCGGCACGCCGCCGACGTCCTCTTCGGACGTGTTCACGAGGTTGGTCTTCACGGTCACGTGCCGCCGCCGGACCAACCGCCGCACGTCGCTGAGTTCGTCGAGCATCCGGGCCAGGGCGCGGCGCACCTCGCGGTATTCATAGCGCTTGCACAGGCCGATACTGGTGAGGGCACGGCGAGCGGTCCTCTCGTCGGCCGGGGCCGTCGCCGCGAACGAGGCGTTGCGTGCGGCCGCACCGACGGCCGCGACGCCCGTCAGGTACCACAGGAAATCCCTTCGCGTGAGTACTCCGCCAGGGCACTTGGGGGTGCGGAGAGGATGAACCTCCGCAGAGCGGTTGATCGGCCTGCCCATACGTTTGAACCACGATACTCCTTCGCTGCCGGGGGTCAAATCACGGTCATCGGTGGGGCAGCAGTTCTCATTTTGGCCGTCGGTCGCGCCAAGAACCGGCTAAAGTCGGGACTCCGAACGGTATGGGGCTCGACTTTACGAGGTTTGAAGTCCCGCCTTTAGGCGGTCGGTGGTCAAAACGAGAACTGCTGTCGGAGTCGTTGGCGGTCGCCAACCGGCTCTACTCTACCCACTCGATGATCGAAAGAACCGCGTTGGAGCCCTGACGCCCGTTCTTCGCCGACACGAGCACGCGGCCTTCGGCGGTCTGGGCTGGATTGAGTTTGGCCTCGAGCCAGCGCCCGCTGTCGAACTTCTCGAGCTCGGCCACCGGCCGCTCAGCCACTTCCACCACCTGCCGCCGGCCGCCTTCGAAGTTGTCGGGGTCGACCACGAAAACCCGGACGGTCCCGGTCACGCCCCGGGGAACCTGGAGCTCGACGGTGGCGACCTCATTGCCCGCGCGGCAGTGATAGACCGGCAGGGGCCAACCTTCGAACGCGTAGCCCTCGGTTGCTTTGGCCGAGTAGCCCGGCTCCGCGAACACGACCTCGCCCTTGCTGCGTCCACAAAGCATCTGGAGCTTCACGCCGCGTGCGCGCAACGCGCCGCTGTCCGGCAGGCTCTCCTTCTCCGGCCAGAAGGCCTCTTCGGGCGCGGGCGCACGCTCGGCGGCGGGGGGCATCGGTGGCGACGGGGCATGGGGCTCCGTCTGGTACCAGTAAACCGTGCTCGAGAACTGCATCGTGTTGCCGCGTTTCGAGAACTCGCGTTTGAACATCGGATCCTCGTTCGCGCCGAAGCCGATCAGCACCTTCAGCGACCGCTCGAAGCTGATCGCGTCCTGGGTGAAGAACCGATAGCCCATCGCGCCCTTGAGGAACTTATAGTAACCCGTGAGCGGAAACTGGCTCTCCGTCGGCGGGAATCCCCAACTGAAGCCGAACGAATCCTCGATGCCCTGGAACTCGATCGACGGGGTGGCCTCGCCGTCCACGTAAAACTTCTCGTTCTGGTCCACCGGATAGCCGTCCCGGCCCGGCAGGCGCATGGTGACATTCCAGCCCACGAACTTGCCGCGGCCGCGCGCTTCCAGGGCCAGGTAATCGGCCTGCCCCAGCAACAGTCCTTCCTGCCGCCAGCTTGCGTGGAAGGTGCCGGTGTCGTCGGGAAAACGGTCGAGCGTCCGGTAGATCACGTAGCTGTAGCAGGGCATCAGGCGCCACAACGCCTCGCCCGGCTCGACGGGGCCGTCATAGACGAGTTCCAGGCGTGCGGACCGGGCGAAGGGCATGGGGAAATAGGCGTTGAAACCCCGGCGCTTGTTGACCAGCGCCGTGTTCACTTCCTCGCGCAGGCCGTTCGGGTCACAGAAAAAATCCACCAGCGGCACGTCCACGCTCGGGTTCTCCTCGCCCTCCCAGAACATGCGCAACCGGAGGTCCCGGTTCAGCAACTGGACGGGCGGGCCGAAGTGGCTTTGCGGCAGCGCGAAGTGGATCATCGTGATCACCGCCGGGCCCTTGAGATCCGCCACGACGACGCGCTTGGCGGTGTTGAAGCGCGCAGTCAGCGCGTTCTCGATCCACAGCGCGTTCTCGGCCCGGGTGCGGCCGGAGGTGAGGTGCGACAGGGATTCCCAGTCCGCGGCCGCGGCTCCGGTGACGGGAGGCGCCAGCAGAGCAGCCGCCAAATGGAAAACAGCGAGGGCTTTCATGGATGCAATGATGACCTTAAGCCTCGTTGACGAGCTTGATTTCCTTGAACCGACAGAAGCGTTTCAGGTCTTCCGTGAGGTCGCCGTAACAGGTGACCCGGTGCAAGCCGCGGGACCAGTTCTGCCATAGCTTCTCGATATCGCCATCGACTTTGACCGTGATTTTCGTGCGACAGCCCCGGTCGGTGTCGGGCGTCGCCAGGATCGCCCCGGTGAAATAGAGCAGGCGATCCGACTCGGCGAGGATGGCCTGGGTCACCCGCTGCCCCACTCGCATCCGGACCTGCGGCACGCAGCCTTCCTGACGCTCCATGATCGTCCGCAGCCGGTACGGAGCCGCCTTCCCATCCGGGCCGTCCATCCGGCACGTCCCCAGACAGTGAGCCAGGATGATGCTGTGCGCGGACTCGTCCAGGGTCGGATCACTAATGAACCCCGGCCTCCCGGAAAGGCTTTGCAGGAGCATGAACGTCAGGGCGCTGGTCAAGTCCGACTCGCAAATGCCACCCAGCCCCAGGTTGTTCAGCCGGACAAAGCCCAGGCAGGGGAACGCCGGCAGCTTCTGGTACATGGTCCCGTAGCAGTCCACCGTCAGCACGGTCGCCTCCTCTTCCGCCAGGACCTGATCGAACGCCAAGGCCAGCCGGCAGGAATTGTAGATCTCGCGGCGGGGCGGTTCCACCACCTTCTCCGCCCGTTTGATCCAGCGTTTCGTCTCCGCCTCGGCCGCCGCGGGACTCACTGCGTCGTAGGCAGCGAGCATCCGCTCGAGTCCGATCGTCTGGATCTGCGTGCCGAACTTGTCGGCGATGGCCTTGACCCGCTCGGACTTCTCCGTTTTGGTGGTCAGGTCAAGGATCTTGGCTTCCCGCAGGTGATGGATGGCGCGGAAAGGGCGGACCGCGACCGCCAACTGAGTCAGGTCGCTGGTGAGCAGGCACTCGAGGTATTTCCCCGCCTCCTTCTGGCGGAGGGCGCCGAACTCAGCCCACTCGTGGCCGGAGTAGGGGGCCGCGAAAACGATCGTGGGGCGCTTGACCGCCAGGATCTCCTCGAGGATTTCCTTGATTCCCATCGAGAGATGGATGACGAGAGCCCCATCCACGCTGCCCAGGGTCTCCTTGAGCTTGCCGACCTGTCCCGGGTCGGTCACCAGCTCGTTGATCACGAAATCGACGTCCGCGAACTCCCGGGCAAGCCGGACGAACTCAGCCTCGTACCGCCGGTGTTCAGCGTCTAGGTCGAGCTTGGGCGTGGGCCAGTGGGCCTTGGGTTTACCCAGGTAGAGCTTCGCGATTCGGACCTTTGATTTCCGGCAGCCCGGGCTGATCAACGACGGGCCTTCCGGGTCCGGCGCCAGAGCCAGGAGCCGGCTCTGGCCCAGACCGACGGTACACCCTCCCGCCAGCACTGCGGAACGAACCAGGAAACCGCGTCGGTTCAGCCTGGAGAGGGGCAGTTCGAGAATGGATCGCGACCAGGCGGGGTCTGGGGAGAATGGGCTGGGCTTCATGGGCCTATTGGGTTCGATGTGCTGGGGACAGTAAAGCCAAAAAGACGCGTTTCTGGCGGGCAAGTGCGGCCGGGGCTCGGCGCGCAAACCCTCGAGCCACCCGACAGCTACAATCTAACAGGTCCCTGCCTGCGCTGTGGGCGAAGCGGGTGTCTTCGATCCGGCCCCTCCCGGGCTTGCGCCGATCCTTCGGGAATGCTCGACTCCTTCCTCCTCGCGGGGTAGGGTCGCACCTGATCAACAGACTCGAGCGAACCGGCCATTAACGGCGCGCCACGCGAGTGCGGCCTCCGCAGCGCTTGCGGTGGTCCGATCGGGGGAAGTCGGCTGGAAGCTCGGCGCGTCAGAACATTGACTAAGCATCGAACGTCCATGAAAACAAGCAAAACCGCCAACCCGTCCCGGCTGCCAGGATTCTCCCGGCGCCGGTTCATGCTCACCAGCGGCGCCGCGGCCACCGCCTTTGCGATCGTGCCGCGACACGTGCTGGGCGGACCGGGGTTTGTCCCGCCCAGCGAGAAGATCACCCTGGCCTACGTCGGTTGCGGCACGCAGGGAATCCGGGAGATGCTCGGCATGCTCACCCTGCCGGAGTTGCAGATTGTCGCCGTGTGTGACCCCGTCAAAGACGGCCACGACTACGTGGACTGGTCGAAGGACGGCCATCGCGCCTCCATTGCCGAGGCGCTGGGCAAACCGGATTGGCGACGCGACGCGCCCGGCATCCCCGGAGGACGCGACGTCGCTCGGGAGATTATCGAGACCTCCTATGCGCGGCAACGGGCGGCGGAGAAGTTCCGCGGATGCACTGCGTATGCGGATTTCCGGGAGTTGTTGGACAAGGAGAAGGACCTCAATGCCGTCAAAGTCATGACGCCCGATCATCTCCATGCCACCGTGGCGATCGCCGCCATGAAAAAGGGCAAGCATGTCCTCCTGCACAAACCCCTGGCCAACCGACTTCAGGAAGCCCGCTGGGTCATCGACACCGCCCGCGCCACCCAGGTCGCCACGCATTTCCTGCCCGCCAGCGACGGGGAACCGGTTCGTGCGATCAAGCCCTGGATCGACGACGGCGCCATCGGCGCGTTACGGGAAATCCACAACTGGTCGAACCGGCCCATGTGGCCTCAGTATCCAACGATTCCGACGGACACACCCCCGGTCCCCGAGGGATTCGATTGGACGTTGTGGTTGGGGCCATCGCTCGACCGACCGTATCATCCCCATTACACCCATGCCGTCTTCCGTGGCTGGTATGAGTTCGGCGGAGGCGCCCTGGCGGATATGGGCCATTACAGTCTCTGGCCGGTGTTCCGGCTCTTCGATCTCGACGCCCCGATCGCCGTGGAATCGCGGCCCAGCCACCTCTGCGCCCTGAACGGCAACGTGGCGGTGACGCTCAAGAACGATTACTCCTTCCCCGCCGCCTGCACCATCCGCTTCCAGTTCGCGGCCAAAGGCGGCCGGCCGCCTCTCGACCTGTTCTGGTACGACGGATCGATGAAGCCGCCGACGCCGGACGAGCTGATCGCGGAAGGCAAAGAGCTCGAGCCGGAAGGAATGATGTTCGTCGGCGACCAGGGAAAGATTCTCGCCGGGTTCCGGGGCGAGAACGCACGGATTATTCCCGAGAGGAAGATGCGCGCCTACCGGACGGCCAAGAATCTGCCTGAAGCAGCGCCCCGGCAACGGGGACAGGAGCAGGCCCGGAACCGCTCCACCGCACTGTGGGTGACAGCCTGCAAAGGCGGCGAGCCCACCTACGGCGATTTCCGGTTGGCCGGGCCGATTTCCGATGCGTTTAACCTGGGCGCGGTTTCGTTACGACTGGGCGGGAGGCGGCTCCTCTTCGACGCCGCGAACATGAAAGTCACCAACGTCCCCGAAGCGAACCAGTGCCTGGTCCGCGAATACCGAAAAGGCTGGGAACTGGCCGGAGCGGGGAGATAGGCTGACCAACCGCCCCCCTCGACGGAAACATGATTACGATGGACCACGAAGGGGTGCTTTGCGCCTGGCGCAAGTAATCAACCGATCTGCGAAGCACCCGGGCCAATTCAGCCCGCAGCTCGAAGTGCCTTGGGGACCTTCCTGGCGTTACTGGCTTGGCTGGGTTGCTTCGTCTCCAGTTTTTTTCGGCGCAAAGAAGGTCATCCCCAGGCGCATGGCCTGCAAGGTATTGGTCTGGAACCTGCCGAAAGCATTCAATTGGTCTGGTGAAAGCACTCCCCCGGCGCGCTCGTAAGTACGCTGATAGACGGTCTGGTAGGCCTGCAGGAGTCTCTCCATCTGATCGCCCGAAAGCATGGCTTGCAGGTTG
>Ga0315274_10003755_pt1 | contig 22535 bp, 20 predicted proteins | sample YL17G02_20_MG_FD_203700 | JGI IMG/M metagenome (GOLD analysis project Ga0315274, IMG submission 203700) | Sediment microbial communities from Yellowstone Lake, YNP, Wyoming, USA - YL17G02_20 | ecosystem: Environmental > Aquatic > Freshwater > Lake > Sediment | place: USA: Wyoming | collected...
CGGGTAGTAGCTACGGTGACGAAGCCCTTACCTTGACTTAGAGGATAGCGAATATAATAAAGGTGTCCGACAATATCTTTGTGCTCTACCTCGAGGTCAGAGAGGGCAGTCCGGCAGCGGGGACACCAGTTTATCATTCGCTCCCCACGATAGATTAACCCCTTATCGTACAGACGTACGAAGGCAGTACGCACTGCTTTGTTCGGACCCTCGTCCAACGTGAATTTCTCTCTAGTCCAATCGCAGGAAGCTCCCAAGAGTTGATGTTGACGCCTGATATTCTCCCGACTCTTATTAGCCCATTCCCAGGTTAATTTAGTGAATTTTTCTCTGCCAATTTCATCCTTAGTTTGCCCCTGTCCAGCCAGTTGCCGCTCCACAACCACTTGTGTGGCGATGCCGGCGTGGTCGGTCCCCGGTAACCACAAGGTGGACTCCCCTTTCATCCTGTGCCACCTGACCATGATGTCCTCCAGCGTCGCAGTCAGAGCATGCCCCAAGTGCAGTTCGCCGGTAACATTGGTAGGTGGCATGATAATGACAAAGGGCTTCTTTTTAGGGTCTATTCTTGGAGAAAAATAGCCCTGTTTGAGCCAGAAATCATACCATTTCTTTTCTATCTTGCCTGGCTCATAGGCACTAGGTATTTCGGACATTTCTAGTAGTTTGAAAGCTAAACGTCAAGACTTCTTTATGAAATTGACACGATATTTTTCTTTTGCCAAGATAGGCGTAATCCTGATTATGTCACCCTTTTTTACCTTATACTTCCTGACCCATTCTCCGAGCGCAAATTCGTGGTATTTGTGATTGAATTTACGTTTGATGGTTTCACCGTCAGTCGTTAATTCGATTTCCCTAGAGGAGTCTGGAAACATGGGCCAGTACTTTTTGTAGATGGGAATATTGCTGTTATGTCTTACGATGGACGGGGTCACCGTGACTTCGGCAAAGTTGGTAGAATTGCCCCTCCTATTGCTAGAGAGACGCTCCACCACTTTATCCAAGACCCTTTCCGCCACCTCTCGCTTAGCCAGGAGAGGCAGGTTATCAATCTTGCCTTTGCGGTCAATTATGGTTACTCGATTGGTATCAGTGCCAAATCCACTGTCGCTAGCGGTAATATCATTGGCCACGATAAGGGCAAGCCCCTTTTGCTTTAGCTTCCCTTTGGCATTTTCCACCAGGTTGCTGCTTTCAGCGGCGAAGCCTACCTTAATGAACTTTCCCTTAACAGTGCCTAAAATGTCCGGGGTGCATTCCAGTTCTAAGGTTAACCCAGCCTTTTCTTTTTTAATCTTATCTTTAGCTGCCTTTATCGGGCGATAATCAGCTACGGCGGCGGCCATAATTAGAGCGTCAGCCTGGGGAGTTATATTCTCTACTGCTTGACGCATTTCTTGAGCCGTATTGACTTGGATGACATCAACACCTACGGGCTCGGGTAACGAAGTAGGTGCTGTAACCAAAGTTACTTTAGCTCCCCGGTCACGGGCTGCCTCAGCCAGAGCATAGCCCATCTTCCCCGATGAGTGGTTACTGATGTAGCGAACCGGATCGATAGGCTCTTGAGTACCGCCGGCGGTAACCACGATATGCCTGCCCGCCAGGTCGCCACCCCTACCCAACACCTGGCAAATGTTGCCTATAATATCCTTGATATCGGCGAGTCGCCCCAGACCTTCTTTGCCCGAGGCTAACCAGCCCGTGGCTGGACCGATAATCACAAAATCGTGAGCTTTAAGCTTAGCTAAATTATCCTGGGTGATTGGATTATTATACATGTTGGTTTCCATAGCTGGGGCTATGACCACTGGTGCCTTGGTAGCCAGCACCGTGCAGCATAGCATGTCGTCAGCAATGCCAGCCGCCAGCTTGGCAATGATATTAGCGGTAGCGGGAGCAACAACTACTATATCAGCGGCTTCCGCCAGGGAGACATGCTCAATACTGAATTCAGAAGTTAAATCAAACATTTTAGTGACTACCGGCCTCCCCGTAATCGCTCGGAAGGTAACAGGTGAGATGAACTGGATGGCCTCTTCAGTCATAATTACATTCACTTTGGCCCCGGCCTGAGTCAACTGGCTGGCAATCTCCGCTGCTTTGTAGGCAGCAATGCTCCCTGTTATTCCCAGAACTATGGTTTTGTTTCTAAGCATTACTGCTCCTTATTCATTTCATAAATAAGACGCAATCCAATTAAAGTTAAATCAGGATTTACTACCTCTATTGCCGGTATTTCCTGGGCTAAAAAGTAAGCCTGGCCGCCGGTAGCTACCACCTTCGCCTTAGTTCCCAATTCCTGTTCTATCCGTTGGATCATGCCCTCAATAAGTCCAACGTAACCAAATATTATACCTGATTGCATAGCCGAGATAGTATTTTTGCCGATGACCTGCTCCGGGCGGCTTAGCCTGATTCGCGGGAGCGCGGCAGTACGAGTGTATAAAGCTTCGGTGGCTATGAAAATCCCCGGGGCAATAGCACCACCAAGGTAATCCCCTTCCTGGGAAACAACGTCGAAGGTGAGGGCGGTGCCAAGGTCAATAATTATCACCGGCTTTCCGTAGAGATTTTGGGCAGCCACGGCGTCGACCACGCGGTCAGGACCAACCTCCCTAGGATTATCCAGACGGATGCGCATGCCTGTCTTGACGCCAGCTTCGACCACTAAGGGTTTAGTATTTAAATATTTCCCACACAATTCCACGAATGCAGGCAACAGCGGTGGCACGACACTGCACAATGCTACTCCGGTCACCTTTGAAGGCAAGACCTTTTTTCGCTCCATAAGGTTGAGTAATACCCCACCATACTCGTCTGAAGTGCGATGAATGCCGGTAGCTAAATTCCAGGTGGCTTTTAGCTCATCACCATCAAATATACCAATCTTAACGTTGGTGTTCCCAATATCAATTGCTAATAACATAGGTGTTTAGCTTTATCTTTATCCTCCTGACATTATGGGCTGAGTATAGCACTACTATCTAACCCGTGCCACTAATGAAGCTCTGGGAAGATGGGCATTAGGTAGAAGCCCGATTTTCGCCACACTTCCCTTGCAAGTCTTGTAACTTCTTGACCATGGCCTGCCAGTGTGTGCCCGGCCAGTAGATGCGCTGGCAGGCGGGGCATTGCGTATATTGAGTTTGAGTTTCAAACACGCGAGCGGGGACCAGGTTTTTCACCTCTTCTTTATTCCGAGCTACTAATGCTCGATTGCATTCCAGGCAAAGCGAGAAGGGTTTGAACTGATAATTTAAATTCAAAGTTTTCACTACTTCCTGCACCTGGAGTTTAGGGTCATCCTGTTTAATGTGTATAGTTTTGAGTTTGCCATTTGTGACCAAGCGTCTTTTCATAAATTGGGCATCTTTAGTCAAAATCACCCTGTTCTCGCTAAGAGCTATTTTAATCATTTGACCATCGTCTTTTTGCTTAAACAGCAGAGTATCATAGCCAATCAGCCTTAACCATCGAGCCAGTTTGCCCACGTTGTTATCTACAATGAATTTAATTTCCATAGCTGAGTTAGGATGATATAAGAGTGGTGGATTAGCTTACTAGCCACTTCAAAACCACAACCGCCGACGGCGCAGGAAGAGAATCATAGCAACAACAATACCCACCTGGACAACAAAGCTGAGCACAAACAATAACGGATTATGCAACCAAGACTGTGGAAGCAGGTTCGAACCTTCTATGCTGGCTACTACCTCGACGGGCATTATGATGGCCATGAAAATAGTCAAAATTCGCATTACCTCCTGAATCCGGTGCGACGTTAGCCAGTTGCTGGTGTCAGCAAGCCCATCTATGACCTCTTTGCAATCTTCTAGCCCATCCCAGATTTTGCGAATGTGGTCAGCGACATCACCAAAATAAATTTCCTGATCCTCCTTGAAGAAAGGATATTCTTCCTTCTCAAGAGTCTCAATTACCGCAATCTGGGGATGAACGACGCGGCGGAAGGAAATAAGGTCACGTCGAATCAGGGAAATCTCGCGAACAGTCTTCGGCACGGGCTTGGTGAGAATAATATCCTCTATATCATCAATGTTTTGGGTAAGTTTATTTAGTATAGGGAAGCAAGAGCTAACCAATCTATCAAGGATGTGATAGAGAAGAAATCCTGAGCTTCGCCCCAAGTAACGTTCGCGGCTTTCCTTGTCAGTCTCGCATTCCTGGAAAAATTTAGCCAGTGGCTTGAGGTCACCGGAACAATGAACGGTGACGACATAATTCTCACCAATAAAGATATCCATTTCACTGGGCCTGGTTATGCGATTCTGTTTATCAAATACCGGGAAATGCAGCACCATAAATAAGTAATCTTCATACTCGTCAATTTTGGGACGTTGTATGCGGCTGAGGACATCGTCCAGATCAAGAGGATGGAAATGGAAACGCTGAGTTAAGAATGCAACTTCGTTAGGAGTAGGCTTTTCAATATAGAACCAAGTCAACTTGCGTTCCGTAATTGAGTGGATATTCTCTTCTTTCCGTCCCACAGATGACATATTACCCCTCTGAATAACAATTTTTATCTATTTTAACATTAACTCCGCGGTTAAAGTAGCTATTACCACTTAATCCCCTAAATCAATCATATCGAATTTACCTGATTTAGTTTGTTGACAAAAGACGAATTTTTCCCTATCATCCTTTGGTTGCAAAATTTTTTAAGGAGGTTAGAGAATGCCAGTTAATATGATTGTTTGCTGCAAGCAAGTGCCTGATCCTGAGGCGCCACCGGCGGTGTTTAAGGTGGTAAACAACAAAATGACCTTGCCACCAGAAGTGAAACCTGTAATCGGTCAATATGAAGAATTTGCGCTCGAAGCTGCCCTCAAAATCAAGGATACCGCGGGGGGCAAAATTACTGCGCTCAGCTTAGGTAATAACTTCGTTCGCGATGTGATTAAGAAAGCGCTAGCCGTAGGGGCTGATGAACTCGTCCTCCTCGAGGACAAAGCTTTTGAAGATGGCGATAGTTGGTCAACTGCCAATGCCTTGGTCGCGGCAATAAAGAAAATAGGGACATACAACATTATCTTCTGCGGCAGGCAATCATCTGACTGGGATGCGGGACAAGTGGGTCTAGGCATTGCTGAGATTTTGGGAATCCCAGCTGTAACGTTAGCCCGCAAAGTAGAGGTCAGCGATGGGAAGGCGAAGGTTGAGCGAGTTATTCCCGACGGCTATCAGGTTATTGAAGTGACGCTTCCCGCCCTAATTATAGTAACCAGCGGGATAGGAGCACTTCGTTATGCCACACTGAAAGGAATCATGGCAGCAGCTAAAAAACAACCCGCTGTTTGGAAACCAGCCGATATTGGGCTCGAGCCTTCAAAACTTGGCGCTGCAGGAAGGCGCAGCAAGCTAGATAAACTCTTCCAGCCAGTCAAGGAATCCAAATGTGAAATAATCGGAGGAGACACTGCTGCGGAAGCTGGTGCTAAACTGGCTGTAAGGCTCAGGGAAGCCAAATTACTTTAAAGTTAAGGAGGAAATAATGGCTGAATACAAAGGTATATTAGTTTGTGGTGAGCTAACAGACGGGAAGTTAGCCGCAATTACCACCGAGTTACTAGGATGTGGTAGGAAGCTTGCTAATGAGTTAAAGGAAAACTTATCTTGCTTATTGGCCAGCGATGCAGTTGGCGGAGCTTCCAAAGAAGCAATTGCCTTCGGAGCAGACAAGGTTTATGTTGTAGAACACCCTGCCCTCAAAGAATACCAGGCTGATTCCTATATGCAAGTCGCGGAAAAATTGGTCAAGGATATTTCTCCTCGCATGATACTTATAGGACAAACGTCCATAGGTAGAGACCTGGCTCCTCGCCTAGCCTTCAGATTAGGTGCCAGCGTGACAACAGATTGTCTCGACTTACGCATAGACCCCGGGACAAAGCTGTTGGTGCAAACGCGTCCTGTTTACGGCGGCAACGCTCAAGCTGTATTAACCAGCGAGTCTATGCCTCAGATGGTTACTGTTAGGACCAAGGCAATGTCACCGTTGGAGCGTGACGCCTCAAGGAAAGGAGAGGTCATACCCACTAAGATTGACATAGATGCGTCAAAGGTAAGAACAAAGATATTAGAAACTATTAAAGAAGAGGCGGTCGGCATTAAGCTTGAGGATGCCCCTGTGATTGTCTCTGGAGGCAGGGGAATGGGTGGTCCCCAGCCCTTCCAGACTATATTGAAAGCACTAGCTGATTTGCTGCATGGTGCGGTAGGCGCCTCACGCCCTCCTGCTGATAATGGCTGGGTGCCAGAGGGGCTGCATATCGGCCTTACTGGAAAAATTGTTGCCCCCGATATCTACATTGCTATAGCTATTTCAGGTGCTAGCCAACACACAGCTGGATGTTCAGGCTCCAAGCACATCATAGCCATCAATAAGGACCCTGAGGCAAATATATTCAGGGAGGCGGAATTTGGAGTGGTGGGCAAATATGAAGAAGTGGTGCCAGCCCTTACTAACAAGCTAAAGGAATTATTAGCCGGCTAGGATAATCTGAGATAGCAGACTTATTAGCTGACCAAGATAGCGCACGAGCTTTCAGTTGATAACTGTTAGCTACTCCGCCTTCTTCTTGTCAGCGATGATTTTCTGACTGAGATGAGCGGGCACTTCTTCGTAGTGGTCAAATCCCATGACAAAGCTGCCGCGCCCTTGCGTCAGTGACCTTAAATTTAGGGCATAACGAAGCAGCTCTGCATAAGGTGCCTGGGCTTCAATGACATTGATGCCATTACTGGGATTCATTCCAAGCACGCGTCCCCTCTTAGTATTAAGGTCGCTAGTAATATCTCCGGTATACATCTCAGGCACGGTTATAGTAAGGTTCATTATAGGCTCAACCAATACCGGCTGTCCCTGAGATAATCCCTTTTTTAAGGCCTGTGCTCCCGCAATCTTAAAAGCAATGTCTGAAGAATCTACCGCATGGAAGCTACCATCATAAAGGCTTACTTTTACATCAACTACAGGATATCCGGCTAGAACTCCTTCCTGCTTGGCCTCATTGACTCCCTTTTCCACAGAGGGAATATAGTTGTGGGGTATTGCTCCTCCGACAATCTTCTTAGCAAACTCAAATCCCCCACCCCGAGGCAAAGGCTCCAACTCTAGTAAGACATGCCCATATTGACCGTGTCCTCCGCTCTGCTTCCTATGTTTATACTCTGCCTTGGTTGACATAGTAATAGTCTCTTTGTAAGGAATCATTGGCAGATCTAATCTCACCTCTACTCCAAATTTGCGACGTATTTTCTCCCTGACTATCTCCAGATGGTTATCACCAACTCCGGAAATAATAAACTCGTTAGTATCAGCTTCGCGACGTGTTTGGAGAGAAGGGTCCTCCTCACAAATCCTGGGCAAAACGGTGCTCATCTTATCTAAATCGGTTTTCTCCTGAGGCTGGATTGCCATGCTGAAATTCGCCTTGGGAAATTCGATACCAGGGAGTATCACAGGATGTTCGCGGGCACAGAGAGTATCCCCTGTAGTGGTTAAACTCAACCTAGCCACTGCCCCAATATCTCCGGCAGTGACCTGTGGCACTGTCTGTTGATTTTTGCCCAGCATGGTAAAAAGTTGACCAATCCGTTCCATGCTATTCTTGTTGGCGTTCCAAACCTGGGAATTACTGGAAATAACACCTGAATAAATCCGAAAATAGCTGAGCTTGCCCACATAGGGGTCGGCAGTGGTTTTAAAAACAAGACCGGATACGGGGGATTCAGAATTAGGTTTGATCTCCTCTTGATTACCAGTGGAAACATTCTTAGCGACAATGGCATCCTTTTCTTCGGGCGAAGGCAGGTAGGAGCAAATACCATTGAGAACTTGCTGGGTGCCGATGCCCTGCAAAGCAGAGCCAACAAAGACAGGCACCAGCTTGCCAGCAATGGTAGATTTTTTTATGGCAGCAAAAATTTCCTCGTTGTTTATGGGCTCACCCCCCAGATACTTGTTAATGAGTTCATCATCAACTTCCACGGCAGCCTCTACTAATTTCTCACGGCTAGCCTCTGCTTGTTCCCGGAGTGTTGAAGGTATTTCGGCTTCCTGCGAGGCAGCGCCAATATAAGCTTTCATAGCCACCAAATCTATAATGCCTTGAAAATCACTTTGTGAACCTATGGGTAATTGAAGAGGCAAGCATTTCGGTGACAACTTAGCCTGGATTCCTTTCAAAGTAGAGAAGAAATCAGCATTATCACGATCCATCTTATTAACAAATATTAACCGAGGCAAATTTGCTTTTTCAGCATCGTTCCACATCTGCTCTGTGCCTACCTCCACACCCGAAGCAGCGCATATTACAATTATTGCTCCCTCGGTTACCCTCAATCCCGACCTTACCTCACCAATAAAATCAGCATATCCCGGGGTATCAATGAGATTCAGCTTCATCCCCTGCCACTGAATTGGCAGCAAGGACAGGTTGATGCCCATATGACGTTCTACCTCAAGCGGGTCATAATCTGAGGTAGTAGTGCCATCTTTAACGTTACCTAAACGCTGAATAGCACCTGAGGTAAAGAGAATAAACTCGGCAAGCGATGTTTTCCCTGCCCCTTGATGAGATAGCAAGACAACGTTTCGGATTGGCATGGCCCTCCATTATAATCTTGCCCCCGAAGATAAGCAACCGCTGTGACATTACGAAGCGTAATGCTATAATGTAATAGTTACGCTCAGATGAAACTGAGTTATGAACAGGTGAGGCATATTGCTTGGCTTGCTCGCTTGGGCTTAAGCGAGGAGGAGGTGGAGAAATTTAGCCTCCAGCTATCCAATATTCTGGAGAACTTCGAAATACTCAAGCAAGTAGATACAGCCAATGTGCCACCAGCGACTCATACCATCCCACTACAAAATGTCCTCAGGAAAGACGATGTGGCTGAGTCATATCCCCAAGCCGAGATTTTATCAAATGCACCAAAACAAGCGGAAAAATGTTTTAAGGTTCAGGCAATACTAGAGTGAGCCCATCAGGCAAATGATTAGCGACATAGTTATCGCCATCATAATTGGCTACCTCCTTGGCTCTTTTCCTTCAGCATATCTTGCCGGTCGTCTGAGAAAAGGGATAGACATCCGAGAGGTCGGCAGCAAAAACATGGGCGCTATGAATGTCTTCTACGAGGTCGGACCAATGGAGGCCGTGCTCGTAACCTTAGCTGACCTGGGCAAAGGCGTAGGAGCAATTCTTTTAGTGCGGTGGTTATTGGGCAAAGATCTGATTTCACCGTTTGATTTTCTTACTGGGCTTACCGCCACAGCTGCTGTAATAGGTCATATCTTTCCCGTTTTCCTTAAATTCCATGGCGGTAAAGGAGCAGCTACCGCCATTGGGATTCTCATGTTCTTGATGCCCTGGGCAGTTCCGTTTCTCGCCATTGTTTTTTTTATAGCTGTACTTATTACTCGTAATCCCACCTTTAGTTATAGCCTACTCCTTATTGTTTTCCCGTTTGTTGCGGGGTTTATTTACCACGACCGCTACGACGAGCCTTTGGCTTTAGTCTTCTACTCCATAGGCTTGGGGGTATTCCTAGGCATACAATACATCCCCAGGGTTAAAGAGATGCACAGCAAAACTGGCGGCGACTGGCTCAAAGTTATCAAGCGCCGCAGCCTCAAAGAAAGGTTCTAAATATGCCAGCGAATGAACTACACCAGCTAACCATTCATGAAGCGCACGAGCTTCTTAAGCAAAGGAAAATTTCCTCAACGGAACTGACAAAATCTGTACTGAAGCGTATCGCTGAGATAGAAGGGAAGGTTCACGCCTGTGTCACTATTGTTGAAGACATCTCGCTGAAAGAGGCAAAGAAAGTCGATAATTACATTAAAACTGCCCATGAAATTACCCCTTTAACCGGCATACCTACCTTAATCAAAGACGTCATGTGCACCAAGGGGATAAGGACTACCTGTAGTTCAAGGATACTGGAAAACTTCGTCCCACCCTATGATGCTACGGTAATAGAGAAACTGAAGGCACAGAAGGCGGTAATAGTCGGGAAAACTAATATGGATGAATTTGCCATGGGCTCTTCCACTGAGCATTCCGCTTTCTTCCCCACCCACAATCCCTGGGATTTAAATCGCGTCCCCGGGGGTAGCAGCGGTGGCTCAGCAGCTGCTGTAGCTGCTGATGAAACTATTTATGCTCTGGGCTCTGACACTGGAGGCAGCGTCCGTCAACCAGCCGCACTTTGCAGCGTGGTGGGACTTAAACCAACCTATGGTCGGGTCAGTCGCTTCGGCCTGGTGGCTTTTGCCAGCTCTCTCGACCAAATTGGACCACTAACCAAGGATGTCACTGACTGCGCCTTAGTGATGAATGTCATTGCCGGTTATGACCCACGAGACTCAACCTCAGCGCCTCATCCTGTCCCGGACTACACCCGTCAACTGATTCCCGACGTCAAAGGACTAAAAATCGGCATTCCCAGGGAATACTTTGTCGAGGGCATGCAGAATGAGGTAAGAGCGGCTTTAGAAGCAGCCATTGGTAAGCTACGTGAACTTGGTGCGGAAATAGATTGGGAGGTTTCTTTACCTCACACTAAATACGCTCTGGCTGTTTACTATATACTTGCTCCGTCCGAAGCTTCAGCGAATCTGGCTCGCTACGATGGAGTAAAATACGGCTTTTCTGAACGAGATGCCAGCAATGTAATCGAGACAACGGAGAGGACGCGGCAATTTGGCTTCGGGACCGAGGTCAAAAGGCGCATAATGCTCGGCACTTATGCTTTATCCGCAGGTTATTACGACGCCTACTATGTTAAAGCACAGAAGGTGCGTACACTGATAAAAGGGGAATTTGACCAAGCCTTCGAAAAATATGATGCCCTGGTTACCCCAACCTCACCCATAGTGCCTTTTAAGCTGGGTGAAAAGTTAGAAGACCCGATGCAGATGTATCTAAGCGATGTCTGCACCTTGCCCATAAACATAGCTGGAATCCCGGCTATCTCCATACCTGCCGGCTTCGCTGGCAACCTGCCTATAGGTATGCAAATCATAGGCAAGCCTTTCAGCGAGGAAACACTGCTGCGCATCGCCTTCGCCTATGAGCAAGCAACCAACTGGCATAAGAGAAAACCTCCGTTATCATGAGAATAGTGCAGAGCGTAATCTGAATGCAGGATTGCCAAGGCTAGCAGACGGAGTACTCAGGAAATATAACCATCCCTGATAAGGAGTTCGGCGACAAGAACTGCGCCTTTGGCTGCTCCCATCTTGGTGTTGTGGGATACCAGAAGGTACTTGATGCCGTTTTTCAGGACGTTGTCCTTCCTGATTCTCCCAACCACGGTAGCCATGCCATCCTCAGCATCACGGTCGAGCCGTGGTTGAGGTCGGAACGGGTCTTCATGGACTATTATCATGTGCTTGGGGGCTGAAGGCAGCTCAACTTCGTTGGCTGAGCCGCTATATTCCCTCATGGCCCTGGCAACGTCACTCACCTCACAGGCTTTCTGGGTGGAGACGAAGACTGATTCCGTATGCCCTTCCCGAACATTAACACGGGTGCAGGTGCCGCTTACATTGAACTTAGCTGGATTGACTGAATTACCTGCGAAACTGCCCAAGATTTTCTGTGTTTCACGCTGCACCTTTTCTTCCTCTCCGGCAATAAAGGGAATAACGTTGTCCAGGATGTCGAGGCCTATTACTCCCGGGCTCCTGCCTGCGCCTGACAGGGCTTGCATGGAGGTCATTATAACGGCGTTAACGCCGAACGATTCGTAAATTGGTTTTAGGGTTATCACCAGGCCGGTGGTGGTGCAGTTGGGAATGGGTGTGATGAAGCCCTTCCATCCCCGGGCTTTTCTTTGCACATTAATTAATTTGGCGTGCTCGGAGTTGATGCCCGGAATTAAGATGGGCACATCCTCATCATAGCGGAAAGCTGAGGCCGTGCTTATAACCGCTTTATCTCTGGCAAATTTCGGTTCCAGAATCTTCGCCTGGTCGGACTCTATGGCAGAAAAGACGATATCCAGGGCGGAGACATCCATCTCGGCGGCATTCTGGACGGGCATGGCCATAACCTCCTCTACCGGAGGCTCCTGGCAGAACCAACGCAAGGCTCCAGACTGGGCATCGGTTATGGCTTCCTTATAGCTGCGCCCTGCTGACCTCTCGGAGGCAGCAAGGGCAGCAATTTGAATCCAGGGGTGACCCTTCAGGGCAACGAGAAATTGCTGACCAACTATGCCAGTGGCTCCTACGATTCCAGCTTTTATCATGGTTTCCCTTTACTCTGTTTTTAATTTAAGGAGACAAGCGGGCACTATAAACTACATACTTATTTCCTGTCAAATTTCGTGCACCTGCTGACACCTTACCAGGTGTCGCCTTGGTAGCTCCTCTTTATCGAGCTAATCGGGGCGAGAGGACTCGAACCTCCGACCTCAGCGTCCCGAACGCTGCGCGCTACCAACTGCGCTACGCCCCGTTTGTCTATGCTATTATATGATGCTTTAATTATTGGGGCAAGGATGAAGTATTGCGTTTTAATAATTGATGGGGCGTCAGGCTGGCCGTTGGCTGCTCATGGTGGAAGGACTTGCCTGGAGTTGGCGCATACTCCAAACATGGATGCCCTGGCAAAAGAGGGTGCTGTCGGGCTGCTCCGCACCGTGCCGCCGGGGATGGAACCTAGCAGCGCTTGTGCCTGTATGTCCGTGTTAGGTTATGACCCTCAGGTATATTATCGGGGCCGGAGCGCCATTGAGGCTCATGGCATGGGCGTTTCTATTAACGAAGGTGAGGCCGTTTTTCGCTGCAATTTGGTAGCCGTTCGCAACGGGAGGATGTGGAGCTACAGTTGCGGGCATATCAATACTGGCGAAGGCCAAGCCCTTATTGCTACTTTGAATGAAAAGCTTGGCAGTGATAAAGTGCATTTTTATCCCGGCGTGAGCTATAGGCATTTATGCAAAATAAAAGGGAGGGAAGATACACTGCTGGCTAGCTGTACTCCCCCTCATGATATCCCGGAAAAAGCTATTGATGAATTTCTTCCTAAAGGGCCTGGGAGCGACCTGTTAAGAGAGCTTATGGCACGCTCTGAGCTTGTGCTTCGTGACCACACTGTGAATATAGAGCGAAGAGCACGCGGCGATATTCCCGCTACCATGGTCTGGCTTTTTTGGGGTAGTGGTAAAATACCTGACATGCCAGCTTTCAAAGAGGCCTATGGGCTTGGTGCTGCCGTGACATCCGGAGTCGATATTATGCGCGGCTTAGCCCGAATGACGGGGGTTGAGGTATTAGATATTCCTGGTGTGACCGGCGATCTCAACAATGATTACGCTGCCCAGGCAAATGGTGCCATGGAAGCACTGGTGAGATACGATATGGTGGTTATCCATGTGGAAGCAACCGATGAGGCGGCCCATGCCGGCCTAGTTAAGGACAAAATAGAGGCTATTCAGAAGGTAGATAAAGAGATTGTGAGTCGGCTTCGTTCCTGGGACAGGAATGCCATTCGGGTGCTAATTTTGCCTGACCACTCCACGCCGATCGAGATTCAAACCCATGTTGCTGACCCCGTTCCATTTATCCTCTGGGGGCCAGGATTCACAGCTAGTGGGGCAAAGAGATTTACCGAAACAGAGGCTAAAGGCACAGGCGTTTTTATCAAGGAAGGATATAATATTATGGGCAAGCTAATAGAGGGGAAGAGATGGCACTGATAGTTCAGAAGTATGGTGGCAGCTCGGTGGCTGATTCCGAAAAGATCAAAAATGTAGCTCGCCGTGTTGCTAAAGCGAAAGACGAAGGAAGTCAAGTGGTGGTTGTTGTTTCGGCCATGGGAGACACCACTGATGACCTGCTTAAGTTGGCTTATCAGATCAGCGAGCAGCCGAGTGACAGGGAGTTCGATATCCTTCTGTCCACCGGGGAGATAGTTTCCAGCACCCTTCTAGCCATGGCACTAGGGAGCTTAGGGTACAAGGCAATTAGCCTTAGTGGCGCTCAGGCGGGCATACATACTGATTCCAGTTACAGTCGAGCTCGGATTCTCCGGGTTGACACTAAACGAGTGGTCAGCGAGTTGAGAAAGGGAAATATTGTCATTGTAGCTGGATTTCAAGGAGTGACCGGGAAAAGGGATATTACTACTCTAGGTCGCGGCGGTTCTGATACTACGGCGGTTGCTCTGGCTGTTAGCCTGGGTGCTGAGATCTGCCAAATATACACCGACGTTGAAGGCGTTTATACCGCTGACCCTCGTCTTGTTCCCCAAGCAAAAAAGTTGAAGGACGTTGGCTATGAGGAGATGTTAGAACTGGCTACCTACGGAGCCAGAGTAATGCACAATCGCGCAGTAGAACTGGGCTGGTTATATAACGTGCCCATATTAGTGGCTTCTAGCTTTAGCGACAGCTCGGGTACTACTATTTGTAAGGAGGCTTCCATGGAAGTAAAAAACAAGGTAAGGGGTATTGCCCATGATACCAATGTGGCCAAGATCACCGTCGTCGGCGTTTCCGACCATCCTGGCATTGCTGCGGCAATCTTCGAGCCCCTGGCGAGAGCCAATATAAGTATAGATACCATTGTTCAGAATGCCAGCATTAATAATATTACTGATCTCACGTTTACGGTGGCTCGGAGTGACTTGCTGAAGGCAATGTCCATTGTGGAGCCAGTGGTTAAATCCGTGGGTTGCAAGCAATGTGTTACCGATTCTACATTGGCCAAAGTCAGCATCGTAGGTACTGGCATGCAAAATACACCGGGCTATGCTGCCAGAATGTTTCGTGCTCTTTATGAGCATGGCATTAACATCCAGTTAATTACCACTGCCGAGATAAGGATAACCTGTATTATTTCTGAAGATAGAGTTAAGGACGCTGTTCAGGCGCTGCATCAAGCTTTCGAGCTGGAGAAGGAAACTTGACAATTTTGGCCTGACATCGTAAGTATATAAGTTTATGGAAATGTATATAGCCTCTTACCAACAGGAAGAAGAAGAGAAAGCTCGATTAAGACAGCGCCTGAGCAAGGAAGCTATAGATTTAGCCCTTCAAGGCAGATGGGAGGAGGCCGAAGCAATAAACAGGGACCTAATTGAGAAATTTCCCTCTGATGTCGAGGCTTATAATCGCCTTGGCCGAGCTTTGACAGAGTTAGGGGATTTTGACGGAGCTAAGGAAGCCTATCTTAAGGCTCTGGAGCTTGCCCCTAAGAATGCTATTGCTAAGAAAAATCTTGCCCGTTTAACTAGTTTGCCAGAGTCTATGGCAACCTTGAGTAGCAACCCTCATAAAATTTCGACCTCGAAAGCTCGAGCTCCAAGAGTTGCTCTTGACCTTTTCATAACTGAGGTGGGGAAGGCTGGGGTGGTGAATCTTCATAATGCGGCTTCGGTCGACGTCTTAGCTAAGATGGGATTTGGTGACCAAGTGCACTTGGAAGCAAGAAGACAACACTTGATTGTGACGAATGAGAGTGGAGAATATTTGGGCGAGGTGGAGCCTAGACAAGGATTGCGTCTCATTAAACTAATGCGAGGTGGAAATAGATACGATGCGGCAATTCTCAATGTAGGAGAAGATAAAGTGCAGGTGCTTATTAAAGAGGTATATCAACATCCCAGCCAAGTGGGACGTCCCTCCTTTCTTGTCAAAGCTACAGAGCACCTGCGCACGCGTATTAAAGAAAGCCTTCTCAGGCGAGGAATCATCACCGACGAAAGTGAGACCTCGTCTGAGCCCGAATATTTTGAGGAAGAAGAAGAACTTGGCCCCGAAGAGGAACCTTTGCCTGAAGGTTTCACCGTCGTTGGTGAAGATGGTGAAAGAGGAATTGAGATTTGATGGAAGCCGCAATAGTAAAGCCTGTCGATATCGAAGAGGAGATGAAAAGCTCCTATCTGGACTATGCTATGAGCGTCATCGTCTCCCGAGCCTTGCCTGATGTGCGTGATGGCTTAAAACCAGTGCAGCGACGTGTATTGTACGCTATGGACGGCTTGGGATTACGATACAACAGTCCATACAAAAAGAGTGCCCGCATTGTTGGTGAAGTCATGGGGAAGTATCACCCCCACGGAGATGCCCCCATATATGAAGCCATGGTACGCATGGCTCAGGATTTTTCTCTGAGATATCCCTTAGTTGATGGGCAGGGTAATTTTGGCAGCGTTGACAATGACCCACCAGCGGCAATGAGGTATACCGAAGCTCGCCTTTCCAAAATTGCCGAAGAAATGCTAGTTGACATCGAAAAAGATACCGTCGGCTTTGTTCCCAACTTCGATAGCTCTCTCCAGGAACCCTCTGTCCTGCCCGCCAGGTTGCCTAACTTACTAGCTAGTGGTTCTTCAGGCATAGCTGTGGGAATGACGACTAACATCCCTCCTCATAACTTAGGCGAGCTATGCGATGCTATTGCCTACCTAATTGACAATCCCCAAGCTACTGTAGAGGAACTACTGGAGTGGGTCAAGGGCCCCGATTTTCCCACTGGCGGGATAATTTGGGGGAAAGGGGGCATAGACAACGCCTATACTACAGGGCAGGGAAAAATTATACTTCGAGCTAAAGCCAAAGAACTGACTAGCAAGGCGGGCAAGAGACAAATAATCGTTACTGAACTTCCCTATCAGATAAACAAAGCCGCTTTAGTAGAGAAGATAGCCGAGCTGGTTAAAGTGAAGAAAATTTCGGGGATAGCCGAGGTGCGTGATGAGTCGGACAGGGAAGGCATGCGCATTGTTATCGAACTCAAAAAGGAAGCACAACCTCAACAGGTACTTAATAACCTCTACAAGTATACCACGATGCAATCTGCCTTTCACATCAATATGGTTGCTTTGGTTAATGGACAACCCAAAGTAATTAATCTTAAAGAGGCGCTAACTTCTTACATTGACTTTCGTTTTCAGGTCATTACCAGGAGGTCTCAGTTTGAACTTGATAAGGCCAAGGATAGAGCTCATATCCTCGAGGGCTTCAGAATCGCCCTAAACAATCTGGAGCAAATAATAAAGATTATTCGACAGTCTCAAACCGTAGAGTCCGCTCGTGCCAATTTAATGGCAGCTTTTACTATGTCACAGATTCAAGCGCAAGCTATCCTTGATATGCCGCTTCGTAGATTGGCTAAGCTAGAGCAAGACAAAATAACTGAGGAATATGCCACTGTGATAAAAAATATTTCCTATCTTGAGGATTTGTTAGCTAATCCTCGGAAAGTATTATCACTTGTTGCCCAGGATGCTGAGGAGCTTAAATCCAATTATGGTGATTCCCGGCGAACCGTAGTGAAAGCAGAGGAAATCGAAGAATTTCGTACGGAAGACCTGGTTCCTCATGAGGCAATGATAGTTACCCTGACTAACAAGGGGTTCATCAAGAGGATTCCTGCCAACACTTATCGGCTGCAACACCGTGGCGGAAAAGGCGTCATGGGAATGGTAACCCGGGGTGGCGATACAGTGAACCATATCTTGGTCGCCGACACGCATGATAATCTCCTTTTCTTTACCAGCGCTGGTAAGGTTTACTGTCTTAAGTGCTACGAGGTTCCCGAGGATTCCTCCCGCATTGCCAAGGGGATAGCCCTGGTTAATTTATTACCTGTTAACTTGGAAGACGAAGTAACTGTGTTATTAGCCATCGCAAGCTTTCCTTCGGACAAGTTCTTATTAATGGCTACTAAGGGTGGCGGGATAAAAAAGACTACCCTGGGCGCGTTTGCTTCGATAAGGAGGAATGGCATTATTGCCATGGGGCTCAGAAATGAAGATAAGCTGATCTCATCTGGTGTAGTTGCTGATGAAGATGAGGCCATCTTGGTGAGTCGAAATGGGAAGGCTATTAGATTTAAGGTTAAAAGCTTGAGGACTGCGTCTCGAACTAGTGGCGGTGTTCGTGGCATTCGTCTTGTTGACGATTATGTTGTTGGTATGGGCATTGTCCTTCCCGACGCTTATGTGCTCACAGTGACTGAAAAAGGTTTTGGCAAGCTGACCCCGATAAAAAATTATCCTGTTCACAATAGGGGAGGCAAGGGAGTGAGGGCTTATAGGGTTGGCCCGAAAACGGGTAATCTAGCTGTATCCAAGCTTGTTTCCTCACAAGGCTCCCTGGTGATGTTATCAGCCAAGGGCAACGTGGTGAACATTCCTATGGAGCAGGTCTCAATCCAAAGCAGGAATGGCCGGGGAGCCAGGCTAATGGGCTTAGCCGAAGATGATAGCGTGGCTTCGGCCACCTGGGTCTTCCGGTAGGATGAAATCTTCCGAAATCAGCTTTGGCCTCTTTGGAAAAACACAAAACCGAGACTCTCAATCATAACCGAATTTGAGTTTAGAATTAAAAGAGTGGGAATTCAGGTGAGATGACAGAGATTATTCGAGAATTGGCTTTGACCTTCGTTCCTCTTTTCTTCGCCATGGATCCCGTAGGGAATTTGCCTATCTTTCTTGTTTTGACGCAAGAAACAGGGGCCACGCATCGCAGACAGACAGTAAATTTGGCTACACTTACTGCCCTTGGTGTAGGTCTGGGATTTGTGGCTATTGGCAAAGCTATCTTTTCGCTTTTGGGCATTGAGGTGGCTGATTTCTTAATGGCTGGCGGCATCATTTTGTTGATTTTAGCCATCAGGTATTTAATCACCGGTAAGATGATAGAAACACAGGATTTATCAGCCTCCGGAACCGTAGGCGTTGTACCCCTGGGCACTCCTCTGGTTGTCGGGCCAGCGGTGCTTGCCAGTTTACTATTGCTCATTGGCCAGTATCGTATCCCCATTGTGCTGTGTTCCTTTGTCCTTAACCTGGCGATACAATGGGTGCTTTTCAGACAAGCTAATCGAATTGTAAATGTCTTAGGACGTACCGGCGCGGACGCCTTATCCAAAATATTCATGTTGCTTTTAGCTGCTATCGCTGTGAAGATGATTCGCGAGGGTGTTTTGACAATTTTAGGCTGAGCTTCAGAGGCTGCAGCTATTGACACGCCCTGATATGTGATATAGATTTAATGTAAGGAGGTGAATATGTTCTGCTCTAAATGTGGTACGGAAAATCCTGAGGGGGCTAAGTTTTGCTCCAAGTGCGGCGCTGGGCTTGGTGTTGTGGCAACGCCAACTGAAGGTGCAGCTAAACCAGAAGCGGAGAGTAGCACAGGTATGACAGCCAATGTAGCCGGGCTTCTTTGCTACGTGGCGGGGTGGATAACGGGAATAATATTCGTAGTGCTGGAGAAGAAGAGTAAATTTGTTAAATTCCATGCCTGGCAATCCATTATAACCTTTGGTGCGCTGACTGTGGTTCAGATTATTCTGTCGATCCTTGGTGCCATCGCAGTGTCTCTCTTTTCGTTCGGGCTATGGAACTTTGCACATGTCCTGGGCATTATTGTCTGGGTGATAACTGTCGGCTTGTGGATTGCCCTCATACTTCTGGCGTACCAGGGCAAGATGTGGAAGGTTCCCCTGGCAGGTAATTGGGCTGAGAAGCAAGCCAACAAATAGAGTTTTTAAGGACACGGTGCCCCAAGCCTGATAAATCAGGCAATTACGGCGGGCTCTTTAGCGCCCCGCTGGAGAGTTCCGTCGCGGGAAATCTTGCCTTCGTTATACCTTCGTAACATAGACATCTGCTGCGTATGCCATAAAAATTGATATTTTACTCGCACTGTGGCACAAAAATCTCCTTTAGGGATTGGGTGGGGGGGTGTATAATAAAGGGTATATGGGTTCTGAGGTTTTTTATCGCAAGTGGCGGCCACAAACCTTAAGTGAGGTGCTGGGACAAGAGCCTGTGACTCTGACTCTGCGTCATGCTGTGGAGAGTGGGAAAATAACTCATGCTTATCTTTTTTGCGGCCCACGAGGTACAGGCAAAACCAGCACGGCACGCATCTTAGCCAAGGCAGTCAACTGTCCTAATCAAGCAGGTGGCGAGCCATGCAATGCCTGCGATATGTGCCGTTCAATCACTGAGGGCAGGGCTTTGGATGTAATAGAGATAGATGCCGCCAGCAATCGTGGCATTGATGAAATCCGCAGCCTGAGAGAAAAGGCAAATTACGCCCCTAGCCTTGCTCGCTACAAGGTATATATTATAGACGAAGTCCACATGCTTACCGAGGCAGCTTGCAATGCATTGTTGAAGACATTGGAGGAGCCACCGCCACATGTAATCTTTGTTTTAGCTACCACCGAAGCGCACAAGGTGATAGCCACCATAATATCGAGATGTCAGCGGTTTAATTTCCATCGCCTGCGTCAAACCGAGATAATGGATAAACTCCAGCTAATATGCAAGAAAGAGGGAATTCACATCGAGCCTGGTTCCTTAGAGCTTATTGCTCGTGCTGCTACCGGGAGCCTTCGAGATGCTGAAAATATTCTACAACAGATGATTGCTTACTATGGCAACCAAATTGAGCTTGATCAGATTCAAGCGGAGCTGGGCATCAGCTGGGATTCACGGGTTAGACAACTAGCGCGATGTGTGGTCAATAGGGATGTGGCTGCTGGGCTAAAAGTCATAAATAGCCTCAATAGCGATGGTGTTGACCTTCGTCAGTTTAATGTGGGCTTGATAGAATACCTTCGAGGATTGTTGCTGGCTAAATCCCGATGCGAAGAGGCTCTGGATGTTACCAGTGAAGACTTAGTTGAAATGAGAAGCCTTGCAACCAATGCTACCCTGGATTATCTGCTTAAGACAGTTAAGTCTTTCTCCAGCATAGATTTTCGAAGCGATAATTACTCCGCTTTGTCCTTAGAATTGGCTTTACTGGGTTGTGCTTTGTCTCCACTTACTGGACAAGAGCAGCTGACTACAACTAAACCTTCAGAGGTAGCGGATGCTACTGAGATAACCGAGTCCTTAGAGGAAGCTAAGGTTCCTGTGGCATTGGATCCCACCGGGGTCGGGACTGAGGTTCCGAGCGAGGTTCCTGTGACACTGGACCCTGACATAGTCGGGACTGGAGTTCCGAGGGAAGAGATTTCTCAGGACATTGATTACCTCCGTGGCCGCTGGAGGGAATTCATTAAATCTTTGCGAGGGGAAGGTTCCAGTGGCAATTTGGATGCTTTTTTGCGTAGCGCCTGCGATCCCGTAGCTCTTGAAGATGATACACTAGTGTTAGGTTTCTATTATTCCTTCCATAAGGAGAAAATCGAAGACGCTAAATATCGACATCTGGTGGAGAAAAAGCTTCAGGAGGTCTTTGGTCGGCCCTATAAGATACGGTGTATTTTAGTTGATTCTAAAAGGGAAATCCCGTCCCAGGCAAGGACACAAAACCCGGTAATTAAAGCTGCTCTGGAAATGGGAGCCAGGATTAGTGAGGAGGAGTTGTAGTCCTGAGCGAAGCTGAAGGAAAGGAACGAAATGGATAAATCAATATTGCGTCAAGCCCAGCAACTTCAGGCAAAGCTGGCTAAAGCCCAAGAGGAATTGGGCAGCATTACCGTGGAAGCTACCAGTGGAGGTGGTGCCATCAAAGTGGTGATGGATGGACACCAGAGGGTGCATTCCGTGGAGATATCTCCCGAAGTGGTGGCAGCAGGAGATATTGAGTTACTGCAAGATTTGGTCATGACTGTTGTTAACGAGGCTATTACCAAGTCGCAGGAGCTTGTTAGTAAGCGCCTCAGCAGTTTGACCGGTGGTCTCAATATACCGGGGTTACTTTAGGCAAAAGTCTGGAGATTCTTTGCTGCTCTCAGAATGACAATAAGATAAAAAGTCAGGGAAAATGAGACTTGTTGCTGAGCCCATAGCTAGATTAATTGAGGAATTAAATAAGCTGCCTGGAATTGGGCCAAAAAGTGCTAAAAGGCTAGCTTATCATCTCTTATGCAGCTCTGATGAAGAAGCCAAGGCTCTAGCCGAGGCCATTTTAACACTGAAGGAAAAGATAAAGCTTTGTTCGCTTTGTTTTAACAACACTGATTGTGACCCTTGCCGCATTTGTCAAGATACAGAGCGTGACCATTCTAAAATTTGTGTTGTGGAAAAATCTTCAGATATCCTCCCTTTGGAGCAGACGGGGAAATATAACGGTGTTTATCATGTGCTTCACGGAACTATAAACCCGACACAGGGTATAGGGCCTGAAGAGCTCAAGATAAAGGAGTTTCTGACCCGTCTTAAAGATGGCTCAGTAACCGAAGTGATTGTCGCAACCAATCCCAATGTAGAGAGCGAGACTATGGCTATGTATCTGCAACGGATTATCACCCCTCTGGGCGTTCGCGTCACTCGCCTGGCTCGTGGCTTGCCCTTTGGTGCTGAGCTGGAATACGCTGACGACCTAACCCTGGGGCAAGCACTGGAAAACAGGCGAGAATTCTGATAAGGTATACATAGCGGCACCTCGAAGATAAAACAGAAATCCTGTAAGAGGTAAGGCTTCCCAAAACCTGATGGAGTTTCTCGTTTATCAGGTCAGTATGATTAACAAAGGAGGAACAGAACATGGCAAATCTAAAACAAATCGATGAGGCG
>Ga0315274_10003757_pt1 | contig 22526 bp, 24 predicted proteins | sample YL17G02_20_MG_FD_203700 | JGI IMG/M metagenome (GOLD analysis project Ga0315274, IMG submission 203700) | Sediment microbial communities from Yellowstone Lake, YNP, Wyoming, USA - YL17G02_20 | ecosystem: Environmental > Aquatic > Freshwater > Lake > Sediment | place: USA: Wyoming | collected...
ATAGAAAGATGTTGGCAAGCGGGAGGCGGCGTTCTACAACTGGGGCGTTCTTTGAAAGCGGGCGGCGTTCGGGTCGCCCGCGTTCGCAGTCAAACGTCTGGGAACCCCGTGCAAGTCGGGGACGGTTGCGCCACTGTGACAGGCAACGAACTCCCAACGCCACTGGTCCGTCCGGGATTGGGAAGGCGGGAGTGAGGCTGGCAGCCTGAAGTCAGGATACCGGGTTGGCTGCGCTCGTCGCGGCTCCGCAAGTGCGGGGCCGACTTCTCCGTCAAAGAGAAGGATGAGGCCAGTCCCGCGAACGGGTTTCGCGGGGGTTTGTTGGATGCCTTCATTCACCGCTTTGTCGGGGTCTGAAGGCGTTTTTGTTTTCGGGCCCCGCGCTGGTCTCTCAGGTTGGGTAATCCCGCCCGCCCGTTGGGGCGGGTCCGCAGAAAGATCAGTCATGCGCACGTCCAGTTTGTCGGGGCCGACCGGTTTCGGCCTGTTCCTCACCGTTTCCACCCTGCTCGGCGGGCAGACTTTTCAAGAGGATTTCGCCAGCGACCCTGCCGCGCACGGCTGGCAGTGGTTCGGCGATCCCTCCCTGTTCGCGTGGGACGCGGCGAACCAGGCACTGGAGGTGACGTGGGATTCGTCGCGCACGAACAGCTACTTCCACCGCCCGCTCGGAACGATCCTGACACGCGGAGACGATTTCAGCCTAGCCTTTGATCTGCGCCTGCGGGATATCGCGATCGGGACGACGCCGGGGAAGGACTTCACCTTTCAGCTCGCGCTCGGCTTTCTCAACCTGCGCGACGCCACCCGGACGGCCTTTATGCGCGGGACGGGGATGGATTCACCCAACCTGGTTGAGTTCGATTACTTCCCGGACTCGGGCTTTGGCGCGACCGTGTCGCCGACCCTCATTTCGAGCAACATGGGGTTCGCCTCGTCGTTCAACGTGCTGGCTCTGACCCCCGACGACGACTTTCACGTGACGATGTCGTACACGCCGTCGAACCAGACGCTCGTGACAACGATGACGAGGAACGGGGAGACGTTCGGCCCGCTCGAGAGTGTGCTGCTCACGAACCAGACCTTCACAGATTTCCGGGTCGATCACGTCGCGGTTTGCAGCTACAGCGACTTCGGCCAGGATCCCGCCTGGGATGGGTCGATCCTCGCCCACGGCACGGTGGACAACCTCGAGCTCACGCTGCCCGACCCGCCCGTGGCAGTGATCACCGGCGCGGAGCGAGGCGGGCACTGGACCGCGTCCTTCAACAGCCAGACGAACTGGGTCTATGCGCTCGAGACCGCGCCGGACTTCGCGTCCTGGCAGAAGGTGTCCGCCGTCACGCCGGGCACGGGCAGCCTGCTGACCTTGGCCGACACGAATCACCTGGGCGACCGGGCCTTTTACCGCGTGCTGGCGGAACGACCGTGAGCCAGAGCCGGGAATTGAGAGTCTGTTTCAAAAAGGTCGGGCGAATCGTCCCGATGAGCCGTCTCCGCTGGGCAAGGCCCAAAACCGGCTCGGCAGGGACGCCTCGCCCTACCCAATCTGCAATTCTCAAACAGGGTCTGAGAGTCGAAGGTCGAGCCCTTACGCCCGAGCCAGCGTCAGTGTCCGCGTTCCCCGTTCCGCGTTCCGCGTTTGCCTTCACCTTGATCGAGTTGCTCGTGGTCGTGGCGGTCATTGGCATCCTCGCGGCGCTGCTGTTGCCCGCGTTGAACCGGAGCAAGACGTCGGCGCACCGGATCCAGTGCGTGAGCAACCTGCGCCAACTCGGCCTGGCGGCACAGATGTACTGGGACGAGCATGAGAACCAGGCGTTCCGCTATCGGCGAGGAGCGACCAACGACGGCGTAATCTACTGGTTCGGATGGCTGGCAAACGGCCGGGAAGGCGAGCGGGGCTTTGACGCGACGCAGGGCGCGCTCTTCCCATTTCTGAGCGGAAGAGGTGTGGAAGTTTGCCCGGCGCTCCGCTACGCGCTCCCCTCCTTCAAGTTGAAGGCGACCGGCGCGGCTTACGGCTACGGCTACAATCTCCAGCTCTCCGCGCCCCCGAGCCAGCCGCCCGTCAGCTTGGGCACGGTGACCCAGCCGTCCGATCTCGGGGTGCTGGCCGACGCGGCCCAGGTGAACGACTTTCAGGCTCCGGCCTCGCGCGACCGGCCGATGCTGGAGGAGTTCTATTACGTGAACACGAACGAGCCGACGGCGCACTTCCGCCACGCGCGCCAAGCCAACGTGGTCTTCTGCGACGGACACGTCGGCGCGGAGCGTCCGGTGACGGGATCGATCGATCAGCGGTTGCCCCGCGAGAACGTGGGCTGTCTCCGGCCGGAGATTCTCGTTCTGCCGTAGGATTTCTTTCAGAGCTCGTGGGTGCGGAGCTGAGGAGGCCCAGTTCAAACGCGGAACTCGGAACGCGGAGTGAGGAACGGGAAGTCAAAACCTTATGACGCTCGTCTACTTTGGCGGTCCGTCTGCTCAAAGCCTGTCTGAAATCGGTAGGGCGAACCGTCCCCGGTGAGCCGTTCCGGATCGGCTATGTGCGCATTCGGCTCGGCAGGGACGCCTCGCCCTACCCAATGGGCAGTTTTCAAACAGGCTCTCAGGCGCCGACGTATTTCCGGACGGCTTCCAGGATGCTGTTGGACCAACGCTCGTTCGCCGCCGCGTCCGGTCCTTCCACCAGCAGCCGCGCCTTGGGTTCGGTGCCGGAGTAGCGCAGAAGCACGCGACCGCCGCGCGGCTTCAACTCGGCTTCCGCCTGCGCCACCAACGGCAGCACGCCTTCGAGTTCCTCGAACGGCCGTTTCTGCCGGACCAGCAGGTCCGTGGTCACCTGGGGGAACCGTTTCCAGCAGCGGGTGAGCTCGGACAGCACGCGGCCCTGGGTCTTCATGATGCGCAGAATCTGCAAGGCCGACACCAGGCCGTCGCCGGTTGTGTTGTGATCGCGGAAGATGAGGTGGCCGCTGGATTCGCCGCCTAAGTTGTAGTCGCCGCGGAGCATCTCGTCGATGACGTACCGGTCGCCCACCGGGGTGCGGATCATCCGGCCGCCGGCGGCGTGGATGGCCGCCTCGAGGCCGGCGTTGCTCATGACGGTGCTGACCAGGGTCTTGTCGTGCAGGGTCCCCGCCGCGAGCATCTCCAGGGCGCAGATGGCCATGATGTCGTCGCCGTCAATCGCCCGGGCGTTTTCGTCGCACAGGAGGACGCGGTCGCCGTCGCCGTCGTGGGCGATGCCGAGGTGGGCGCGGTGTTCCCAGACCTTCTCGAACATCTTCTGGGGGTACATCGAGCCGCATTCCTTGTTGATGTTGGTGCCGTCGGGTTGGTTGGCGAACACGAAGATCTCGGCGCCGAGTTCGCGCAGGACGCAGGGCGTGGATTTGTAGGTCGCGCCGTGCCCGCAATCCACGACGATCCGCAGTCCATCGAGCGTCATCCCGCGCGGGAGCGAGCTCTTGGCGTATTCGATGTAGCGGCCCAGGGCGTCGTCAATGCGGACGGCCTTGCCGATCTCACTCGCGGTCGGCCGAACGTTCTCGATTTCACCGCTGAAGACCAGATCCTCGATCTGGGCCTCGATGTTGTCATCCAGCTTGTAGCCGTCCCCCCGGAAGAACTTGATGCCGTTGTCGGCATAGGGATTGTGGGAGGCGGTGATCACGATCCCGGCGTCGGCGCGCAGGCTGCGGGTCACGTAAGCAACGCCGGGCGTGGGTAACGGGCCGATGAACAGCACGTCCACGCCCATCGACAGGATGCCGGACGAGATGGCGTTCTCGATCATGTAGCCCGAGAGCCGCGTGTCTTTCCCGAGGACAATCTTGTGGCGGCCGGGGCTGCGCGCCTTGGGATCCAGGTTCTTGAAGACGTGGGCGGCAGCGCGCCCGAGTTTCAGCGCGGTTTCAGCGGTCACGGGCTCGATGTTGGCGGTGCCGCGCACGCCGTCGGTCCCGAAGATGCGTTTGGGTTGGCTCATGGGAGTGGGGGCTGGGGCACGATCTTCACGGGAGTGGGATCACATCCGCTCGACATCGACTTCGGGCGGCTTGACTTCCTGGACGCTGACGCCGACGGGGGGCCGCACCACCACGGTCAGTTTGGCAGATTTCACGTTGGGGGCGAACGTCGCGTCCACATAAACGAGGACATTGGTCGCGATGACCTGTGCCAGAGCGTAGTGCTCGCCGCGCAAGGTCACGGCCACCTCGCTCGGCGTGACCGCAAAGCCGCGCGGATTCCGGGCGGGACCCAAAACGCGGACCGGCAGGCTGAAAGTCTGGGTCTCGTCCGAACTGGTGGCGGGGGTCTGGGCCTGCTCCTTCTCCTTTTCGACGAGATTGTCGATGCGCCACCAGACCAACATGGCCAGGATGAGCGAGATCAGCTTCCACACAAAATTGTTCAGGATGAGATCGCGCAGGGTCATCGCTTGGGCACCTCGGGGCCCGGTCCTGCCGGCGAGTCCACTTTCATCCGGTCTTCGCTCTTGATTCGCGCCCAAGGCGACAGCACCCCGGACTTGCGGCCCGGCACGAAGATCTGAGTCAGGAATGATCGCAGTTCCTCCAGGCTCACGCCCCGCACCAAATTGCCTTTGTAGGCGTAGGAGACGGCACCCGTTTCTTCGGAAACCACCACGACGACAGCGTCGGTTTCCTCGCTCAGGCCGATCGCCGCCCGGTGCCGCGTGCCGAGCGATTTGCTGAGGTCCTGCCGCTGGGTCATCGGGAAGATGCAGGCGGCCTTGGCAATCCGGTCCCCGCGGATGACCACGCCGCCGTCGTGGATGGCGTTGTTGGGAAAGAAGATGGTTTCGAGCATTTCGGGCGTGGCCTCGCAATCCACCGCCACGCCGGATTCCACCGCTTCATCGAGCATAATGGAGCGCTCGAGGGCCATCAGCGCGCCAATCCGCATTTCGCCCAAGCGCTCGGCGGTCTGCACCACGACTTCGATGTTCTCCCGCTCTTCGTGCGCGGTGTTGAACAGCGGTAGATTGCCCAATTCCGCCAGGATGCGGCGCAGTTCGGGCTGGAAGATCACGAGCACGGCCAGGGCGATGCCCGGGTAAACGAGTTTCTCCAGAATCCACACGATGACCTGCAGCTCCAGCAGCCAGGCCGTCACGGTCAACACGACCAGCAAGGCCAGGAATCCCAGCACGATGGGCCAGCCCCGCGTCCACCGCACATACTTCAGCGGATAGTAAATCCCCACCGCAATGATGAAGATTTCCACTGCGGGACGCGCGATGGTCTGTGCCCGGTCCAGTATCGTCATGGTTGCTGCGCCCGAATCGCCTCGAACATCCGCACCGCCTGCACCGTCTCCCGAACATCATGGGCGCGGATCATCTGAACCCCGGCGCTCACGCTCCAACAACCGCAGGCCAGCGACGCTGGCAGGCGCTGATCCACCTCGGCGTCCAGCAAACGGCCGATGAACGACTTGCGCGACGCCCCGAGAAGCACCGGGCGCTTCAGCTTTGTAAAACTCCGCAAGCCGGCGAGCAACTGCAAATTGTGTTCCCCCGTCTTGCCAAAACCAATGCCGACATCCAGCACCACCTGGTCCGCCTCCACGCCGGCGGCCGCCAACCGCGCCAGCCGCTCCGTGAAAAAGGCCTCGACCTCCCCCACCACATCGGCGTAGTGCGGCGCCGCCTGCATGGTCTGCGGCGTGCCCTGCATGTGAACACACACGTAGCCAGCCTTCGCTCCCGCCACCACTTGCCACATCTCCTGATCGGCTCGGTTCGCCGCGATGTCGTTCACGAGCGCGGCCCCCGCGCCCAGGGCGGCCCGCGCCACGCCGGGCTTCTGGGTGTCAATGGAGATGGGCACCCGGGCCTGGGCGGCCAGTTGTTCGATCACTGGCAGGACCCGCCGCATTTCCTCCGCCTCATTCACCGGGGCGGCATTGGGCCGTGTGGACTCTCCCCCCACGTCCAGGATCTCCGCTCCTTGCTTGACGAGTTCCAGCCCATGCCGCACGGCGGCGGCCGGGTCGAGGAACCGCCCACCGTCGGAGAATGAATCGGGCGTCACATTCACGACGCCCATCACGATCACTGGTCGGGGGAAGTGGAAGTCGAACTGACGCGCGCGAAACCGGATCGTCGCCCCCAACGGCGACTCGGAGGCACCCAGCCCGCGCGCGGCCGGCCGGCTCACCTCCGTGACCGGAGGTCCTGCGCTAGAGGTCGTTGGCTTCAGATTGCTCATCATGTTTGACGCGACGGTTGGCCGCGGTCAATCGGGCGCGCCTTGCGAGTATCCGGGACTTTGCGCGTAGCTGTCAATCGCGCGCCCGCGAACCCAGCAGTTCATTTTGACCCCCGACCGCCTAAAGGCGGGACTCCTAACCCCGCAAAGTCGGGTCCAATGCCGTTCGGAGTCCCGGCTTTAGCCGGTTCTTGGCGCGACCGACGGCCAAAACGAGAACTGCTGCCGCGAAGCGGACGGAAACGCCGCCCTTGTTTTCGGCGGGTCGTTGCCGGAAGCTCCCGGCATGGGCGTGAGCGATAACCTCCTCGCCGTGCAGCAGCGGATCGAGGCCGCCTGCCAACGCGTCGGTCGTGACCCCGCGTCCGTCACCTTGCTGGCGGTCAGCAAGAGCCAGCCACCCGAAGCCGTGGAGGAAGCCGCGCGGCTCGGGCTCGGTCTGTTTGGCGAGAACAAGGTGCAGGAAGCCAAGGCGAAGATTCCGCTCTGTCCCGACCGGCTGCGCTGGCACATGATCGGCCATTTGCAGACCAACAAGTGTCGGGATGCCATCCAGCTCTTCGAGGTGATCGAGAGCGTGGACAGCCTGCATCTGGCGGTGGAAATCAGCAAGTGGGCGGACCGCGCCGCCCGGCCGATGGCCGTGCTGCTGGAGGTTAACCTCGCAGGTGAGTCCTCCAAGTTCGGCTATCGGCCCGAGCAGTTGCTGGCCGAGTTGGCGCAGGTCAGCGCCCTGCCGCGAGTCGAGGTCCGTGGTCTGATGACCCTGGCGCCGTGGACCCCGGAGCCCGAGAAGGTGCGCCCGGTCTTCCGCCAACTGCGCGAGCTGAGGCTACGCTGCCAGGACATCCTGGGCGCGCCTTTGCCTTGCTTGAGCATGGGCATGACGGGTGATTTCGAAGTGGCCATCGAGGAAGGGGCCACCCAGGTCCGCCTCGGTACGGCGCTGTTTGGCGAGCGCCCTCGGAAGCGCACAGGAGCCGCCGACGTGCCGTGATCGCGCTGCGGGTTGAACCGGCTATTGCTTTTGCCGGGGTGGCTCCGGTTTAATGCTGCGTATGGAATTGACGGTCGAGATGTTCAAACCGGAACTGGCCGCCGCGTTCAAGGCCTACGAGAAATACATCGTCTGCCTGGACAAGACGGGCGAGGAGTTCCAGGCGTCGGTGGTCAACCTGCTGGAGAAGGCAATCAAGGCGTATGCCCAGCGCGCGCCCAGTCTCCGCCACGGCATCGCGCTGGACCGGCACCTGACCATCATCCTGAGCCAGACGGACGGTGACCGCCCCCTGTGCGGCATCTACTTCAACCTGCACTCGCCCTATTCACCAAAACACAAGCGCCAGTCCCACGATTGAGCTACAGTCAACCCTCGGCCCGGGGTACCCTCCCACTTGAGATGTGGTCTAAGTGCCCAGTCCGGGCAGGTGATACTTGAGTGCGTATCGAATCGGCGGCTTTTTCGGTCGCGTAAGTGGGACGACCTTGAGGGGGGACCGCACCGCGCCGGGTGTGTCCGTTCAGAAGGTAGCACGGCGGGTGCGGTGCGGGACATGGGACAAGTCGATATGGTCATCATCGTCGGCTAAGCAGCTCGTCAACACCGGACCAAAAAAAAGCTCCATGCTCTCTAGCGAGACGGGCAAGTGGCAACACTGCGTCAACCTGTTCCGGTCGGTTGTTGGTCCCAAACTGCCTGATGAGCGATTCCAGTGCAGGTGCAATGGAATGAAAGATCGCTCTCGTGGCTCCATTCGTGTCGGTCTGTTTGTGGTGCGCGCACTCAACGACGATCCCTCCATCCGAAAGTGGGACGTTTGTTCTCCATTTCACTACATGCTCAGAGTAGGGAATGCCCAACTGATACCGAACAATGTTCATGTAGTCGAAAGCCACCCATTGATCGATGCACTCGAACAGCGAACGTACGTCCTTTGCTGTATAGGTATCTCGCAAAGACATTGTGGCAATCGGCGGACCCAACGGAACCCGATATCGGTAGCCATCCCCCGTGCCGGCGGCCAACCCTGTTCGCCGTATCGGCTCGCGAGAGCACAAGCCCACTCCCAGCACGCGTGGCGGGTTCCATTCCGGCAACAAAACAATCGCAGATGGATTCTCCGAGGTCCAACGGATCCACCAGATTCGGGATGCGTTGTAGATGCGTGAGGTAAGAGACTTCTGATCGATCAAACAGAATAGCAGCGGCAGGCTTTGGCCATACAGCCAATCAATCTCATGCTTCTTCCAGGTGCCGCTCGCGTCAAACCCTCCGTACTTCACCTTTCGGCAACTGACCGACTTGACTTGGACTCCAAATGATCTTCCTGCGTAAAGAGCCCGTTCCGCCTTGCGGACGAGAGTACAGATAAAGTCGAATCCGAAATCGACCTGACGCGGGACAGTCACAACGGCAGCGACCATCGAAAGTGCGTACTGAGCCAACACCTCGGCTCGGTCTCCTTCCCAATACGAAGCTAAACGTGAACCCGGCATTGCTCTGCAGAATAGCGACGCCGCGCGACGGGTCAATTCTCGACTGGGAGAGGGGACCGGACCAAGGATCTACTTGAAGAAAGGCCCAAGTGAACGGGTCAGTTCTTGATATTGGCATGTGGAGAGATTTCGACCTTGCTGGCCTGAGCCCGAGGGGCCGAGAACGCCTTCCCTCGCACCGCCATCCCGCGATCCGCGGCGATCAAACCCATTCAGCGCGGACGGACGTCCACGGCTACGTCGTCTTGAACCCGTGTTCCTGCCGATGCCACGCCAGGAACTCGCGTCCTGGCCAGTAGCTACGGTTCGTCGGCAAAAGGATGGGCCGCCCCGCGCGGTCGATCTTCTCCTTGAGGCCCTGGATTTGGTTGCGGAGGAATTCCTCCCGGGACGGCTCGTCTTCCCGCAACCGGGGGTCGGTTCAATCTTCCCTGACCTCGTCCCCTACCCGGGCTTCCCCGACCATCACGTCGCCGGCGATGGTCGTGTCGATCGCCGGTCCGCTGACTTTCACCTCGCCCACCTTCTGTCCCTCGCGATAGACGTTCAGCCGTTGCTCCAGGGCCGGCCTCCGACGCAGCGGAAAGTCCATGACGACGAAGCGGAGACTGGGATTCGCGACAATCACCTTGCCCTGGACCCGTTCATCGAGTCGGTTGACCGACTCCGCGGAGATCGCGTTCGACGCGGAAGCCGGCCTCGAGCGGGTGCGTGACGGCGATCCGCCACCCGGGCCGGTGGTGGAGCAACCGCTCCAGACCCAGGCCGTCAGCAACACCGCGACGAGTGCGCGCACGTGCCCAGTAAACGAAGCAACCTCCGGCGCGTCAACCGGCAATCCACTGCCTAATCAGCCGCTCGTTTCTTCTTTCGGTCAACCGCGGCGCGGAGCTGTTGCCACCGCAGGTCCCACTCGTGCCAGCTTTGCTCCCACGCGGCGCCGGCGAAGGCCTGACGAGCGCGCGGCAACAGTCCGGTGTAAGCCGCCACTTCCTGACCGAGCCGCTCGGTGTCCTTCCACTGCAGCAGCGCTTCCATGAAGTTCAGGCGGTTGTCCGGGAGGAAATACCAGTTGCCATCACTTGGTTCGATTCTATACTCGCGCAGTGAGATTCACTTGGATCGTGGCGGCGGGGATCGCCTGCCTGGGGTTGATTCTAGGCTGTACCGGGTGCAGCGGAGTCAGAGCCCAGGGGACGGTGTCTCCCGCGACCTTCCTACTGCCGGGCCTGATGCAGGTCCCCCCGGAATCCTCCGAACCCACAGCTCCGACGGTCCCGGCCCAAGCCCCGCTCACCGTCGCCCAAGTCCGCTAAAGCCTTATGCGGTTCCCGCTCGCGTTGTCGGCGAAGATCGCCCGTCACATCATCGTTCATAAGCTGCGCAAAACTCGCAGATTCGCTCTGGTTCTGCAACTGGAACCCTTGCACACCTGCAACCTGACCTGCACCGGCTGCGGCCGGATTCGCGAGTACTCCACCAGCCTCAAGAACATCATGGCGCTGGAGGACTGCCTGGCGTCAGCGGCGGAGTGTGAGGCGCCCATGGTGTCCCTTTGCGGCGGCGAGCCGCTGATCTATCCGAAGATCGAGGAGTTGGTGGACGGCCTGCTGAAGCAGGGGCGCATCGTGTATATCTGCACGAACGGCGTGTTCATGCGGAAGAAACTCGGGGACTACCTCGCGGCGATCTACTCCCCGGCCCTGGAACCGCAGCTCACGGCGTTGCTCGACCAGAAGCTCGTCACGGCCCAACAGATCGAGGCGATCCGCAAGGGCAAGTCCGACGGCAAGCCCGTCATCCGGCCGAACGCGTGGCTTTATTGGAACGTTCACATCGACGGCCTGGAGTACACCCACGACCTCATTGTCGAGCGCGAGGGGGTGTTCAAGGAATGCGTTGAGGCGATCAAGATGGCCAAGCTCCTCGGCTTCCAGGTCGCGACGAACACCACGGTGTACCGCGAGACGGACGTGCGGGAGATCGAGGAGATGTTCCGGTTCTTCTCCTGGCTGGAGGTGGACGGCCACACCATCTCCCCCGGCTACGACTACGACGCCGCCAAGAAGGACATGATGCAGCGGCTGGGCAAGAAGCCCGAGGACTTCTTCCTCACCCGCGCGATGACGATCGAGAAGTTCGCCCGCATCCAGGAATGGGGCGAGAAGTTCACCATCTTCGGCACGCCGGTTTATCAGGAGTTTCTCGCCGGCAAACGCAACCTGACCTGCACGGCCTGGGCGATCCCGACCCGCAACATCGCCGGCTGGAAGGCGCCCTGTTACCTCATGACCGATGGCCACTATCCCACCTATCGGGAAATGTTGGAGAAGGTGGACTGGGACAAGTACGGCGTGGTGGACGGCAAGGCGCGGGACCCGCGCTGCGAGAACTGCATGGTCCACTGCGGCTACGACCCCAGCGGCGCGCTCGGCACGAACTACCGGTCCGGCGATCATTGGAAGAACTTCAAGTACAACTTCTGGCCCCGCCCGCTGCGATGCCAGGACGGTCACCAAGTCAACGCGTTCAACGGCGCGTCGGTGGGCAAGGGGCATCTGGCCGAGGCGAAGGCGGCAGTCAACGCGCCCACGGGCAGCAACGGATGCGGCACCTCGGCAACGGCCCCGGCTCGCGTGGACGCGGCCGGCATCCGGCAATGAAAGAAGATTGAGTTGACGGCGGAACAGCCGTAACCTCGGCTTCGTGTCGAGGGCCTATGTTCAGCCGTATTGCCATCACTAACTTCAAGTCGGTTCGCCAGCTCGAGTTTGAACCGAAACGAGTGAACCTGTTCATCGGGGAACCGAACACGGGGAAATCAAATCTGATTGAGTCCTTTGCCCCGCTCGCGCAAGGAACGTACTCCGCCTTCAAGCAGATCCTCCGATTCCGGACGACAGCGGACCTCTTTTACGACCAAAACATCTCCAGCCCGCTGTCGGTTAAGACTGGTGACTTGGATTGGAGGCTTGAATTCAAGTTCGCGGGATTCAATGCCGAGGTTTGGAAGCCGAGTACGAAGTCACAGGTCGGAGCGTTCTCTCTGAGCCACTCGGACCTGTTGATGGCTGCGGGTTTCAAGAGCAACGTCCTTTACTTCCGCTACGTTTCCTTGCCGAAATTCCCGAACCAGCAGGCTGGTGGCCTGAATCCCCCCTTCGGGGACAATCTGGTGGCGATTCTCCACTCGAACAAGGAGTTGCGTCAGAAGGTGGGGGCGATGTTCCGCTCCAAAGGCTTCCGCCTGGAGATCCGGCCCGTCGATTCGGAACTGCTGATCGCGAAGGAGCAGGGTGACGAGCTCTACAGCTTCCCCTACGAGTCCATCTCGGAAACGTGGCGACGGATCGTCTTCTTCATGGCTGCCCTGGAAACAAACCGCGACGCAATCCTCCTCCTGGACGAACCGGAGGCGAACACCTTCCCCTTCTACACGAAGTACCTGGCCGAACGGATCGCGCTTGATGAGACGAACCAGTTCTTCATCACGACGCACAATCCCTACCTGCTCGGCTCCATTCTGGCGAAGGCGCCGGCGGATCAGGTGGCGGTGTTTGTGACCTACATGGAGAACTTCGAGACCAAACTCAAGCCCATCACCGGCCAACGGCTGACGGAGGTTGTTGACCTGAGTAGCGACGTCTTTTTCAATCTGGAGAAGCTGCTGACGGCATGACGCTCTACCTCGAATGCACCCCCGACGAGCTGGTCGCGAGGATGCTGGGGGTGCCCCGCCGATGCATCGACCACACCGGCGACAAAGGACGGGTTTGCCATCACCTGAGTCGCAAGGAGAACGTCATCGGTTTGATCGACGAAGACCCTGGATCCGCGGTGCCTTCCTACCTCAAGTCTCTCGTTGTTGTTTCCAAGCAGGACGATCTGCGAGTCCTCGAAGACCCGCAGAGCGGCAACCGCCTCATCATTTTATGCCCACGGTTGGAGGATTGGCTGGTCCGCACCGCGCAGCAGGGCGGCCTTCAGATGCGGGACTTCGGTCTGAGTGAGCGGCCGCGGGACCTCCATGGCGAGATCAACCATCGACTGGAGGGTCTGCGCAGACTCCTGGAGAGTCTGCTTGAGGCCAAGAGCGCGCGCTTGCTCCGGCTACGAGGCTTGCTGATCGGGAGCACTGCGCAAACGACTGACTGAACCGAGGTTGAGACTTCTCATGCCGGCCGGTTACCGCACTTGCACAGCACGCCGGAGGCGGCTCCCCAGGGGGTATCCTTTTGAACTTGCCGCGGAGGGGTCGGTCGGCTGATACGTAGTCGCGTCATGGAAGCCCAAACTCTGCACTGCTCCAGTTGCGGCGCGGCGGTGTCCAGCGATTCCCCGGTGTGCCAGCATTGCGGCGCGCGGCTGGCCACCATCGCCTGCCCAACCTGTTTTCAGATGATGTTCCGGGGCGCGAAGTTCTGCCCGCATTGCGGCGCGGTCGCCGTGGTGTGGGAGAGCGGGTCGGGAGACTTTCTCTGTCCGGGCTGCGAGCGGCCGCTGCTGCGAGGCAAGCTGGACCGGTTCACCCTGCACGAGTGCGAGAAGTGCTTCGGGTTGTGGGTGGACAAGGACACGGTCGAGCACGTCTGCCGCGACGCCGAGCAGCAGGCTCTCGCGCCCAGCGTCGCGGCGCCTCCCGCAAACCCGCTGAACACGCCGCTTCCCAAGATCCGGTATGTTCGCTGTCCTCAATGCCGTGAGCTGATGCACCGCGTGAACTTCGCCCAAACCTCCGGCGTGGTGGTGGATGTCTGCCGCGACCACGGGACCTGGTTTGACGCGAATGAGCTCCAACGCATCGTGCAGTTCATCCGCGCGGGCGGCCTCGAGCGGTCACGCGAAAAACAGAAGACCGAGCTGGCGGCCGAGCGGAGGCGCCTGCAGGCCTCGCGCCTGGCCGCTCAGGGCGGAGTCCCGTCCGCTGCGGAGAGCTACCCCGGGCTGGGTCAGGCGTTGCTGCCGGAGATCCTCCTCTCGGTGGGCGACCTGCTCGGTTGGCGAAAGCGGTAGGCGGGCCGGTTTCCGAATCCCGGCTACTGGGCAGCGGCGTACTCCTCGTCCGTGACCAGGTCCATCCCCAGCACCACGTAGTCGTGGGCCACGCATTGCATGTCGAGGACGTGGTCCGGCAACCGATAGAGCTCGCGGAACCCGAGTTGTTCGAGCGCGAGGATGGCGACCTTCCGTTCGCCGTTGAGCTCGGCTTCGAGTTTCTTGAGCCCAAGCTGCCGGGCGATGTCCACCAGCTCCTGGACCAGGAGTTTGGCGACGTCCCGCCCGCGGTAGCCCGGATGGGTGAGTACGGTGACGAGGCCGATGTGCCGCTTCCAACCGCCGGCGCGTTGATGCAGCGTGGCCTCCCCGATGACCTTGGGGCCGTCGAGCATCAGGAGCGGCAGGTTGCGCTGGAAATCGATGTGCCGGCACCAGTCTTCGATGAGCGCGCGGTTCCGGAGGTTGTGTTTGATGAAGAGCCGTTCCGCCTCCGGCACCGCCAGGAAGAACTTCTGCAAGCGGGTCACGTCCCGCTTGCCCAGGGGCCGGAGCACACACTCGGTGCCGTCGCGCAGCTTGGTTTTGGTGGGATACTTTTTCAGGGCGTATTCGAGTGACATAAGGGTCGGTCAATGTTCTGGCGGACTCTAGCAGCCTGTCGGACTTACCCCCAACATTTTTCCGGACAGTTTGAACACGGGCGGGTCGCGCAGAGTCCAGCAAAACAGCTAGGGGCCCGCGCTTCGTGAACATCGACCGAGCCTCCCCCTGTTACGGCCGCCGAACCTTCGCGACTGGGTGCCCGCCGATCACCGGGCCCACTTCGGGGTGGATGCGGTCGAGGCGCTGGACCTGCGCCAAGCTCAGGTCAACGCGCGTGGCACCGGCGACGAACACTTTCCGCCCTCAGCAGTTCTCATTTTGACCCCCGACCGCCTAAAGGCGGGACTCCGAACCCCGCCAAGGCGGGTTCCATACCGTTCGGAGTCCCGGCGTTAGCCGGTTCTGGGCGCGACCGACGGCCCAAATGAGAACTGCTGTCCGCCCGCGATGATGCTGGCCCTCTTGATCTACCGCTCTGCCGCCGGCACGTTCGGCTCGCGCCGGATCGGGCAGTCCCCCGATGACAACGTGGCCGTGCGTCTGCTCACCGCATTCCGGAGGAGATCGGGCGCCGGCAGGAGCGCCAAGCGGCTCGGGCTCCGGCGCGGGCGGAGATTGCGGCGCGGGCTCCGGCGCGGTCTGCGGCGGCGTGGGCCGAACCCGAAAGGAAAATGGCCGAACGGCCAGCCCGGCAGGAACGGGGAGAAAAAGTCGGCGGCCGACCGCCGGCGCCGCCGAAGCCCGAACCCAAGCCGAGCGAGCCCTACCACTTCACCGATCCGCAAAGCCGGATCATGCAGGCCGGGAGCGGCGAACCTTTCGAGCCCGCCTACCCTGCGCAGGCCGCGGTGGGAGTGGACCGCCGGCGGATCGTGGGCGAGCGCGTGAGTTCCTTCGCCCAACGACAAACAAGAACGGGTGCCGACGGGGTAGGCGCCCTGAGACCAGCGGAGCCCTCATCGGCGCGGGGCGGATCTGGAAAAGAAACCGGAACCGGAGCCGCCGCCGGAGGGCGCGAGGGTGAGTGAGGTGATGCGGCCGCGTTTGAAAACGAAGTCCGGCCAAGCGCTCTACCCGCTGCGCCAGCAAACGGTCGAACCGGTGTTCGGGATCATCAAGTCGGTGCTGGGGTTTCGGCAGTGACTGTTGCGCGGGGCACAGAACGTGTCGCGGGAGTGGACCTGGGCAGGTTGGGCCTACAACTTCCGGCGGCGGCACACCCTCGGGGCGGGGGTGAAACTGGCGGGACGGAGCTAAGAAGGGCGGCGGCGGGGCCGCTCGGCGGCCAGCGGGCGCCGTTGGCCACGTCGGGCGCCACTGAAACTCCGGGAAGGTTCGCCTCTTCCACGACGGACCTCCCGAACGGTGCCGGTATTCCCAGCCGCTATGGCCACTGGCAGGAGATCCCCCGGCTTCGCCTTGGACTTAAGTCCGACAGGCTGCCAGGCTGACGCTGCAGGCCCCGGCCCCTCCGGGCCGTCTATCCTCACGCCCGCCATCCCTCGCCCGTTCTCAAAATGAGAACTGCTGAACCGCCGGACGGGTCTCTTGACAGGCCACCCGCGGCCCGCCATCGTGCTCGCGCAAATCCCTATGCACTCCTCAACCAATCGACGCACCTTTCTGCAACGCATGGGCTGGGGCGCCGCCGCCCTCAGCCTGACGCCCTCCACCCAATCCGCCGAGGTCGTGATCCCCGGCTTCGAGAAAGCCCCCACCGATCCCGACGCCTCCAAAGGCTGGCAGCCGGTCTCCGACCGCCGCCTCCGGGTTGGCATAGTCGGTTACGGGGTCTGCCGCTTCGGGGCGGCGTTCAGTTTCCAGGATCATCCGAACGTCGAAATCGTCGCGGTGAGCGACCTCGTCCCGGAACAGTGCGCGGGTCTGGCCCAGGCCTGCCGCTGCGCCAGAACCTATCCGTCGCTCGAGGAACTGGTGAAGGACGACCGGATCGAGGCCGTGTTCGTGGCCACCGACGCCCCCAGCCACGCGCGGCACTGCATCGAGGTACTGAAACACGGGAAGCATGTGGCCTGCGCGGTGCCGGCCGTCTTCGGTTCACTGGAGGAGGCCGACCAGTTGTTCGAGGCCGTGAAGAAGAGCGGTCTGACCTACATGATGTTCGAGACTTCCTGCTACCACGAGGACTTGCACGCCATGCGGGAGATCTACCGCGCCGGGGGACTCGGCGAACTCGTTTACTCCGAAGGGGAGTATTACCACTTCATGCAGGAACCCATCCCGTCGTTCCGGGACTGGCGCGTCGGGCTGCCTCCGCAATGGTACCCGACCCACTCGAACGCCTATCACCTGGGCGTGACCGGCGGCAGTTTCATTTCCGCGCGCGTGAGGGCGGCACTTCCCGCATGGCGGTCAGTTGGGACACGCCCGGGGACGAGGGGGAGCGCGGGCGCGTGCGTGGACAGCGGGGCGCCTTCCACAACACCTATCAGGGGCTGGAGAAGAACCTACCGAACACCCGGCGTCCTCCGCTGCCGCCACGCGTCGATGCCGGTGGCCACGGCGGCTCCCACGGTTACCTCATGAATGAATTCGTGACCGCCATCTTGCAGAAGAGAAAACCACTGGTGGACGTCGCCCTGGCCCTGAACCTGACCGTCGCCGGCATCGTCGCCCATCAGTCGGCGCTCAAAGATGGGGAGCTGCTGAAGATCCCCCAGTACCGTTCCTGATCCTAATCGTAATCTTAAATCAAGATTAAAGACGAGAAAGGGGAGGGAGACAGAATCGCGGCTTCTTCGACCTCGCCATTGGGGACGAACAGGTCGGGGCGCTTCCACGTCCGAGGGTCACAAGACGTCGACGCAGTCCAGTTTGGCCGAAGCCTTCTCGAACGTGGCCATGCGCCCGCCCTGGCTTACGTAAGCGCCATGAATCAAGCGGTCCACCAGACCCGGCTTCGCGGAGGCCAATCGATCGAGTCTCATCACCTGCCCTGCGCCCACGGTCATCTGTCCCGGCTCTCAGCGCGCGCGGCGATGCTGCGGCGGACCGCCTCCAGCGAATGATCGCTCACCCCGTCACCGTAGCGGGCCAGGCTGCCGACCCACCGGCGAGATCGCTCGGGGCGTGGCCGGAGCCGCCAGACCTGCTCGCCAGCCTCCTCGCGGGCCTCCAGCTCGATGAGATCACCGGGCTTCAGACCCAGGGCCTGACACGTCTCGACCGGGAAGGTCGCCTGGCGTTTCGCCGTAAGTTTCAGGGTCGGCACAGCCGAAACATGCCAATCCATGCCTTACCTGTCAACTGCGTGGTAAGGCAAGTCTGCCAGCGGTTCATCACACGCCCAGAAAATGGCGATGATGGTGGCGCTGTAGTCGCTACGGCCCCCCCACGACCACCCGATAAAACATCACCGTTCCGCCTTCGTCGTAATCCAGCTCTCTCTGCCTATCGTTGACCTGCGTCACGCCTTCAGCACCCACCCGACCAGACCAGATGTCCTTCCAGTCCTTGAGGTTGCCGCTTTTCTGAACGCGAGCCAATATGTTCGGGGCTCCAGTGATGTTCAAGCGGACGTTCCTGCTTGGACCAAAGGGCTCTTCACTTAGAGTGACGACGGGCGAAACGGTGAATCGGAACGGCTTGAAGGAATTGAACTCGTAAGCGCCGATGTCCCATGCCACCGTGCCGTCGCCGTTGCCATCAATGAAACGGGTGTTGCCGAGGAAATCGGTGGCGTCGTGGGTGTAGGGAAAAGGGCCACCCCACGGTTCAACCGCTAGCAAACCGACAAGGTTTGTCCCCGCATCAATGCACAGGGAATCCTCCCGCAACCTGACGTCACCCGCTGCCATGTCCATGAACAAGGGCGGCCCCGTGATGTTGCCGACGCCGTTGGTGGGCAGCGGGCTGGTACAGCAGTAGTTCAGGATTGTACCCTGCGAGTAGTTGCCGCCAAAGTTGTCAAAGTCAAAGTTGTAGTAGATGATGGAGTTGTAGAGAGTGCAGATAGCCGCTCCGCCGCCCGAAGAAGCCGAATTGCCCGTGAGGGTGCAATTGAAGAGCGTGCTTCCACATGCCCCGCCACCACGGTCGTCAGCAAGGTCGCCAGCCACATTGTCGGCCACGACGCAGTTGTACAGGATGCACTGACAAACCCCGCCGCCGACGTAGTCCGCCCAGTTGCCAACCACCTTGCAGTTGTACAGCGTGCTGTGGTACGCCCCGCCGCCAATCTGCCCCTCGTTGCCAGTCAGTGTGCAGTTGTAGAGGGTACTCCGATTAGCCCCACCCCCACTTTCGACGAGACCAACGTTGTCGCTCAATGTGCAGTTGTAGAGCGTGCAACCGGAGGCTCCGCCTCCCCTCCAACCACGGTTTCGGGTCAGCGTGCAGTTTGTCACGACGCCACTTGGTTCAGAGTAGTCAGCATCAGAGACGACACCAGCACCACCAAAGAACGAAGAGCCATTGGTCAGGGTGAACCCGCTCAACACGGCGTTGGCGCCCAGCTACACGCAGCGAATCTGCTTAGAAAATACAACTTCGCCAACGTCGTTGGTAATCCAATTCTGGTTTCCTTCAATCACCGTCAGGTCCGGCCCCTTGACGCTCTCCAGCCTGATAGACTTCGTGATGTGTACCCTGTCTGAGACGAGATCACCCCATTCGTTTGTCTCCGTACGTCCCCCCACCGCATACACCCCATTGGTCACCAACACCGTGTCCCCCGCTTTGGCGGCATCCACGGCCTGCTGGATGTTCGTAGCGGCGGTGTCCCAAGTCGCATACGGCGGCACCGGGTTGGTGCTCTCGAGCGACACGAGGAGCGTGGCGCCTACCCGGGGCGGATTAGCCGGATTGGAGACGTCGATCACCAGCAGGCCAGCATCATCATCCGCCACGTAGGCGTAGTTCCCCGATACCGCCACGCCAAAAGCTCGCCCGCTCGTATCATAGCCGCCCACCCGCTGCGGATTGGCCGGGTTGGAGATGTCGATCACCTGCAGTCCAAAACCACCATCCGCCACGTAGGCTTTGTCGCTCGACACTGCCACGCCCGCGGCCCACCCGCTCGTATCATACCCGCCCACCCGGTGTGGATTAGCCGGGTTGGAGACGTCGATCACCTGCAGACCGCCTCCGACGTCCCGGTAGCCGTCCCACGTAGGGGACTCTGCCACATACGCGTAGTTCCCCGACACCGCCACGCCGTCGGCATACCCGCTCGTATCATACCCGCCCACCCGCTGCGGATTGGCCGGGTATGAGACGTCGATCACCTGCACACCAGCACACCCAGCCGCCACGTAGGCGTAGTTCCCTGACACCGCCACGGCCTGCGCTTGCCCCCTTCGGAATCCAGGCCACTCGCCCCTCAGCACCGGGTCGATGTCACCACCGATGACCGGGCCGGCTTCGCAAAGAAGGAGCGCACTCACCCACCACCAGCACATCGTGGATCGGTTGCTTAAGATTCTCGTTTTCATAGGCTCAATTCACTCTTGGCCGGGCCGACCTTCGGCCGAGCCCGCTCCCGATCGGACCACCAGGAACTCGCTCGACGCCCGTCCGTGTTTGCCCCGCCACCGGCCAGGGCCTCAGGGACCTCGCCGTGTCTTAACAATGGCGGTGCTAGTCTCCTTTAAGGCGAAATCGGCGAAATGTTACAGGGTTTGATTGGAGGGGGCGTCGGGAAGGCATTGGTGGTTCCACCATCACAGAGCCCCTTACGCGCAAGGTGTTCCGCCGGTGAGGTTTGGCGAATGCCAGGAGACTCCGGCTTCCTGATCTTGATCTTGATCCTGCCCCTAATCCTACCCCCCCGCGTCCGCTCCGGTTCACGCCGTCCAGCCGGGGGGAACACAGGAGAGCGCGACGGCAGCAGGCCGGGGGAGATTGAGAGCAAGAGCAAGAGCAGGATTAGGAACTGGAGGAAGACGGAGAGATGTGGATGCGGGGCGGCTGAACTGAAAGCGGTCGATCGAGGGCATGCTGGCGGTCACGGACTGGGCAGCGGACCAGGAAGGTGCGGGTGGCTCTGGAGTTTTTGCGGGCTTGTTGCGTGAAGGACCCCGATGTAACCTGCAGGCATGAAAACATTGACCGTGGAAGAGGCCAGCCGAAGTCTGAGCGACTGGTTGCGGCGCGCGTCCAGCGGAGAGCAAATCGCCATTCACGAGGGTGCTTATGTCGTGCTGTTGCAGCCGCTCCCTGCGTCGCCAGAGGCATGCGCGTCGGAACGCTTGACGGCGTATGAAGCGCTGCGTCGCCTGCAATCCCGTCCACGACTCTCCGCCGCTGAGGCCGAGGACTACCTGCATGAAGTACGGGCGGAGCGTCTGGCCGACGGTGAGCGCAACGGGCGATGATTCATCTGGACACGAATTACCTGATCGGTCTGGCGGTGGCCGGCTCGCCGCCGGCGCGGCGCGTTGACCAATGGCTCATGGCGGGAGAATCCCTGGCCGCCAGCGCGCTCGCGTGGACGGAGTTCTTGAGTGGGCCGGTCCAACCCCAGGAGATGGCGCTGGTGGAATCTGTCCTCGAGTCGCGGGTCGTGCCGTTTGATGTGGCGACGGCGAGGTTGGCGGCGGGACTTTTCAATCAAACCGGGCTGCGGCGCGGCTCACGGTTTGACTGCTTGCTTGCGGCCACAGCCATTCTGGCACAAGCGGAGTTCGCTACGGAGAACCGCAGCGATCTCGCGCCGTTTGTTCCTCACGGGTTGAAGCTGGTCACGTAGTCCCATGAGTCGTTCCGCTCGTGGGGCTTGAAAAATGGGTGGGAAGTCCGACCGCCTGATCCCGACCCTGCTCCTAATCCTGCTCTCCCCCACTCTCCCATCCCTCCATCACGAGTCTCCCTGTCCGGCCCCAGGAAGAGCATCGAGGGAGGGGGCGTCCGGAACAGGGGAGAGGAGGAGCAAGATTACGATTAGGATTGGGAAAACCAGCATCCCCCCTCACTCCAGCGTGATCGCTATCAGGAAGGGGGCGGTCTCGGTCAGAGCGGAGGCGTAATCCAGCGATTGGACCACGGCGTCGGGGCGAGGGTTTTCCCAGGTGCGCAGGTAAAGCCGAAGGGACTGACCTTCTTCGCTGGCTCGGGGATTGGAGCCGCGCCAGACGACACGGCCCGGTCCGGGTTGGTCCTTGGACTCCTCGCCCGGCTTGAACCACCAGTCTTGGACATCCTGGCCGTAGGCAACTTGGCTGGTTTCCTCAGCGCCGTCGGCGTAATGCCACATCCAGCGGGCGATGGGTTTGCCGGGGGTCTCCGGACCGGCGGTGCCGTGGAGGACGTGCAAGCGCCGGATCTTGCGGCCGATCGCGATGTTCTCCACCACCGCGGGACAGCGTTCCCAGGCCACTTGCCAGGGTTTACCCATCCGTTCCACGCCGCCCTTGCGCAGTAGGATCAAGCCGCGAATGTCGAAGCGCACCCCACCCAGCGCCACAGTGCCGCTGGGGAGAGCAGACAGGTCGTCGTCGGGGCCGCCGCCGATGTAGAACGGGACGAACGAAGAGCCCAAGAGGAAGTTGTAGTGTGCCCCCAGATCGATTTGGTCCGGGCGTGCAGTGGATTCTCTCGGCGGCCAGAGCGCAGCCCGCTCCGGTCGGGCGCGGACCAGAGTCACCGGCGTTTCCTCGGCGGCGAGGCGTTGTTGCCAATACTCGTGTGCATATCGCTGGGCCCGATCGAGAAACGGTTCCTTGTCTGAGCCTGGGTAACCCGAACTCTGCCACGGAAACGCCTCCCACTGCCGCACGGCCAGGTCCCAGGATAATGTCGTGATTCGCTGCCCATCACCGGCAAAGATGGCGTCTCGGACGGCTTCCGCATGGCCCTCCAAGGCGAGAACGCGGCGGCGGGCCTCGGTATCCCAGAGCTCCAGGCCGGCCGTCCCCGTGTCGTAGCCCGCATGCGAAGCCCTGGCCCCTGTAACGATGAGACGCTTCGCGTCACCGCTGAACGAAACCCCTTTTGGCTCTCCGCGAAGTTGGAAGCTGCCCAACTCCCTGCCCGTGTCGATGTCACATACGCGAACCGCGGTTTCACCGGCGGCACCGAAGGTGAATTCGCTCTTGCCGGGCCCGAAGACCACCCGCATAGGAGGCCCGCGTAGCTTCGGCAGGTCGCGCAGACCCGGCAGACGCCGCCCCGAGGAGACATCCCAGATGGATAGACCCTCCTCGGCGGCGACGGCCAGCCGTTGCCCATCCG
>Ga0315274_10003758_pt1 | contig 22525 bp, 16 predicted proteins | sample YL17G02_20_MG_FD_203700 | JGI IMG/M metagenome (GOLD analysis project Ga0315274, IMG submission 203700) | Sediment microbial communities from Yellowstone Lake, YNP, Wyoming, USA - YL17G02_20 | ecosystem: Environmental > Aquatic > Freshwater > Lake > Sediment | place: USA: Wyoming | collected...
TGCTGGAGGGACGGGTCAAGACGCTGCATCCCAAGGTGCATGGGGGGTTGCTCTACATCCGCGGCAATCCGGCCCACGAAAACGCGATGAAGCGCCACGGCATCGAGGCGATTGACCTGGTGGTGGTGAATCTCTATCCGTTCGAGCAGACCGTGGCCAAGCCCGGCGTCACGCTGGCCGATGCCGTCGAAAACATCGACATAGGGGGACCCTCCATGTTGCGCAGCGCGGCCAAGAACCACGAAAGTGTCACCGTCGTTGTTGATCCGGCTGATTACGCCGAGGTCGCCGCGCAGATCCAGGCGACGGGCAACACGACGCTGGAATTGCGGCAGAGGCTGGCGGCGCGGGTGTTCGCGCGCACCGCCGCCTATGATGCGGCCATCGCGAAGTACCTGGCCAAGGTGTTCGGCGCGACCGCCGAAGCCGAGGGCGCCGCAGAGTTGCCGCCGCGACTTCAGTTGGACGTCACCCGGAGCCAGTCGCTGCGTTACGGGGAGAACCCGCATCAACGCGCCGCGCTTTACGGCCAGTTCAAAGACCATTTCGCGCAACTTCACGGCAAAGAGCTTTCCTACAACAACATTCTTGATCTGACCGCCGCAGCCAGCCTGATCGCAGAGTTCATGGCCGACCCACCCACGCTGGCGATCCTGAAGCACACGAATCCCTGCGGCGTGGGCCAGGGAGCAACTCTGCGCGATGCCTGGGACAAGGCGTTTGCCACGGACCGGCAGGCGCCGTTCGGAGGCATCATCGCCGTCAATCAGCCGCTGGATTCAGCCTGCGCTGCGGCGATCAGCGAGATCTTCAGCGAGGTCATTGTCGCCCCTGATTTTGCGCCGGACGCGCTTCCGATCCTGTGCGCCAAGAAGAACTTGCGCCTGCTCAAGCTGCTCCGGCCCAGGTCCGGCGCCGCTGAGCACGACCTGCGCAGTGTCGGCTTCGGCTCGTTCCTGTTGCAGGAACGCGACGTGAAGCAGACTACGGCGGCCGATCTCAAGGTGGTGACTCGGCGCCAGCCGACGCACGCTGAGCTCCAGGCAATGCTGTTCGGCTGGCGGGTGGTCAAGCATGTCAAGTCGAATGCTATTGTCTATGTGGGGCCAAGCCGCACGCTAGGGATCGGCGCGGGGCAGATGAGTCGGGTGGATGCGAGCCGGATCGCCGTGTGGAAAGCGGGCGAAGCCGGGCTCTCCCTAACCGGCAGCGTCGTCTGCAGCGATGCGTTCTTTCCCTTCCCGGACGGTCTAATTGCGGCGGCGGAGGCCGGGGCCACGGCGGCCATCCAACCGGGCGGTTCCGTGCGCGACGCCGAGGTGATCGCGGCTGCCGACGCTCACGGCCTGGCCATGGTATTTACCGGCGTGCGCCACTTTCGTCACTAGCCCTGTGCTTCGGCCACCGTCGCACGAGACTCGAGGGCGTTGGGCAGGGTTCCCCAACACGGACAGGGCCGTGGCGCCGCGAGCCCATTGTTGCGCGAAGCGTTACGCACCCGGCAGGGTCCTTGGGCAGGAATGGTCACTAATCTTTTGACTGTCCAGGCTGACCAGAGGCAGACTGGACACGAACGGCATGAGCTTGGCCCTGGCGTTTGCGCGACCGGGTCATGTTAACCAATCAGGCTGATAGTCTCTGACAAAAGGCCGAGCATCCAGATGGCCTCTTCGCTGAACTACGTGCGGGAAGCCGTGGCGTCCATGAGCCGCCTGGTACCGTACATGCGTCCCGGGCGTTTCCTGTGGCTCGCCGTGCTGGGGACATCGCTATCGAGTTCGGTTCTCGAAGGCGTGGGTATCGGCCTTTTGGTGCCGCTGCTCTCCCTGCTCCTGGGGGACGAGCAATCCACGCTCATGCGGCCGGTTCGGTGGCTGAAGGAGTTCATCCCGGGCAAGAGCCCGGTTTACTATGTGCTGGCCTTCTGCTGCCTGGTTTTGGCCGCCATCATCGCCAAGAACCTGGTTCTCTACTATAGCCATTACCTGGCCACCAGGCTGCGGCGGCGCATTTCGGAGAACTTGCGCGAGGCAGTGTTTCGCCGGTTGCAGAAAACGGAGTTGCACGTTTACGAGCAGATGACGGCCGGCGAATACGCTCACATTTTCACCACCGATGTGACGCGGACCATGTTGGCTTATGACAATTTCCTGTTGTTGGTGCAACGGACCAGCATGGCCGTGTTCTACGTGGCAACCATGGTGGTTATCGCGTGGCGATTGACACTCCTGACCCTGTTGCTCGCCGGCTTCGTCGGCGGCATGGTGATGATGATCTCGAAGAGGTTGCACCGACGGGGTGAGACCCAACTCCAATTGTATCGGGCGTTGAGCATCCATTTGACCGAGAGCTTCGGGGGGGTGCGGGTGATTCGCTGCGCGAACTCGCAGGCGCGCGAGATTGACCGTTTCGTCGGTTTGAACTGCGACATCGGCTGGAGTGAGCAGAAGGGCTTGCTGATGAGTTCCATGATCGCGCCGCTTTCCGAGGTGGTGGCGGTGGCGGGGGCCATGCTCATTGTCGGCCTAGCCTATTACTACCTTGTCCGCACCAGCCTGATGTCAAAGGCCCAGTTGATGGGCTTCGGTTTTATCGTGCTGCGCCTGCTGCCGCTGATTAACCAGATCAATGGGCTTCAGGGCAACCTGGCACTGGTTCTTCCGTCGTTGGGGCACGTGGAGAAATGGCTGAATCTGCCGGTCTTTCCCGACCCGCCTTTTGGGCGGGTGGAATTCGCCGGCTTGCGGGACTCGATCCGATTCGAATGTGTCAGTTTCACGTACACAACGGGCAAGCAAGTCCTCAGAGACATCGATTTGGAGATCCCGCGGGGTAAGACCGTTGCCCTGGTGGGGGCCTCGGGTTCGGGCAAATCCACCATCGCTGGCCTGCTCTTACGGCTGCGACGCCCCGCTTCGGGTCGCATTCTTGTGGACGGACGGGATTATTGGGAGTTCACCGCCGAATCCTGGCATCACGGGCTGGCGGTGGTAGAGCAGGAAGCGTTTCTGTTCCATAACACTCTTGAATGGAACATCGCCTACGGCTGCCCGGAGGCCACGCCCGAAGCGATCATGGAGGCCGCTCGGATCGCCAACCTGGAGGAAACCATCCGCGCCATGCCGAACGGCTTGAAAACCGTGGTCGGCGAACGCGGCACCATGCTCTCCGGCGGCCAGCGACAGCGATTGGCCATTGCCCGGGCCGTAATCCGCAAGCCGAACATCCTCGTGCTGGACGAAGCGACCTCCGCCCTGGACAACCTCTCCGAACGGCAGGTACAGGGCGCATTAGAGGCAGCCCAAGAAGGCCGGACGGTCCTGGTGATTGCCCATCGGCTGACCACGATCCGTCACGCCGACAACATTATCGTGCTGGCCGATGGCCAGGTCATTGAACAAGGCCCTTGGCAGGAACTCATGATGCTGAACGGCAAGTTCGCCGAACTGGTCAGCTCCGTGGCGCCGGAATCAAACCTGGCGGAATCCGACCTTTCGGTCTGAAGTCGAGCCCGGGCCCAAGCCACGGGCTGGGCTGTTGTTGAGGGCGTGGTCCCAGCCGGGCAGGCTGCGTGTCCGTCTCCACGCGCGACGCGGCAGTGCCGTGCCGGCTAACCTCTGTCCATGAACCTGTGATAGAGACGGAGAACCCTCTTGGGGCCCAGGGACAAAACCAATTTGGCGAGGAGGCTGAGTTTGAGCGCCGCCGCCTTGTTGAGACCCCAGATCGTGGCGACATCCTCCCGGAACAGTTCGATGTGGTCTTTCGCGAAGTTGGCGTGCGCCCACATAATGAGGGATTGGATCGCCTGCTGTCGAATGTGCGCGGGGACACTCGAATCCCGGGCCAGTGCCGCATAGACGCGCCGGTATTCATTGGCGGCCACGACGTATTGCCGGGAGCCTTTGGCCGCGGCGTGCTCACGCAGACCGGCGAACAGCTCCGGAATGAACTGAAAGGAATACTGGCTCAGGATCAAGCGCCAGAAGAAATCGACGTCCATGCAATGATGAAACGATTCATCAATGAAGTGGCCGGCCTGGAGCACGCGCCGCCGGAGGAACATGGCCTGGTTGTGCATGTTGATCCACGGAACCATTTTCTCCGGGGCGAAACTGGAATCGGTCCCCGATGCCAGAAACTGGCCGTCAGCGTTGATCATCTGCGTCTGGCCATAGACAATATCGACGCCCGGCAGGGCCATCATGGTTTCGGCCGCGCGCCTGAAAGCGCCTGCATAGTAAACGTCGTCTGAATTCTGCCAGCCGATCAGGTCGCCGGTGGCCCGGCGAAAGCCCTTGTTGATGGCGTGGGACTGACCGTTATCGTGTTCGGAGACCGAATAGCTGATCCAGGCAGAGTACTTGCTCAGCAGGGCAACAGTTTGGTCCTGACTCCCGCCATCGATGACGATCAGTTCGACGGCCGGATAACCCTGCAGCAGAACGGAGCGAAGGGTCTCCTCGATAAACTGGCCTTGCTGATAGGAAGGCACCACAATGCTGATAGTCGGCCAGGCGCGTCCATCGGGCATGGGATCCCGCACCGTAGGCGTGCCTTCAGTCCAGGGCCAGCCAATCCGACCGGCCGGGGGAGGCGGCAAGTCGGTAAGTGCAGGACAACGCATAGCGATGTGGCGCCATTCAAGGAAATGATCAAACGGATTGTCAAGGCTGAGTCGATTGGCCGGACGTTCTTTCGCTTGCCCTGATCCGCCCCGAAACGCTAAATGATCGGGAATGATCGACCAGTCCGAGGAACTGCCCAGGGCGCGCCCGGCGCATGTCCTGACCGAACGGTGTCAGGCGAGCGCCCAGCGGTCTTGGGGAGCGGCTTTGCTCGCGGGCATGAGTCAGACTCCACGGAAGCGGGCTATGAACGGGTTGCCCGACACCGCAGCCCTGGCCGCAGAAATGGCGCATAATCCAGGCCTGCCCCCTGGGTGCTCGGGGGACGCCCTTTGAAGCCCACCTTGACCCTCGCCGCCAACGCCATTCCGAACAAGGGAGGCCAAGGGTTAAATCTGCAGCACATGATTGAGGGGCTGGGGACACACTTCGAGCTCGCGCTGTTCTGCCGAGGCGAAAGCCGGCAGGCTCATTCCCATCTCGTTCCTCCGTGCGGCCTGAGCGATCTTCTGGGTCGGATCCCGATGGTCCGCCGGCTGCGCGACTGGCAGACGCTCATCGCCGAACGGCACTTCGATCGCTACGTCGCAGCGCACCTGCGGCCGGCTCGGGTGTTCCAGGGAGCCACTGGCCAATGCGCGGACAGTCTGGCAAAAGCGCAGGAGTATGGCTGCCGCACGGCCTTGGACGTGGTCAACACGCACATCGAAGACTTCACCTCCCACATGGAGCGCGAGTGCGCACGCTTCGGGGTTCGCCCAGCGATCCATCCCTGGCAGAAGGCCAGGATCCTGCGGGAGTACAAGCGGGCCGACCTGATCCGGGTGATGTCAAGAGTGGCTCAACGCACCTTCCTGGCACGCGGCTTTGCTCCGGAGCGGGTGATCGTGGCCACACCACCGATGAATTGCGAGGACTTCCCACAAGCGCAGTTCAATGAGGCCAAGTTCCGCATCAGCTTCGTCGGGCTGATCGAACCATGGAAGGGCTTCCATTACCTGATCGAGGCCTTCAATGACCTGCGGCTGCCTGACGCCGAGTTGGTGCTCTGGGGGGGACCCGGCTCCCGCCCCGTCAGCCGGTATCTTGCGGAGCACACGAAAGCCAATCCCGCAATCCACATCCGACCCGTGGAAGTGCGCGCATTGGGCTACGGGGAGGTGTACGCCAAGTCGAGTGTGCTGGTGCACCCTTCCCTGAGTGACGGGTTTGGTTATGTGGTGGCTGAAGCGATGGCCAGCGGCATTCCCGTGATCGTCACTGAGAACACCGGCGCGGCGGATTTGGTCGTGGATGGAGAGAATGGTTATGTGGTGGCGTTGCGCGACGTCCCAGCGCTGCGGGAGCGGCTGCTGTTTCTGGCCAATAATCCCGCCAGGTTGCGAAGGATGGGCGCGGCCGCGCGCGAAACGGCCCGAAGACTGACTCCGGCTGCGTTTATGCGAGGCTACCTGCCCGGCCTGGAGCGGTTAATTGCGTGACCGGCGGGCCGGCGCGACCGGTTTTTCCTTGTTAACGCCGGCGAGCTAAGTTACATGTGCGCAAGTCTTAAGAGTTGATGCGTGATCTGACGGCGATATTGTTGTGCGGTGGCAAGGGCGAGAGGCTCAAACCGTTTACGGACGTATTGCCGAAGGCCTTGGTCCCATTGAATGGAAAGCCTATCCTGCTCTACCTGATTCGCTACCTCGAAGCGGCAGGGATCTCGCGGTTCGTTGTCTGCACCGGCTACAAGGCGGAAGCGGTGGAAGCGTTTATCGACCAGACCCTGCGACCGGGCTTGAACCCGATATGTGTCAACTCGGGGGATGTCACAATGACGGAACGCATCCGAGCGACGCGTGGCCAGGTACCGGACGCCGCGTTGATCTGCTACGGCGACACGATGGCCAACGTGGACATCACGGAGCTGCTCAACTATCATCACCAGACCGGTGCCGACGCCACCATCACCGTGCACCCGTTGCGGAGTTCCTTTGGCATTGTCAACTTCGACGCCGATCATTTGATCACCTGCTTCGAAGAGAAGCCGCTGCTGCCCTATTGGATCAACATCGGTTTCCTGGTCTGTAACGCCAGCGCGTTGGATCGCATCCGGCCGAACTCGGACATGCCCGAGTTTCTGGACGAATTGGCGAAGGACCGGTTGTTGGCCGCTTTCCCCCATCGGGGGAAGCACCTGACGATCAACACCGAGAAGGAACGGGTGTTGGCCGAGGCCGAGATCATCGATCTGTTCACGGTCTAATCGCAAGGCTTTATGAGAGAGAAGCGTGTTTTGGTAACCGGCGGCTCCGGGTTCATCCCCAGCCATTTGGTGCATCGCCTGCTCGCCGAGGGGGCGAATGTGGCGATCACCGTCCGCTACGACAATGTCGTCAAGAATGAGCGCCTGCGCGACTGCTGGGACCGGTTGCACGTCATCGAGGCGGATCTGCGCAACCGGGGTGCGCTGGCGCAGATCCGGGAGTTCGCGCCTCACTGCGTGTTCCATCTGGCGGCCTACAACCACGTCGGCCAGAGTTTCACTCAGGTCGAGGAGTGCTTTGACGTAAACGCGAAGGGGAGCGCCAACCTGTTGGATTCGTGCGGGCCAGTGGAGAAGTTCGTCTATATGTCCACCTCGGAGGTGTACGGCCATCAGAAGACAGTCCCCTTCGTGGAGACGATGCAGCCGGATCCGATCTCCCCTTATGCTATCACCAAGTACGCCGGCGAGCTATACTGCCGGCTCCGGCAACGGATGGAAGGCAGTTTCCCGATTGTGATTGTCAGGCCGTTCAATGTTTACGGCCCCTACCAGAGCTCCAAGGCCATTATCCCGGAGTTGATTATCAACTGCCTGCTCGGTCATCCCATCCGCACCACCAAAGGCGAACAGACCCGCGAGTTTAACTTCATCAGCGACATCGTGGAGGGTTTGTTCAAGGCGGCACAGTGCCCGACCCGCATCGACGGTCCGGTGAACATCGCCGCGGGCCATGAAGTCCGGATCTGTGATCTTGTCCGCAAGATCGCGGCCATCACCAATACAAAATCGCAACTCGAAATTGGCGTCATCCCGTATCGCCCCACCGAGATTTGGCGGATGTTTGCCGACAGCACGCGGGCCCAGGAGTTGTTCGGCTGGCGGCCCCAGGTGGGCCTGGACGAAGGGCTGAAGATCACCGTGGACTGGTTCCGCCAGTACCTGGTCGAACGCGGGGAACTGAGCTGAGAATGTCCGAACCGAGGCTTAGCGTACCAGGATATCGATCACGGCGACTTCGAAGAGGGAGAACAGGATCACTACCCCCCAGACCACCCATTCCCGCAACCACAGACCTTTCTGCCTGCTCTCGGCCAGCCAGAATCGGAGTTTCAGGGCGCCCATTTCAATCAAGTCACCGTTACGCAGCACCCGGCGGTCGAAAGCCTCGCCGTTGACAGTCGCCAGCGCCTGGCCCTGCCGGGTCAACACGAAACCCTCGGCCTTGACCAGGTCCAACTCCAGGTGCTGGTCCCAGACTCCCGGCTCTTCCAGTCGCAGATCGGCTGATTTGCCCCGCCCCACACGCCAGGGGAAGCTTGAGGTGGTGAAGACCGCACCCCGTTTTTCGCCCGAAAGCACCTTAAACTGAACCATCTAGTAAAGTCGGCGTGGGACTTCGATCTTGTCGCCCGGGTAAACCTCCAGATCCAACGCGGATTTCTTCGGAGCTTTCTTGCAGTTGATGATCTTGATCTCGCCGTTCGCCCGGGTCAGCTTCACTTTCGTCCGGCTCGCGAAATCGGTAAAGCCGCCGCAGGCGGAAATGGCGCCGAGCACGGTGATTTTCGTGGCATAGACCTGGCGGCTCGGGACCCGGACCTCGCCGTAGACGTAGAAGAAGCGGTTCTCGGAGGTGACTGTGACTGTCAAATCGATGTAGTACTTCGTGTAGTAGTCTTGGATCTCCTTCTGCAACTGGCCGGGGGTCAACCCCTCAGCCTTGATCCGACCACCATAAATGAGATTGATATAGCCGTCTTCCTTGATCCGTTCCTCGTGATCTTTCGGCGGATTGACAATGCCGGAGAATCTCACGGTCACCTGATCACCTGCCCGCAGTTCCTCTCCGACCTCGGGCGGCTTTGCGGTCGCGGCCTCCACCTTGGCGGGCGCGTCGGTGGAGTCCACCGTTCCGCAACCCCCCAAGGCCAACCCTGCGGCCGCCAAGACCACGCTACACATCGCCCGCGCCGCCTGCGTCAACGCAACTTTCATAGTCCCGAATGCTAACCGACCGAGTCTGTGGCGAACAATTAATATTTCTTCTTGAGGTCCACTTGCGTCCGTTTGCCGGCGTCGGCTTTCTGCTCGCCGTTTTTCCTGGAAGGGGTTTCCTCCTCTCGCTTGGAGTAGTAATCGTAGTAGTAGCCGCTGTAGTAGTAGTAATTCTCGTCCTGCGACATGTTGATGTTGTTGAGCACGACGCCGATCAGGGTGCCGCCGACTTTCTCGACCATCTGTTTGGCGCGAATGGTCATGGCCTGCGGGTACTTGCGGTACTGAATCACCTGGAGCGACAGATCCACCTCGCTGGCCAGGATGGAAGCGTCGCTGACCCCCATGATGGGGGGCGAGTCGAAGAACACGAAGTCATAGCGCCGCTTAAGGTCCTTGATCATGTCCTTCATCTGGACGGAGTTCAAGATGCCCAGGGAACTGCTCGGCAACTTGCCGCTCGGCATGAAGTCCAAGGTCGGCATTAGTGTCGTTTGAATGACCTCCTCCAGCGTGTTCTGCTTGAGGAGATAGTTCGTCAAGCCGATCGAATTGGAGACGCGCAGAAACTTGTGGATGCTCGGTCGCCGCAAATCCGAGTCCACAATCAGCACCCGCTGGCCGTTCTGGGCGAACACGGCCGCCAGGTTGAACAGGGTGGTTGATTTGCCTTCGCCAGCCCCGCCGCTGACCACGGTGATGGTGTTGAGCTTCTCATCTTTGCGCGAGAACAGGATGTTCGTACGCAAGACACGGTAAGCTTCGGCGTGCGGGCTTTCGGGCCCTTCGTCGAGCAGCGAACCCACGTTCTGCGGTATCACGCCCAACACCGGCGCCTGCATGGTGCGCTCGACGTCGTCGATGGTCTTTACGCTGGTATCCAGGTACTCGATGAAGAAGGCGAGACCCACGCCCACGACCAGCCCGACAATAATGCCCAGCGCGATATTCAAAGGCACATTGGGCCGCACCGGCCGAACTCCTGGTTCGGCTCTGTCCGTAATCTCGACGATCGAAGAGCGGCCAATCTCCGCGTCGATTTCCTCCTGGGCAATCTTGAGGCTCAACACCTCCCGCAGCTTGCGCTGGGTTTCCAGGTCGAGTTTGGCCTGGAAGTAAGGGCGGTACTGCCTGAACTTCTGAATGTCGTTTTCCTGCGCGGTCTTCAAATCCTCTTCCAGCTTGTCCCACTTGGCCTTGGCGGCCATCACCTTGCTTTGGAACCCGACCATGATCCCATTCAATCGGCCCTCGATCTGCGAGGTGATTTGGGCCGCCAGCGTCTTCAGCTTCTGCACGTCGGGGTGGTTGTCGGTCTTTTCCTTCAAGGTCGCCGCCAACTCCTGCTCCGCGGCCGCTTTTCGCTGCATCAGGTCCAGCAGTTGAGAGTCCGAGAATTGGACCGGCAGCGCATCTCTCAGGGCCTCGCGATCCAACTCTTTCAGCATGGTCAGAGCGGTATTCAGCGAAACGTACTCCTCCATCGCCGCGGTCCGGCGCGATTCCTTGTTGCGGATGATTTCCGAGTCGATGGTGAACCCGCCGGGACCTTCGGAGTAGAGGTCCGGAACCTGGTGCAGTTCCCGGAGTCTATCCACCTTCTCTTGAGCGGCCATGACCGTCTCGTCCTGGATCTTCTTCTGTTCCTTCAGTTTGCCAATGCCGCGGTCCGAGCTGGACCGACGTTGCTGCAGTCTTTTGGCGAGGTACACCTCCGCAATTTTGTTGGCGATATCGCTGGCTTCCTCCTTGTCCCGACTCAGCACCCGGATTTCGATCAGGGAAGTATTGCGGAACTGACGGACCTCGAGTTGCCGCTTGAGCATCAGGAAGGTCTCCGAGGTCTTCAGGGTGACGCCGTCATTGTACTTCTTCCATCGCTCGTTGAGCTTAAGCTCCTTGTCTTCAATCACCCGGTACAGGTATTCCCTGGACTGGATCTTCTCGAATTCAGTTTGGATGAAGTAGGGATCGTATTGCGCCACGACTCTGCCGGCGCCCAACGGATCCACGTCCGGCGCCTCTTTCTCCACGGCAATCCGCGCGACGCTCATGTAGTACTTGGGCAGCATGTAGGTCACGGCGGTAGTCGTCAGCACGACCAGCAAAAACACCGACAGAATCACCGTCTTGCGGATGCGGATGATCCGCCAGTAATCCAGAAAATGGAGTTTTGGCTCTGCTTCGCTCGGGGTCTTGAACTTTTCCATAATACCAATAAAAAGGGAGGCTAGAGATCAGTCCAGCCTCCCAACCTGAATCAAGGTCCAAAGATCAGTAACTGGCCCTGACACCAATGTAAACGCGATTCCGGTCGTAACTGCGGCTCGCGAAGTCGGAGTCAATCCGATCATAGTTGTAGCCGATTTCCGTCGCGAGATGCGGGTTGAACTGGTAGGCCAAATTGAGGCCCACTAAATAAAGGACGTCTACACTGGAATCGGTCGTGGGCCCTCCCTGGAACTCGCCGTGCTGCATCTGTCCCGTCAGATTGGCCGTCAGTCTAGGAGTGATCTTGTGGTTCAACACCGCGTAAAGGGCGGTCGTCGCCTCGTCCATCGTGAAGTCGTTTGCCCTGACCAGATCAGGATTCAGATAGACGTCAGTCTGGTTTCGATCATGGCGCACCCCCAACTGGACGAAGCTACCCGGTGAATAGACGTACGTCAGGTTCGCATCGACATACGGTGAAATCGTGCTGTCAGGCATTTCTGGCAAAGCATTCGGGTACTCGGTGTACCGACCACCGGCGCGCAGCGCCCCAGTCAGCGAGTTTGCGAAAGTGTGCTCCGCTCCAAGGTAGAGGTAATGCGACCGAGTGTCACGTACATTGGGGTTGACGTACGGGAGATAATCAAAATTCAGAAAATCAGGATTCAGCGAGTCCGTTCTGGTGTGGTCTGTGATTCCGAATTGGTAACCCAGCATAGCAACGGTCGTGGGCATCACAGTCCACCGCAGGTCAATCCGAGCCAAGTGCTCTAGACGGTCGAGCAGAGCGGAATAACTGCCGTCGCCTTCCTGGCCGTAATCGTAAAGCGTATTCGAGTAGCCCACTTCCACTCCGACCTGCCGGCTCATATCATAACGGAGACTCACCTGGCCCAAATTCCTCGTGTTGCTCATGTTGCTGCGCAAGAGCGTCGTGCCTAGCTGGCTTTCCTGAACGAGCTGATAGTCCTGATAATAGGCGAAGTTGTCGCTCAGTTTCAGTTTCAGGCTGTCGGAGAACGCATGATCGAAGACCAGGTTGGCGATGTGGCTGTAGTCGGCGTCGTTGTCCTCCCGCGCGTCGTACCACCGCATGTCCATCGTGTAATTCAACCCAAAGTAGCTGCTGCCACCAAACGGCAGATTGACTCCCACCGTGGGCATGACCTCGATTCCAAAGCTATCGTGCTTCAACTTCACACCCTGGTCCACCTGGTTACTGGGCCGGAGTGCGTAGTTGTCATCGTAGAAGCCCCGCAAGGTGGCGGACACACTCCAAGGCTTCGACCGTTCCATTTCTGTCAAACCCGGTGCGTAAGCGGCGTGGAGGCTGGCAGCACCGAGGGCGGCTAGACCGGCAGTGGTGATGATTCTTTTCATAACTTGTCTCTTTTCCGATTTCGCAAATGTTTTGCCCACAACAGCTCTCAAGAAATGTGGGTCCCTTTTAAGTGGTGGCGGACCGGATGTCAAACATAAATCTTGCGGCGGCGGCGATTTCTGCAAGGCCTCAGCGGGGCGGGGTTTTCCACCGGGGGCGGTCGGTCAACAGGAGATGTCCCTCCGGCAGCAGTTCGGTGAAGGCATACTTCAAGGGAAACTTGGATGGCACTTCAGGTGGTTTGGACAGCGCGACTTGGAGGAAGAAGTTGCCCCAGGCCCGATCGTAACCGCGGATCAACTGTGTTTGCAGCCGGCGGTCCAGGGTGATCTGCGTCAGGTAAAGAGCGTGGATCGGGGCTTGATAATCGTTGATGGCTTGAAAATCCTGGGCCGGGTTCAGCGTCAGCCAGATGCTCGAACGGTCCCCATACCACGCGGTCGCCCACGGCATGTCCGTCATCAAGCGCTCTTCGGGCTTCATCCAGCCCGTAACGTATTGGATGAGGGGCGGGTTATACGGCATCACCAGGGGATGATGACGTGGCGGCAGGAGCGTAAATACCATGGGCGCACAGGCCACAATCCCGAATGCGACCGGGACCAGCGATCGCAGCTCCGGAAACGGAAGCTTCATCTGCTCCAACAGGATGTAGAAGAAGCCCACCCCGTAGATCACGACCAGGGGCGTCAGCAGCACCAGCAGGTTCTCCGAGCTGACCTCGGGCGTAGCCGACGAGAGCCAAGTGCGGCCCAGCGCCTGGACGACGCAGAGCAGGGCCAGGGAGCCCACGGTCAACCACCGAAGCCGCGTCAGCGCGGGGCTGTTGAAGGGCAACAGCAAGCCCGCGAGGAAGAACGCCGCCAACCAGCTCCCACTAAGCCGCGGCAGATCGACTTGGACAATCTGGTTCAGGTTCACCAGCAGCTTGCGCGTGTATTCGCGGAGATCGACCCGGTCCAGTTTGGTCTCTGTCAAGTCTGTCTCCAGCCGCAAATCCTGTCCCAGCGAACGCTCCAGCGCGCTTTCGGGAAAGGGATTCTCCGTGCTCTGGATCAAGGCATAACCGGCGGTGCCGAACAGCGTGCCGCAGGTGTTATAGTTCCGCATCAACCAGGGGACCATGACCAGAACGAAAGCCAGACCAGCCGCCGAAAGGAGCCGTGTCCGTTGCGGACCGCCATACACGGCCAAAAAGGCCAGGACCGGCAGTATCATCCAGCCAAAGGCATACCGCGTCAGGCCGCCCAGCCCCACACCCAGGCCGGCGGCCACCGCCCAGGCAATCAACCAGGGCGCCCCGCGCTGTTCCTCGCGCAGACCGCGTTCCAGCCGTACCAGACACCCGATGACGGCCAGGAAGATCACCAAGAGCAGCATGGTGGAGAGCCCCGAAACGCTGTAACGCCACAGCAAGTCGGACCCTGCCAGGATGGCCACTGAGACCCATGCGACCCCCGGATCAAACAGTCGGCGTGCCAGGAAGAATGCCAGTACCAGGGAAACAAAGAACAGGCCCTGGTTAAACAGGCCAATCAAGACCTCGGGCTGGTACCGCTCGAAACCTCGTTCCCGCATCGCCGGTATCGCAAACTGGAATGGGAGCATTTTCATCAAGCCCGCCAGCACTAAGGGGTATAACGGGGCGTTGGCCAGATCAGGATGCGGCGCCTTCAACCTCAATACGTCCAGCAGCGCCTCGCGTTGTTCTTTGGGCGCGCTTTCCGACATCACTGCCAGCTTCCCTTTGAGCCGCCGCTCCACCAGGTAAAGACTCAGGGGACGGATGAACTGGGTGGCAAACCCCTTTCCCTCGGCCAGATTGCGGGCGACTTGCGCGGCGTCCATCGCCTCCGGAGCGGCGAAGTTCCTGTATTCCCGCGCGTTGTAAACTACCGCCAAGGCCAGCAGCGTCAGCACCAACGCGCCGACCTTCACATAGCGCGACCCTTCTCCCTCCTCGAACTTGTGAATCAACTCCTGCAACCCTCCCGGCATAATCAGAACCCTTCCAGATGATACGCGTGCAGCTTGCGGTGTAGCGTCCGCCGGCTCATCCCAACCTGTTTGGCGGCCTGAGTGCGATTCCCGTTGGACTCCTTGAGCGCGCGGATAATGAGTTGCTTCTCCGCCTCCGCCACGGTGAGGTTGTTTTGCGTCAAGGCGATGGATGGTTCGGTGGTCACACTGCCCTGCGTGCGCACGCCAGGCGGCAAATCCCGCAGCGTGATCTGCTCACCCCGACACAAGACAACCGCCCGCTCCACGGCGGACCGCAACTCCCGCACGTTGCCTGGCCAATGGTATTGCATCAGTGCTTGGAGTAATTCGGGGGCAAAGTCGTTCACTCTTTTGTGGTTAGCGGCCGCAAACTCCTCCCGGAAACGCTCCGCCAACAGCAGGATGTCCTGCGTCCGTTCCCGCAGCGGCGGAAGCCAGATCTCCACCACTTTCAAGCGGTAGAACAAGTCCTCACGAAACGCACCCTGTTTGACCAGCCCCTCAAGGTTTCGGTTGGTCGCCGCGACCAGGCGCACGTCGGTGGTCAGCGTCTTGTTGGAACCAAGACGCTCAAAAGAGCGTTCGCCCAGAATCCGCAGTAACTTCACCTGGAGGCTCGGCTCGATCTCGCCGATCTCATCGAGAAAAAGCGTGCCGCCGTGCGCTTGCTCAAAACGCCCGATGCGGCGCTCATAGGCCCCGGTGAACGCGCCTTTCTCATGGCCGAACAACTCCGCCTCCAGCAGGGTCTGGGGCAGCCCGGCACAGTGGACGGTGATCATGGGTTGTCGAGCCCGAGGACTTAGCTGATGAATCGCTTTGGCGATAAGCTCCTTGCCCGTGCCGCTTTCTCCCAGGATGAGGACCGTCGCGAGGGAGGGCGCCACTTGCTGGACCATCTCCAGCACCTCCTTCATCGCCGGGGAATCGCCAAGGATGTTCTCCATGCCAAACCGCGTGTCCAGGCGCTGGTGCAGTTCGACGTTCTCCGCTTCGAGTTTCTGTTGCCGGAGCGCACGCGCAATGCGCATCTCCAACTCGTCAATCTGCATCCGCCCCTTCGGGAGGTAATCATCCGCGCCCCGTTTCATGGCCTCAACGGCCAACTCCTCCGAGCCGTACGCGGTCATCAGAATGCAGATGGGCGGCCGGGAAAGTGACTTGGCCCGGGTGATCAGCTTCATGCCATCTTCGTTGGGCATGCGGAAATCGGTCAGCAATACCGCGTAACTCTCGCGCTCCAGCAAGTTCATCGCGCTCGCGGCGTCCTCGGCCAGGTAAACGTCGTAATGGTCCTCCAAAGCCACACGCAGACCTTCCCGCGTGGTCTTCTCGTCGTCCACAATCAAGATCGTCGGTTTAATCATGCCAGTGCGCTTCCAGCAGGCGAGGCGGGCGTTCATGGATCGGCAGCCAGACGCAGAAACTCGTCCCCTGCCCCACCAGGCTCTCCAACTCGATCCGGCCACCGTGCTCGCGCACGATGCGCTGGACGATCAGCAGGCCCAGCCCCGTGCCTTTCTGCTTGGTGGTGTAGAACGGCTCAAAGATGCGTTTGATGGTCTCCTGCGGAATGCCGCCCGCCGTGTCGGCAACCTTCACCCATACCCCATCCGGGCTGACGCCCGTCTGGATCGTCAATGTGCCGCCTTTGGTCATCGCCTGCATGGCGTTCTTGATCAGATTGACCAGCACCTGCTTGATCTGAGCCGGGTCAAACGGAGAAGCCGGCAGGTTGCGCGCCAGCTTCTCCGCCAGGATCACACCGCGATTGTCCAACTCGGGGCGGAGCAAGTCGAGCGTCTCGCGAACCGTCGTGTTAAGAAACGCGAGCTTGATCTGCGGCGGCGACGGGCGGATGGCCTGGAGGAACTGAGTGACGATGTAGTCCAGCCGCGTGATCTCTCCTTTCGCCACGCCCAGGTAGCTCTCGATCCTGGCAACACGGCTGGCCAGGTCCGTGAGGTTTGCCCCACGCCTGGCTCCACCCCGGCCGCCGAGCGGTCGAGCCCCTGCCACCACGGCCTCCGCCTTGAGTTTCTTCAGTTCACGTTCCAACAGTTGAAGATGAATATGCAGGGCGTTCAGCGGATTGCCGATCTCGTGCGCGACACTCGCGGCCAGCAGAGTCAACGCCTGGATGCGTTCGCTCTCGATGGCCTCGACCGTCTTTTGCCGCGCCTCCGTTGCGTCGTGGAGTATCAGGGCTACCCCTAAACTGCCGGAAGACTCACCGTCCAACGGAGCCGCGTACAGACGCAGGAAACGGGGCCGCGGAAGCTGCACCTCGAATTCATGGCGCACCACCTGCCTGCCCCCTGCCGCATCCATCGAGGAAATGCGCGGCCAATCCAGCTCCGGCAGGAATCTGCTGATCGCCTGACCTTCGGCCACCCCAGGCTGCAAGCCCAGCAGCGCCGTCACTGCCTGGTTGAAGTAGAGGATCCGTCCGCCTTCATCCACCACCAAAACCCCGTCCTCGATCGTGTTGAAGAGGGTCTCTAGAAAACTCCTCTCGCGGGCCAACCGCTGGACGACGGTCTGCAAACCTTCAGCGTCCAGGCGTCCGATCCGCCCCAGGACCTTGTCAAGGAAACTGGACTTGGCAGTCACCATACCCCTGGTTGAACCCGGCGGCCCAACGCCGGACGCCCTTGGCGCGCGGCGCGTGACGCTCGACGCTCGATCTGGACCATCATCAGAACCATTTCTTCCTCTTGAAATACCACCAGGTGCCAACTGTGGAGATGGCCATCACCAAGGTCGCCACCCAATAGCCGTTATCCAACTCCGGCATGTTCCGGAAATTCATCCCGTACCACGTGCCCACCAGCATCGGCGGTGTCGTCACGATGGTGATCAGCGTCAGCAGCTTGATCACCTCGCCGGTTCGGTTGGACGAGAAGTTCAGATAGACCTGAAGGATGCCCGTGAGCGAGTCCGTGTAGCCCTGCACCAGCTCGGAAATGTGAAACAGCGCGTCGTACACGTCCCGGTAGTAGGGGACCAAATGGGCCCGGATGAGCTTGAATTCGCCCCGCGCGAACCGGGCCAGCACCTCGCGCTGCGGTCCAATGATCTGGCGCAAGTGGGCCACTTCTTTCTTGATCTGGATGATTTTGTTGAGCGTCTCCTTGTCCGGCTGCCGCAGGACCTGGTCTTCCAAGTCGGCGATCTCCAATGACAGTTCGTCAAGTGCCGGTTTGTAGTTCTCCACAATGCCGTCCAGCAACGTGTGCGCCACACGGTCCGGCGCCCGCGCGATGTGGACCGTGCTCTTCAGGCAACGCTCCGCCACGGATTCCACGCCCTTGAGCGGCACGAAGTGGTACGTCACCAGGAAGTTCTTGCCCAGGAAGAAGTTCAGTTCGCTCGTGGCAAATACCCCGTCCTTGCGACTGTAATCCACCGCATGGATGACCATGAACAGGTACGGCGCAAACCGGTCCTCTTCTTTGGGGATGTACTCCTCGACCTTGGGCGAGGGACTCACCATGACGCAGTCCTCGATCGAGAGCGGATGAAAATGAAAAACGTCCTCCAACAGACACTTGGTTTCCTGGGGCGTCGGATCCTCCAGGTCCACCCACAAAAACAAGCTCGTGTCCATCAACAGCGTCGGCATCAAGAACGTATCGATGTCCTGGCTGTGCAGCCGCCCCTGCGTCGTGAATGCAAAGGACCGAATCATGCTCGTGTCTATACCAGTGCCATAATGTCGCCGTGCGCCAAGCGCGGCCCTCATCTTAGGCCGTGCCTCAGGCGTGGCAAGTTTGTTTGGCCTCGATGTCCGCCCCCACCCCGCCCGGGCAACTCAAATCCGAGCCTGCTGTCGAACGCTCGCCGGGGCAGTCCGCCCCAGCCAACGAATTCCGACATGCACCAGGACGGCGAAGCAAAGAAGCCTTGACCGATGTGCCTGCCCAATCCATGAATGTGTACTCGCTCCCGGCAGTCTGAAGGGGGTGTGACTCTGATGGCACTAGAACGATCGCAGCTATGAAAAACCAATCCCTGTGGCCAGGTGCCAAACTCACCCTGGTCTTTACGGCACTGGCGGTCTCAGCGCTCGCCGCTGAGGCCAAAACCAAACAAGTCCTGGTCGTGTCGGTCACCAAAGGTTTCCGTCACGATGTCATCCCCACGACTGATAAGCTCGTGGATGAGCTCGCCCGGAAATCGGGCAAGTTCACGGTCGATTACGTCAAGACTGAGCAGGATATGGCGCAGAAAATGACCGCCGAGGCGCTGAGCAAGTACGACGCCGTCATCTTCAATAACACCACCGGTGACCTGCCGCTGCCGGATCGGGAAGGATTTCTGGCCTGGATCAGGTCCGGCAAGGGCTTCGTCGGCTTCCACGCGGCCACCGACACCTTTCCCGGCTTTCCGGGCTACATCGACATGATCGGCGCGCAGTTTAAGAACCACTACGAGCAGGCGGAGGTGGAAGTGCTCATTCAAGACCCAAAGCACCCTGCCACAAAGCACTTCACTGGATCCTTTCGCGTGAAAGACGAGATCTACCTTGTGAAGAACTTCTACCGCGAAAAGGTGCATGGGCTGCTCTGGCTCGACAAACACCCCAACTTCGGTCTCCCCGGCGATTACCCGATCGCCTGGTGCAAGAACTACGGCAAAGGCCGGGTCTTCTATGCCTCGCTCGGGCATCGAACTGACGTGGTGGCCCGACCCGACATCCAACAACACTACCTGGGCGGCATCCTTTGGGCCCTGGGCTTGGCTAAAGGCAGTGCCACCCCGCAAAGCACAATGACCGTTCTTAGCCGTCAGGAGGTAAAGGAGGGCTTTCGCCCGCTCTTTAACGGGGTGGACATGACGGGCTGGAAGCTGCGCAATCCCGCTGGCCCCAAGAGCTGGAGTGCTCAGAACGGCATGTTGGTCAACGAGGTCGGCAAACCGGTCGGCCCAGACCACGGCACCGACCTCGTCACCGAGGAGAAGTTCTGGAACCTCACTGTGCGCTTTGAATATATGATGCCCAAGGGCGCCAACAGCGGCTTTTACCTTCGCGGCCGGCATGAAATCCAGCTCCTGGACGACGGGGACAGCACCACACCCTCAAATGCCAGCAACGGCTCAATCTACAACTTCGCGGCCCCAGCCAGGTTCGCCTCGCGCAAGGCCGGCGAATGGCAAACTGCCGAAGCCACTATCATCGACAACACGATTACCGTCGTGCTCAATGGGTTGAAGATTCACGATAAAGTGCCCTGCGATCGTCCGACTGGCGGTGAGCTCGACGGGAACGTCAAGGATCCCGGTCCCATCTTCCTGCAGGGTGACCACGGCGCGGTCGCCTTCCGTAACCTCCGCATCAAAACGTTGAAGTAAACCGGCTCGCCTCGGATCCCGGGAGTCTGTTTGCCCTGCCGGGCGGCTGGCGATCAGACTCCGAGCCGTGGCCTTTCCGAAACAAGATTACCGTTGCAAACCCTCCGCCTCGTGCGGAAACTAATAACGGCGCGCGGCAAATGTCAGCTTGGCTAACGCTCCGCCCGCCGGCAATCCGAGCACCAAATGAAGATGAAAGACACCCCGCCGGACGTCAACCGCCGCGACTTCATCAAGGGCACGTCGGCCAGCACATTGGCAATGCTGATGGGCGGCATCGAACTGAGGGCCGCCGACCAATCGCAGCCCACCGAAGCGCCGACCCAGTACAACACGACCGGCGAACCGCTTAAATGTGCCGTGATCGGCCTCGGCACCCGGGGGCGTGAACTCCTGGCGACGCTGGCCAAACTGCCCAATGCGCCGGTGGTGGCGATTTGCGATTCTTACGAAGCGTTCGTGAAGCGCGCCAAAGCCGCCGCGCCTGAGGCCGAGACGTTTGCCGATTACAAGCAGGTGCTCGCCAAGAAGGAAGTGGAAGGCGTGCTCATCGCCACGCCCACCCCCACACACAAGGAACTCGTTCTGGCCGCGCTGGCGGCAGGCAAACATGTCTATTGCGAAGCCCCCCTGGCCACCACAATCGATGACGCCCGCGCCATCGCCCAAGCGGCCAGGAAACACGTCAAAGTGAATTTCCAGGCTGGCCTGCAAGGGCGCTCCTACCCGCACCACCACTTTTTGCTCACCTTTGTGCGCACCGGCGCCTTGGGCAGGAACGTCAAGGCCTACACCCAATGGCACAAGAAACAAAGCTGGCGGCGCACCTCGCCGAACCCCGACCGCGAAAAGGAACTCAACTGGCGGCTCGACAGCGCGACGTCGCTCGGGCTGATCGGCGAGATCGGCGTTCATCAGGTCGATCTGGCTAACTGGATCATCAACGCCCTCCCAGTGTCGGTCACCGGTTTCGGCGGACTGGTCAACTGGAGCGACGGACGCGACGTGCCGGACAGCGTGGAGGCCGTGTTCGAGTACCCGGGCAAAGTGTTCCTGACCTGCGAAGCCTCGCTGGCAACCTCCTTCGACGGTGAAAACAACGTGTTCTACGGCACTGACGCCGCTTTGATGGTCCGCCAGAACAAGGCCTGGATGTTCAAAGAAGTGGACGCCCCCCTGCTCGGCTGGGAAGTCTATGCCAAGAAGGACGCCTTCTACAAAGATACCGGCATCGTCCTGGTGGCAAACGCCACCAAACTCGCCGCCCAAGGCAAGAAGCCCGGAGAAGAACCGGCCGATGAGAAACCGGCTCTGCAAGACGCACTGGAAGCCTTCGCGTCAAACTCCAAAGTCTATGGCGCAGCCGTTGAAGATTTCGCCTCCAACTTCGACGTCAACGATGCGGCTGCCCTCAAAGATGCCGTGGACAACGCCATGAAGAATAAGATGCACGCCGCCGGCTACAAAGAAGGCCTCGAAGCTACCGTCAGCGTCATCAAGGCAAACGAGGCCATCCTGAAGGGCGAGCGAGTCAAATTCCAGAAAGAGTGGTTCGCGCTCTAGGTCGGAAGACCTGGCGCCGACGCGAGGGCGTGCCGCTGAGCAAGCCCCTGCCTCCTGGCCGTACCGCTCATTCACCGAATTCCTGCGCGCTTTCGGCGTCTAATGCTCAGTAGATTTGCTGGCAGACCATTTGAAACCTGTAAACCCAACTGAACACACACTATGAGAATCCGTCCCTGGTTAATCACTGGCAACCTTGCCCTCCTATCCTTGCTCACTGGCATGGTGCAGGCGCAAGACACCGTCAAATACTCCGCCAGTCCCACGGGCAGCTCGGTCAAGATCGAGGGCACCTCCACCATCCATGACTGGGACATGAAAACTTCGATGGTTGGCGGCAGCCTCGAAGTGGATCCCAAGGTCCAACTCGACTCCGCCAAGGCTACTATCGCCGGCCTCGACGGCAACAAAGTGCCGATGACCGTCAAGGTTTACATTCCGGTCCGCGCGCTGAAGAGCTACACCGCGGCCATGGACAACGTCTATCAGGACGCCATGGAGGAGAAGAAGTTCCCGAGGATCGAGTATTTCCTTACCGAATTGGCCGTCAAGGAAGGCGAGCACAAAGCTGGCACGCCGTTCGAGTTCAATGCCACGGGCGATTTGGTTGTCCACGGCGTAACCAACAAAATCACGATGCCCGTCACCATCGACTCCGTCGAAACCAACAAGCTTAAGATCAAGGGGGCCACCCCCCTCAAGATGACTTCCTTCGGCGTCAAACCGCCGTCTCCCAAGATCTTGCTGAACCTGATTAAAACCGGCGACGACATCAAAGTCTCGTTCGAGTGGCTCGTACGGAAGGCCGAGGCAGCCAAGTAGAGCCGCAGTCTCCGCCAGCCAACTTTACGCACCGGGCGTTCGGCTCCAGCCGGACGCCCGTTTCTGCCGGTGATAAGGACAGGCCAGCCGACGAGTGCTTTCAATTCTGGCCTGGGCCGCTAGCATGCCGTCATGGATAGCCCCAGCGATGGAGTCGAGCCTTCGGCGAAGGTCTCCGGGCTGTTCACCACGACCCATTGGAGCGTGTTGCTGGCGGCGGGACACGCTTCATCACCGCACGCTCAGGAGGCTTTGGAGCAGTTGTGCCGCACCTACTGGTATCCGCTTTACGCCTACGTGCGGCGGCAGGGGCAGAGT
>Ga0315274_10003759_pt1 | contig 22525 bp, 19 predicted proteins | sample YL17G02_20_MG_FD_203700 | JGI IMG/M metagenome (GOLD analysis project Ga0315274, IMG submission 203700) | Sediment microbial communities from Yellowstone Lake, YNP, Wyoming, USA - YL17G02_20 | ecosystem: Environmental > Aquatic > Freshwater > Lake > Sediment | place: USA: Wyoming | collected...
CTGCGGGCACGTGGCGGACAGGGACGACAACGCGGCAGATAACATACTGGCGCTCGCCGTGAGTTCCACGGAGAGGATAAACGGACGTGGAGGCCATGTAAGACCTCTCGATTCTGAGAGGCGAACGCCTGAGAAGCGTCATCTGAAACTTGTCGGGTGAGATATCTGACTATGTTTCAGGGAACGGCATTACTCGGCCAGCTTTTCCCGCACCATATCCATATCCAGCGGGAGCAGCCCACCTTCCTCCAGGACCAGGGTCAGGGCGCCTCGTTCGCAATTCTCCACGCACAGCTCGCATCCCATGCACGCCTCAGAATGATAAATCCTGACACCGTCCCTTATCTCGACGGCGTCGAAATTGCATGTCTTGACGCATGTGCCGCAGAGTTCGCACTTATCCGCATCGTGGCTCACGGTGTAACCGGAGGGTACGAACTGGGTGATTTCCTCGGCTCCCTTGATCTTCTGGGCCACCCGTGTGGCCCTGATGCTGATGCAGCACTTGGGGCAGCAGTTGCAGATGACCCCCATGCTTCCACCGGTGGCCACCTTGAAGAAGGCCTGGTTGATGTGGCCCGTCCTGCGATGCTTGTCGATTATCTCCAGCGCCTCCTCCCGGGTTATCCTGCGCACGTGGTACTTCTCGCAATGCTCCATCCAGAAGTCCACTGTCGGCCTGCCAACCGCGATGCAGGAGGCTACCGGCTGGCAGGGATCCTTTAGCTCCAGCTTGCAGGGGCAATCCATCACCGCGAGGTTATCTGGCTCCCGGATCACGATCTTGTTGGCGTACTTGAAGGGGATGATGGATGTATCCTTTCCCAGGACCACCGTCTCATCCAGGTTGATGATCTTTGTCACGTCGCCGCGGGAAAGGACCTTAGCGTGGTAGCGTTCGAAGATGAACTTCGGGATATACTTGGCCACCTCCAGCCTGGAGAACAGCGCCGCAACCACCTTGGTCAGGTACAGGGCCGATTTCACATAAACGGCGTAAAAAATGAAATAGAAATAGTTGTGGACGGCCCGGTCCACCCTCCAGCCGTGCACTCTGAATACCTTCCTGGTGGATTCCTTCATTCTACCTTCCCTTCTGGGTCTCGATGTTTCATGGTCCGGCCGGTTTGCCGGAACGGCCTTTCAGATATAGGTTTTCTCCTGGAGATTGTAACCCGAGAAGCGGTCGGATGAGAAATCAAACTTTGTTTCACCGCCGGATTTGATAAGAACGCCGATTTCATATATATATTATGGCGGTGAACGGAGGCCTGAACCGTCACACACAATGGCTTTTGGCTTCAGTTGGAAGTAGAAAGACGCGCGCCGACGATAAGCTCTCGCGCGTTGCATCTTCACAGCCATCAGAGGCCACGCCACGTGTACATATCCGGTCCCATCAGATCCATATGTCGGCGCATAAAGATACAAGGGGGTGCCCATGAGCGATCTAGACCTTTTTCCCTATCCCGCAAGCCGGCTGGGGCAGGTCGATGTCGGCCTGGCCTCCAGCCTCCAGGACCTGGTCGAGAAGGAGGTCATGGCCAAGAGGCCGGAACTCAAGGAGGACTACGCGCAGCTCCTCCTGCCGTCCCTGAGCAAGATCCTCACGGAGATCGGCCTGCAGAAGATGTTCTGGCCGGAGAAGTTGGGTGGCGAGGGGCATAACCAGCCCGGTGCCGCCTATACCATCGTCTCGGCACTAGAGCAGATCGGGAGGGCCGACACCGGTCTGGCCTTCCTGGCCGCCCACAGCCTCGCCCTTCAGGCCTGCCTGGCCCTGGAGGGTAATTACCAGGAGGAGTCGTGCTCGGCCCTGGCTCCCCTCTTCTGCGAGGGCGACCGTCCCGTGATCGTTTCCTTCGTCCTTCCGGCTTACGGGGAAGAGAAAGGGGCGCCGCAGTGGAGGGGCAAGTACCTCCAGGTCCAGGCCGCCGGCAGCAAGGACGGATGGGTGCTCGACGGCAGTAGGGTGCGCCCAACCTGCTCCGGCGTGGACGCTGACCTCTTCGGGGTCCTGTGTGCCGTGAAGGGGGACGAGGAACCCGCCTTCATCCTGGTGCCCGGGGATTCACCCGGGTTAAAAAGAGGGAAGGAATTCAAGAAGACCGGCCTGGCGGCCAGCCGCAACGCAGAATTGGTCTTCGCCAAGGTGAAAGTGCCGGCGGTCAATTGCGCCTGGAGTGGAGGGGAGGGGCTGCGCAGGCTTCTCTCCTGGTACTACCTTGGTCTGGCAGCAACGGGTGTAGGTGCCCTACTGGCCGACTACGAGATCATCAAGGAATGGGGCGACACGCGGGTGATAAAAGGGCGCGGCCACGTCTTCAAGGAGAACCCCTTGACCGCCGCCCTGATGGGCGAGATAGCCAAGGAAATCGCCATGGGCAGGCTCCTCGCCTACAACCTGGCGGGAATGTTGGCTGAGCCAGAGACCTACGGCGATGCGGGCTCGGAGGGGGTGTTCGTGGCGGCCACAATGATCGCCCACCAGGTCTACGGTTCGGCGGATTACACAATCCACCGCACCATGGAACTTATGGCGTCCGCCGGTTATGCCAAGGAATGGCAGCTGGAGCGTTACTGGCGGGATGTGAAGACCGTGCAATGTTACCTGGGCGCCGCCGAGCTGGCCAAGCATGACTATGCCCGCTGGTTCTACCAGACCAAGACGCTGTGAGGATGGTGAGATAAGATGAGAAACATTGACGATTTCACCCGCCCCCTGGAATACATCACTCCCATGGACGGCCTGCTGGGATCCATCTTTCGGGACTGGGTGGAAAATGAGGTCATCCCCTTCCGCCGGGAGTTCGACGAAGACTACCGGGAACACCACCTCATACATCCTCCCTTCAAGAAACTGCTCGGCGAGTACGGCCTTCAGCGCATGCTTTTCCCGGAAGACCTCGGAGGATGGGGTATGGGAAAATCCAACTACATGTGCGGGGCCGCCTACCGCATGTTCGAGGAGATAGGGCGCGCCGACTCGGGCATGGCCCTGGCCTTTGGCGCGCTGTTCTGGCCCCTGCTCTTCATCGCGTTGGAACCCCACGAGAACCGCCGCCTCCTGGAGGAGTTCGCCCCCATGTTCTGCGGTACCACGGAGCCTGTATTCGCGGCCCTGTGTATGACCGAGCCGCAAGGCGGGTCGGACATCGAGAACGTAGAGATCGTAAAGGGTAGTACCATCCAGACCACCGCCGTGCAGGAAGGGGACGAGTGGGTGATCAACGGCCACAAGCTCTGGGCCTCCAACACCGGAGGGCTGGCCAAGCTCATGGCTGTGGTCTGCACCACCAATCCAAGGTCCAACGACCCGCGGGACATCGCCGTGATCTATGTGACCTCGGACACACCCGGAGTGACCCAGGGTCCTCCCTACGAGAAGGCGGGGATGGCCGCGGACATGAACTCGGACGTCTGGCTGGAGAACGCTCGCGTCCCACTGTGGTACCGGGCCATAGGGCCCGGCGACGATGCCAGGTACTTCGGGGAGATCATGGCCACCGGTAACATGGGCATCATCGCCTGGATCACCGGGGCTCTGATGAACATCTATGAGAGGCTGCAGGATTTCGTCAGCCGAAAGTTCTATCGGGGTCGCCCTTTGAAGGAAGACGATGCCATAGCCGGCGTCCTTGCCGACTTCGCTACCAACATCGAGATACTGCGCATCGTCGGATATCAGAGCGCGCGCATGTGCGACCGCCACGATCTATACGGACCTCTGTGGGATCCCGGGCTGGTGGCCAAAATACGAGCGCAACGCACCTTCGCCATGGAACGTTTCATCGAGAATACCGGGAAGGTGATGAACCTCATGGAGTCCTACGGTGCGGACCGCGACTGGGACGTGGAGAAACACTGGCGCGACCTGAAAATACTCCAGCTGGTGGAGGGCAGCAAGCAGCTCTGCCAGATGGAGGTGGCCCGCTGGTTCTACGAGTGCGAGACCCTGTGAGGTGAGCGCGATGGCTATAGAAACAGTCGTTGATACCGGTGGTTTAATCGATGCGGTCGCCCGTATCCTGCGCGAGCTTATCCATAATCCGAAGCTCAAGGAGGCGGCAATCTCACTCCTCAACTCCATCGACCCGCCAGCGGCACGTAAGCTGGTGCGCGTTCTTTTCTGGGAGGACGCCGGCCTGTTCCTCTCCATCGTCGGGGCCGTACCATCCCTGGTCAACGCGGGCAGCGAGCTCGTGGCCGAGATGGCGGCGCAGATGAACTCGATGCCGCCTGCCCTGCTGCAGGACTTCATCAACCGCGTGGTCGCGGGGATAGACGGGGCCGCCGCCGGAGAGGCGGCCGGCGGGCTGGTGTCCATGGTTCTGTCACTTGAGGCAGAGGGGAGCAAACTGCCGGAGAGCCTGGGATCGCTGGGTGAGGAGTTCGGCCGCGCCTACCTGGAGGCCGCAGGGGAGGTGCCCCTGATCGGCCGGTTGGAGAGTTGGATGGAGGGAGTGGCTGCCAGGGCCCGGAACGAGCAGTCAACCACCTACGCTTTCATCCAGGAGGCGAGCAAGGCCCTGGAGGGTAACCCCGACTTCCTGGAGTATGTCCTCAAGCCGCTCTTCTCCCCGGCGTTGAATGCCTCGAGTAAATCCCCGGCAGCGGAAAAGTAGGTGAGAAGCATGGAGGTAGATAACTTGGCCCAGGCTGACCCTGAAGGGCTTTCGGAGCTCGTACTGAGGGAGGTACTGCGGACGCCCGTCCTCAAAGAGGTGATCCTCTCCCTGATGAAGGACGTCAACGCGGACACGGCTCCGGGTATGGTAAAAACCATTCTCTGGGAGGACCCCGGCATTTCCATGAGCCTCTTCGGCGCCTTTCCGGACATGATAAATTGGCTGCTGGAATTCCTGCTGGAGACAGGCCGGCAGCTCAACGGCCTTCCCGAGCCGCTGCTCAAGGATATCCTGGGGAGGATAGGTTCGGGCATCGACCAGGAAAGACTGAAGCAGTTTCCCGAGGTCTACAGCCAGCTGGCGAAGAGGCTCCTGACCGGGGATGCGGGGACCGCCGGGGATGCCCAGGCCCTGGCAACCCGGGTCGTTAACGCAGCCCTGGCCGGCACCGATCAGCTCACCTCGCGTCTGGAGGATAACCGCGAGGAGATAGCGCGTTTCCTCGCCCGTAGCCTCGACGATCTGGACACCACATCCCTGGGTAACATTTTCAACCGCCTGATAGGTCTGGGTAACGCTGTTCGCCGCTCGCGTCGGGTGCCGCTCGGGAACCGACTTTCATCCTTCCTCTGCCAGATTGAAGCGGGCGAGTTGTTCTCGATGGTGGGAGGCCTGCTGAAAAGCTCCGCGGTCGCGGTATGGAACCTCCTGAAACATCGGATGTTAACGCATTGAACCTAGAGGAAAATATCAAGGAGTTCGTGCGCGATCAGGGTGTGGATGTGGTCGGTATAGCGGGCCCTGAACACCTGGACGGACCCCCTTCTTTAGACCTCGAATACACTTTGCACGGGGCCAGGTCGGTAATCTCCATGGCCCTCCCAATGAACGTAGACGCACTCTACGATTTCCTGGCCAAGAGGTCACCGGCGCCCCATAACCTGGACCAGTTCCTCAACTACCAGCGCCTCCAGCGTATAGGCGCGAACCTGGCCGATTACCTTATCTCGCTGGGATACCGCGCTATGGGGGTGCCTTTGAGCGCCGATTACCGCCGGGCGGTTTACGTGTTTAAGCCACGCCCGGCTTTCTCTCTAAGACTGGGAGCCGTAGCATCCGGTATCGCCGGACAGGGATGGTCTGGAAACGTAAAGACCAAAGAATACGGTTCCTCCATTTACCTGGGCGCGGTCCTGACCGACGCACTACTGGAAAGCGACCCGGTTATCCCCCCGAGATATTTTATTGACGAGTTCTGCGTGAAGTGTAAGCGCTGCACCAGGGCCTGCCCCACCCGCATGTTCGACGCAGAGGAAGCTGAATATCTACTCCTTAACGGGAACCTCCTTCCCCGCGGCCGCAGGCGCAACATCGACCTCTGCCACATCTCCTGCTTTGGTCTCCACAACCTGAGCACGGACAGGCAGTTTTCCAACTGGGGCCTGAACTGGATAGACAGCTGGGTGGAGCAGGAGCCGGACCCGGAAAAGAAGCTCCGGATAATCTGGGAAATGCTGAAGCGTGGCCTGACCACGGGGGACGCGGCCCCCCGCTTCGATGTTCTCAGGAGGCTGTGCAGCATCCTCTGGCCGAAGGAGCTCCTGGAAGGGATCCCTGAAGTGGAGAACTTCCCGGAGTATGAATCGGAGAGATACCGCATACTGGCCGACTTTGTAAGGCGGATGGGAGTAGAGGGAATAGATGACTATCCCATCCCCATCGTCTGCGGCCAGTGCGCCCTGGTATGTGGGTCGACCTTACAGGAGACGGCGGAAAGGTATAAAACCCTGGTCAATGCCGGCCTGGTGGTGCCGGGGGCAGGCGGCAGAATGACCAGGGTGGACACCTTTGAGGAGGCGCGGGAACTGCATGAGAGATATCCCCTCAAGGCAAGCATGTACAGGAAGCTCAAGGACACCATAGATACGTTTGTCCTGTGGCACTGGCATTATTTCGGCTTCGAGCCAAAATCCATTGTCCAATCCAGGATGTACAATCTCAGGCTGAGAAGGGCCTTGCGTGAAGCAGGCAAAGGCTCCTGCCAGCAGCCTGGCACGCATTAAAGCGCGATTAAGCCGGCTCATCATAACTGTCGGGATCCTTCGAAGACCGGGTTTATCTCACTTGACGTGGATCGCTCAATAGTAATATTAATAGCACAGCCTTATAAATGGACTCCGAATCAACCGGTATCCAGCCGCGTGTGTACCTCACGCTTGGATCCTTCTAAGGGGGGCCTTAGCCATGACCACTTCTGGTATGGAGCCTTTCTGGGACGCAGTCATGAAGCCTGACTACCCATGTATCCAGGAAGCAAAGGAAGCGGGCACGAAGGTAATCGGATTCTTCTGCTCTTACATACCACTGGAGTTACTCGATGCGGCAGGCGTACTGCCCTACAGGATCAAGGGCATCTCCGGCAGGGACATCGGTCCTGGAACGACCTACCTGAGTTCCCGTATATGCACATTCTGCCGAAACGCCCTCACGCTGGCTCTCGAGGACGACTTCTCGTTCCTTGACGGCCTGCTGGGCACGAATACCTGCGATCCGGTCAGGCGTGCTTCCCAGAACTGGGCAATCAAAAACCCGCCTTCGTTCAACGAGTTCATTCACGTCCCACGCGTATACAGGGAGGAGAACGTTTCCCGCTACACTGCTGAACTTGGGCGACTGAAATCGAGCCTCGAGAACTGGCTGGGCGCTGAAATAAAAGACGGGGAAATCAGGGCAGCGATCGAATCGAGAAACAGGGCGCGGGCTGTTGTAAGGGAACTGAGCAGGCTCAGGGAACACGAGGAGCCCCCGATCAGCGGGTCTGAGATGCTCACCGTTTCGGTGGCTTACCAGCAGATGCCCGTTGACGATTTCATCGGAGCGGCCGATCGACTGCTATCCGAGCGCCGCGAATTGAAGGGAGATTCCGGCAAGGTGAGGGTACTGCTGGCCGGCGGCATGCTTGACGACCCGGAATACGTGAGATTCATCGAGGACCAGGGACTGGACGTGGTCGCCGACCCGGTATGCTTCGGTCTGCGCTCCTACGCTGACGACATTGACCTCGACAAACCACCCCTTGAGGCTATCTCCGAGCGGTACATGATGCATTTCCCCTGCGCGCGTATGGGTGAGTCGTTCCCCCTCCGATGGGAGCGGATACTCGGGGCATATAACGACTACAATGCGGACGGGATAATTTACCAGAGACTGAAATTCTGCCAGCTCTGGGGCGTCGACATGCATAATATGGCTCCGCTCTGCGAGGAACTTGAAATACCGCTTCTCTACCTTGAAAGAGAGTACGGGTTCTTCTCCACCGGCCAGCTGAAGACAAGGCTTCAAGCTTTCACCGAGCTGATCGAGGACAGGAGAACGCTTAGCACCTGAGGAGGCAACAAATGGCCATACTGGGTAAGGAGAGATGGCAGGTATGGGAAGAGGCTTACGAGTCAATTCTCATACTCCAGGATATTTTTTCTGAGGAATCCCTTGACCGCACGCACGGGGCGCTCCTTGTAGTCTACCGGGACTATATAGAGAAACTCTTCCGCGCCATAGACCACAACAGTAAAATCATTTACGGCAACTTCGCCGTACCTGGTACGCTGATGCGAGGTTTCGATACCGACGAAGTATTCTGGCTGCAGCTCGAAGCCCTATCGGTGATACAGGGCCTGGTTGGCGAGCCAGCAGTATGGAACGCGAAATACGTGGACGCGGCTGAGGCGGCAGGGATGGCCCCCGACATCTGCTCGGTGGACAGGATAGCCCTAGGCGGCTATTTAGAGAATGTTATGCCGCCGCCTGATGCCGGTTTCTACCTGACGACACCGTGTGACTCTCAGACCTGCCTGGTGAACAGCATGGTGTCCGAGACCGATGCCCCGACAATCGTGGTGGATATGCCGTACAGAGCGACCAGGGAAGACGTCGAGTATGTTAGCAGGCAGTACCGCGAGGTCATCGACTTCCTCCAGGAGAACACCGGCCTTGGATACGACTACGAAAGGCTTCGCGACGCTTGCGGCAAGTACAACCGAATGATAGAACTCATTGCCGACTGGGTGACCCTGCGCAGGTCGAAGCCGGCTTCCCAACCCTGCGAGACGCTATCCCTGATGGCGGCGGTGGTCACCGTCTTCAGCGGGCACGACAACGGGATAGACTACGCGACTGAGACCCTGGCCGAGTTGAAGGAGATGATCGCGAGAGGCGACCAGGCCGTTGAAGGCGATGAGGTCAGAGCCATATGGTACGGCGATCCCATGTGGTCGGATATCAACTTCTACAACTGGCTCGAGGGTGAGTGCGGAGTAACGGTCCCCATGGATATGTTCGGTTACTTCAATGCGAGCAGTCTCATTGATACGTCGAGTGAGACGTCCATGCTCGAGGGCATCGCCTACAATGCTATGCGGAACTTCCCGATGACCAGACAACTCCTCGGCAGCATGGAGGACTACCTCGTGGACTACCGCACCCTCTGCCGGGACTACGAAGCCGATTTCGGCATAATACCCGGACACCTGGGTTGCACCCACGGCTGGGGAGCGATCGGTATGATACGCGAGGAGTCGGACCGCCTTGGCATACCACTCCTGGTTTTCGAGTTTGACATGCTGGACCCGCGTATAACGCCCAGGGACGACCTGGAGGTCATCTTTCAGAATTTCGTAGAGGACATTGTCAAACCCAGGAAATTCGGGTCCTGAGGGGTGATCGAGTGGGACCTGCTTCAATCATCACTGCCGGGGTCGATATAGGGTCAACCTCCTCGAAGGCGCTGCTGATGCGCGATTTTGAGGTGCTGTCTCAAGTAATCGGGCCGAGCAGCGTAAACCCTGCCAAGACAGCAGAAACCGTATTCCTCGGCGTTTGCGAAAAGGCCGGGGTCAACGGCGACAGTGTCGATTTTATTATCGGGACCGGGTATGGAAGGGCTAAGGTCAGCTTCGCCAATGATAACGTCTCGGAGGTCTCCTGCCACGCAATAGGCGCGCATTTCCTTCTGCCCGAGGCTCAGACCGTCGTAGATATCGGCGGCCAGGACTGCAAGGCCATAGCCCTTGAAGCAAACGGCACGCTCAAGAACTTCGCCATGAACGAGAAATGCGCCGCGGGGACCGGCAGGTTCCTCGACTTGATGGCCCGGGTTCTTGACGTTGGCGTAGAAGACCTCGGCGCGCTTGACTCCGAATCGGTCAACCCTGTCTCGATATCCAACGTGTGCAGCGTATTTGCGGAGTCAGAGGTCATTAACCTGGTTAACGATGGAGCGCACATACCGGACATCGTAAGAGGTCTCCACGACTCACTTACTAACCGGATTGCAGTCCTGGTGAACAGGGTCGGCCTTCGCGAAGCGGTGGTCATAACCGGTGGGGTCGCCAAGAACAAGGGTGTCATCCGGGCCTTAAGGGAGAAGCTCGGCGTCAGAATAGCGCCTACCCCGGACACCTTGGATCCGCAAATCGTAGGGGCTCTGGGAGCCGCATTGGTAGCCCGCCGCAAGCTCGAGAAGAACAGTGCCTGAAAATGTTTTTAATGTTCCTTTCCATGGGAGGTAGAAATGAAACAATTCGAATCTTCCGAACAGCTACAAGAGGTCCTGGGCGGGTTCTTCCTGGAGTTCGTTGATAAATTGAAGGCTGGTGATCCGGCTTTCGTTGGACCCGGAGAAGCGCTAAACGCAACAAAGCTTGTGGTCCACTTCGTCTTGAGAGACCCGGAACTCAGAATCGTCATTGACTGCGAGCAGAAACCTATCGCGGTGAGCTTCGGCGATGAGAATCCTAAAGCACCAACTGCCACGTTCTACGTCTCTGCCGAAAACGGCCACCGTTTCTGGTGCGGAGCCCTGAACCTGCCGAACGCCCTCATCAGGAAACAGGTTGTCTTGAAAGGCCCAACGAGCCGTCTGCTAAGAGTGTTGCCCATAGCAAAGAGGGTCTACCCCCTCTACATGGATTACCTTAAGAGTCACAACTACCAGGAGTTCCTGCCCGACTAGTGCTGAGTCGTCGTTCCTGTATATCAGCTTTCTTACAGCTTCGAGCCGGACTGCCCGGATTCAGTCAAGTGACGGCCTATTAAACTTGCGTGGCTCAATAGATTTCAAGACCACTGAACCTATCTGAATCTCCGGTGGACTAACCTCCCTGGAGCCCGACAAGTGACGCTATCGCGCACTCAAGTGGAATTCCAGCGCAGAGAGCCTAATTGCTCACGAGAACTCCTGTTCGAGTTTCTCTACCCGTCTCTGACTCTCTGGTGCACACGAAGAACTTATTCGACAGTGTGGTCCTTCATAACTTTTTTACACTGATTCACATACAAGGCAATCCAATATCAGAAGGCCATGAACCTCGATTATGACCCGGGCCTCAGTTGGAACGTCTGACGGGTGCAATAAACACGCAATCAAGGGGTTTGGCGAGAACTACTGAAATCAGGCATGTTCGATGCAGCTGGTGTGAAACCGGACCGGCGAAACGTGTATGTATTCGCCGGACCGGTACACGTAGGCTCTTCTAGTATCGGGACGGACGCTCCGGGCGTTCCTCCCTGGGCTTTGCCACGTTTACGTTCAGACTGCGACCATCCAAGTCTTTGCCGTTCAAGGCATCGATCGCCGCCTTCGCCTCGGTGTCAACATTCATCTCGACAAACCCGAATCCCTTCGACCTGCCGGTGTTGCGATCCATTATTACGTTCACTGAATCCACCGTTCCGTACTGGCTGAAAGCCGTCCTGATGTCTTCCTCGCTGGTTTCGTAGCCGAGGTTTCCAACATATATGTTCATTCTCCTTCACCTCCTCTGTGCACAAAAAAAATGCCCCGAGGTCCAATCCCCGGGACAACAACTACTCTCGCCTAAGAACTATACTCGGGGGCATTATAGCACAATAGCTGCCGCAGTGCGCAATCTTCTTCCTGGTTCAACAGATAGAATAGGAACAGGGGTACAAAGTATCGTAGTGAATGGAGGGATACGAATGGAGTTCAATGAGATAGGCGAGAATGTCACGATATACCCGCTGGCAAAGATATTGAATCCCGAAGTCATCTCGATCAAGAGCAACGTGATGATAGACGATTTCGTCCTGCTGGGAGGCGGGAAAGAGACAATACTGGGGAACTACACCCATATCTCTTCTTTCTGCAATGTGATCGGTGGAGGGGTCTTCATAATGGAGGATTTCTCGTGCATGTCTGCAGGCTGTAAGATCTTTACGGGAACCGATGACTACAGTGGGCCTTACCTCGCGAATCCTACGGTCCCACCAGAATACAGGAATGTGAAGAGGTCTTTCGTTAGATTAGGGAAATACGTCATACTCGGTGCGAATGTGGTTGTCCTGCCCGGTGTTACGATAGGCGAGGGAGCCACGGTGGGCGCGTGCTCGCTGGTGAAAGAGGACATCGAGCCGTGGACGGTCAACGCCGGCGTCCCCACGAAGCCCATCAGGGAAAGAAGCAGGGACCAGCTGCTGCGATTCGCGCGGGAGATCATGGACAAGCGGTGATGGAAACATCTGAATACGAGGCCTGGTACTACAACAGGCCGGAGGCAAAGGCCTATATTGAGCATGAAGGGATCTGGCAGAACCTCGCGGATATGATTCAGTATTTCAGGCCCTCACACGTGTTCGAGTTCGGGTCCGGCCTGGGCCATCTGGTTTTCGAAGCCAGATCGAGGAACATCGATATCGTTGGCAGTGAGACCTCCGACTACGCGCTGGAGAACTCCCTCTGTCCCGGCAACGTGGTGAAGATCGGGATTATCCCTTTCCAGAAACTCCCGTTCGACGACGGCTCATTTGACCTGGTCTTCTCGTCCGAGGTTTTGGAGCACGTTGAAGAAGAGTACACTGACAGTGTTATCGGTGAGTTGTTCAGGGTCTGCTCGAGAATCGCGCTCCTGACAATCAATACGTTCGATCCCGAGCAACCGGGACACATCAACATGCATCCGAGAGGGTGGTGGCTGGAACGGTTTGAGGCCCGCGGGTTTGTCCATGACGACGAAAGTTGGAGACACCTTGATGGAATCAAGTGCATTCCCTGGGATGTTTACGCGTTCTCAAAGCAACAGTGATTGATTTCTACGATTGGTGAGAAACAATGAAGTATGTTACCAGGACAGACCTTCCTGACCTGCAGAGTTACCTCGGGTATCTGAAAGAGATCTGGGGATCGCACCGGGTGACGAACGACGGCGACCTGGTCAGATTACTCGAAGAGAGAACAGCACAATACCTTGGGGTCTCAGATATTCTGCTGGTGTCGAGCGGTACCTCGGCACTTCAACTGGCCTTGAAGGCGTTCGGGTTGAGCGGTCAGGTCATAACGACACCCTTCACATTCGCGGCTACCACGAACTCGCTGATCTGGGAGGGCATAGAGCCCGTTTTTGCGGATATCGACCCGGAGACCTTCTGCATAGACCCGGATGATGTCGAGAGGATGATAACCCCGAAGACCTCCGCCATCCTGGCCGTTCATGTCTTCGGGAACCCCTGCCAGGTGGAGGTGCTCGAGGAACTGGCGGCCAGGAACGACGTCAAGCTGATCTACGACGCTGCGTCGGCTTTCGGTGTCACGTACAAAGACCGGCCACTGGTTGATTTTGGTGATGCGGCTATCTTGAGTTCTCACGCGACGAAAGTGTTCAGCACCGCGGAGGGAGGGGCGATAGCCTGCAGCGATAATGGGATTTTCGAGGATTTGAAGCTGATGCGGAATCACGGTATCAAATCAGAGAAGACCGTTCTGCTTCCCGGGATAAACGCCAAGATGTCTGAGTTCCACGCGGCCCTGGGCCTGTGCAACCTGGAAGGCCTCGACGAGAGAATAGGTATGCGAAAGGTCCGCCACGAAAGATACATGGAGATCCTCGGCGCCTGCAGCAGGGTCAGGTTCCAGAAGATAACGGCATCGAGATACAACTACTCTATGCTGCCGATTATCCTGAATTCGAAAGGCGACAGGGACCGCACTTCAGCGGAGCTTCAAAAGGCCGGCTATGTACCCAGGACATATTTCGAGCCTCTTGCCTGCGACTTTGATTACTTTACGGACAAAGGGTCGAACCGCGCTGTGGGGGGCGAACTGACAGTCGCCAGGAAGGTATCCGAGACGGTGCTCTGCCTTCCACTGTATCCCGACCTCGAGCTGTCGGCGGTTGACGAGGTGGCGGGGATCGTAAAGAGAAGCGCCTAGAAGATTCTTGCGCCGGTAAGCCGGACTCAATCCGTTCTTTCTTCCGACCGAGGTCCGGCACGGTAATGCAGGCCTACGGCTTTATCAATGAACCCGACCCTGACACCCGCTTCTATCATCCTTCGCCACATGTTCCAGTCGGTGGGTTCGAAGTATTTCCACGAGTTGATGTCGTACTTGAAGAACCTCAGCCTGGAGCTGTAAAGGACGGACAGGTGCGATATCTTTCCCAGCTCCGGGGGGTAAGACCCGATCGCGCACGAGTCGCCATGCGGCGGCTGCAGGACCTTCCCGTACACCATCTCGTAGCCGTTTACTGTGGCATGCTCCAACAGGGCTTCGATGTGGTCTTCCGTGAACTCGTCGTCGTCGTCCAGGGGAGCCAACCAGTCGCCTGAGCTGAGTTCGATCGCGGCGTTTGCGGGGACAACACCCGCTACGCTCCACCGATCGTATCTTCCTGCTGGATAGTTCCCCCTCTCGGGAAGGTTGTGGAATATTATCTTTTCGGAACCCAACCTCTTGATTCTCTCCCGGGTGTCGTCAGTGCACTGGTCGCCCACGATCACCAGTTCGAAGTTCTGATACGTCTGGCTCAACACGGACGGGATCGTCCTCTCCGTTAATATCTCGGCGCGGTTGTAGGTCGGGATTACTACGGATACCAACGGATCGCTGCTACCCGGGTTATCGACCGGGATGTCCCTGGCCTTCTGGAGCTTCCTCCTGTTGTGCTCGAGCTCGACCCAGTCCCGGACATAGTAGTTCGCCCTCCTGCGGATTTTTCTGATGCCTCTATCAAATGCTCCTGGTTGATAGTCCTTCTTGTTTTTCTCACACTGCGTTATCTGCGTCTTGAGATAGTGGTAGTTCTGAATATATGACCCCAAACTTCTATCGGTCTTTTGCGCGATAATGGGTTCACCGCGCCATAGCAGTGTACTATCCATGCGGTTGTTTCACTGCCTCCCCGACAAGATCGCCTCTCATCAAGAGCTTTCTTCCCGGGCTCTTGCCTCCTCGTACAGTTCGATCACCTTGAGGATCGCCCGATTCTCCCTGCGTGCCTTCATCGCCCTCTTCAGCAATCTGCACGCGAGAAAGGCGACGCCGACGGCCGGCGCTGCTTTCTTCGCAATATCAGCCACCTGCTTCTGCCGTATCTCCGCTTCGCTCCTGGCCAGCTTTACGAGTTCCTCGGCCTCGGTTTTCATCTGTTCGCCGGCCTGCTTCATCTGCTTTGTGATGTCATCTTTCGACCTGGACAGTCTCTTTGCGGAGGACCTGGCCATGGCGGCCCCAATAGCGATGATCACCCCGCCGATTATCATAAAGCCCCCGACAACGATGAGGGCGGACAGCCATAACCTGTCCAGAGCGATGTTCACAAGCAGGATGACTACACCCGTGATGTAGACGGAAGCCACGGCCGCGAAGATCAGCCCGAAGATGGACAGCCCCACACCTACGCCGATGCGGGTGCCCTCTTTCTTGGCCTTCTTCTTCAAGGCCTCGCCCTCCGGGCCCTTCAGCGCTTTTAACTGTTCCTGCACTGTTTTGCCAAGTTGCTTCAGGCGGTCCAGGCGCTGCTTGATCTCAGATAAGTTGCTCACTCGAACATCCTCCTTTCACAGATGGGCCGACGTGTCGGTTGACCCTGCACACTGCATATCCGCATCCCGATTATCGATATCTTACCACCATTGTTACCGATTTCATCATTCATATTCGGATTCCAATGATTACTACAGGCGATCATTTCTCGATATATGCGATAAGCCGAATATCTCGTACCTTCTGGTGTTCAATGGGTATGGTCATTCTCATTAATGCGCACTCGAAGGAAGTCTTTCACTGGAAACAGACCTCTTTAAGAGACGTTCCGGCGGAGGGAGAGGGAAAAAGTCGCGCCGGAACGTGCCCTGTGTCACAGGTTTGGCTGCAGAGCAAAGATGACGACTGACACCAGGAAGACAACCACGCCGAACCCCAGCATAGTCAACTTTATTATCTTCGCCTGGAATTTGGTCGAGATCCCGGCGAAGAACAGGACGCCAGCGAACAGCACGGTCAGGAGGATGAAGTTGTTCGAATTATGCATCGCCACCCTCGCTTTCGAGCTGTTCACTCTGGCCTCTTTTGCGACCTTGACACTTTCAACCAGATATTCGTCTTTGTACTCCACCATCTGGAAAGGCGTTCTGGGGGCCTCTGGATTGTTCGTCGGGTCCAACTTCTCCCACGCTTCGATCGAAGCTCTGAGCCGTGGATGTAACCGTGCCAGGTATGCCTCAGTGGCTGCCGAATCCCCTGCCAGGTAGGTATTCACGTAGTTTCCGAACGAAACGGAGTCTACAACCCTGTCCTGGATCTTCATATTCAGGAGTTCAGAGGAGCGAGTCATCGCGACGTCGGATTTGTTATAGTATTCGGTGCTCTCCCCGTGCCACCTGGCCGAATTGAATGCGCTCCAGGCGGACATCAAGGTCGCAAGCGCCAGAAGTGCGGCTGCCCCTATCTCGATCCAGTTATGCTCGATTTTCTCGAGGAGGCTTTCCCTGCCCTTCCCCGTCTTTTCATCTTTGCGTACCCGGTTTTTCTGTTTTTCGTTCTTCAAATAATCTCCCTCGTATGCCTGTAGCGGAGGCGATAATCCACCGTAATCATACCATGTGGCCTGTTCTATAATGCCCGGAAGGTGGGTGGTAAGGGAGGCAAATCCGCCCCGCCTCGACAGTCACAAGCCAAGTAGAGAACACCTGGGGTCAGGTCTTGAATCGTGAATTTATGCGAACACCTGGGGTCAGGTCCAACACACCAGGACCTTACCCCTTGTCATGGGGCGACCGGGCATTACTGTGGCGCGGGGCAGACCGTGGGCGAGTTGCACGGCTATGCCTGGGGTTCAGCGTCGTGGGTCGGCTCGGTAGAAAGCGCCCGGCAGACGATCATCTGAAACCGGGGGTCCGGCTGAAGCCTGATCCTACTGATTCTTTGTGCAGCCCTGCGCGAGCCTGGAGAAGGATCTTGGGGGAAGGCTGAGAGCCTTCCCCCAAGATAGCGCCCCCGTCAGGGATAGCCGTTAGCTTCCCTTCACAGGCCCAGGAAGCCTGCCTTACGGCCTGATCCTTGCCAACGTAACGCTACGGACACTGTGAGACGTCCAGCTGATCGCTCCAGGCCGCGCCCCCGGTCCCGGACGCGGGTAGATACCGGTACGTATTGCCGAGAGAGAATCTGGCCTTGCTCTCGAGCCACAGTCCAATATCATCCACTGAGGTGTCCACTCCTGAACTTGTATCCGTCACCCGCAGTAGCCTGACGTTTGGCTCGTTCGGGTCAGGAAATTTGGGCAATATCAACGATATCGACTGAATGCCATTCCCGCTGACAGGGGTGGGAACTAGTTGGTCGCCAACGCTTAAGCCGTAAGTGTCATCGCCTTCCCCCCGCACCTTCAGATTGAAACTCGCTTTGTCGTTTACATAGAACTGGTCCGCCCCGGGTTCGCTGATGTTCTGGTCGACGTCAGAGGCGGCCACATTCAACTCAATGGTGCAGGACTTGCCCGACCCGTAGTAGCTCCGGTTAATTTTGTTGAATAGTGCATTCGTGTCCGTGAAACTGGCGGAAAACGGATACAGTCGTTTGTTAGTCTGCCAGCTCGTGGATGTCTGGCTCAGGCCAAGCGACGAGGCGGGTATGGTGCATCCGCACACGCCTCCCGCAACCGGGTCTCCCATAACGACTATGTGGATATTTCTGAGGTTCCCGTCGGGATCAAGGACATCGTATTTTACGGACAGGTTCCTCAAGTCATCGACGGATTCCGCGACCACCTTCATGCCGGGAGATGCCGAATTCTCTATCTGTACGTTCGCCATCTGTGGATTATATGAGGAATTGAGATTATGGAGCCAGTAGAACGCCTTTCCACCGGAGCCCCCTGCGCCGAACGAGTCCCTGGCCGTTGCTCTCACATTTATTATCGCAGCGGGGGTAACCCAACCCGTCGGCATCTTAGCCCACATCTCGTCAACTATCGAGGTGTTGGGAAACAGGTCTGCGGTAGCTGTCTGGGTCCTGCTCAGGTTGTTGAAGCTCATCTGGATGGTGTAGTTCTTCGTTACTGATCCACAGTACTCATCCTTGCCCACGCCGTACCAGTCGTCGGGGTGTGGGTTTACCAACACCGCGCCAAGACCATACCAGTTACACCTGACTTGAATATCCACGTTTTGTGAAACGTTATAGTCCGGATCAGAACACGTCAAAGTAATTGTCTGGTCATCCATACTATCGTGATCCGGCACACGGCTGCGATTAACGGTAACGCTCTCAGTCGCCGGGGGCGTGTTCTGGACCGAAATCGTCTGCGTCCAGTCAGTCTGGCGACTCTGTTTGTCGCGCGCTGTCAACTTTATCTTGAAACCATCCTTGGTGTTAGGCGGAGTCCTCCAGCCGCTGTCCAGGTTGAACATCGCCCTAACAGTAAAGGATGTGCTCATTGGCCCGATAAAGCTCCCGGCCGTATATCCGGAGCCTTCAATCGTCAGGCCGTAACTCGCGGGATTGGAAATCGGATTGTTGTTCTTGTCCAGGACGCTATAGGACACACTGGCGATTCCGGACTGCCAGGACGCCGCGCTCGGGTTCTCGTAAACGTTGAAATTGATGTCGGTCTTGACCCCGATCTTCATCGAGTTGGTGTAACAATCTATTCGCGGGCTGTCGTTGTCAACGCTGTAACTCGGGAGGTCTGTGGCCAGGTGGCTCACGTTCTCCTGCAGGGTAGCGAACCTGTAACCTATGTCCCTGATTCTCTGATCCTGAGGGTTTGATTCCAGCCAGCCGGCGATTGTAGTGAGAGACGGCCCAATCGCGGTCAGGGTCGGCTGGACAAAAGAGTACCAGTTGACAGGATCACCGGTCATCGAATAGCTAAATGGTCTAAGAGCCTGGCTCAGTCCGCTCATGTGTCCGAACAGCAGAGTGTCCATCCGTAACAAGTTCACTTCGTCTATTACATTCAGGTAATCCATGCCGTTAATGGCATTAATCGTGTCGGCCGCTCCGGCCGAAGATATGGGGGACGCGCGGTGCTCACGGAGATTCGAACTGAGAGAGTATAGACTTGTCATGAAATCTCTTGTTTTTGCGCCCGCATCCGGGTCGTCAGCACCGATATCGTATATGGTCACGTCGCCGACAATCCCATCGAACTTGTTTGTCAAGTCAGCGTTTGCTGCTATGGTCACGTCACTTGCAAGGCTCGAGACGAATTTCCTGAGGTTGACCGTCTGCTCCACTAGCTTCTTTCCTTCGATCCAGAGCCTCATCTTGGACTGCTTGACATTGAAGGTGAGTGCGATATTTACCGAGGTATTATGAGGTATTGGATCCACGGATGGGTTGGTGGTCACCCAGTAGGAGCTGGTCCCATCGTTTGCGACGAACTTGAGCTGCTGGCCTGCCCCCACGTCATACGTTTCCAGCTTGAAGCAGTCATGCTTCCGCAGGATGGTCATCTGCTTGGTTGATTCAGGAATATTCACGTCCAGGGTAATTGCGAAACCTCTGAGGTAACGCATACTGGCGTCGCTCTGAAGCTTTACCATCCCGTTACCGGTGAACGCGAGGGCCTTGTCGCTCTGGCCGAAACGATCATAGGTCCAGTTGGTTTCGCCCTGAATCAGCCCACGTGTTCCGCCTGTTTTGTCCTGCACATAAAGCCGGGAAACACTCGCATCGGGATCGAGATCCAGGACCGCTTGCCCCATGTCGACGGTAAAGTTCAACGAGTTGCTGTTGCTCTTGCCGACTACAACATACACCCCGCCGGTCTTTGATCCACCAGGGACCTCGCAGATGATCCGGCCGTCAGACCAGTTTCCGGCCGGTATTGCTGGCGCCGGTACGCCGTTACCAAAATACACCTTGCTTGTTCCCTGGACGGCTCCAAACCCCGAGCCCGTAAGGATCACGGTATCTCCCCACGCGCCGGTTCCCGGGCTGATGCCCGTCACAGTGATACATCCCGTAAGTGTGACCAGAGTCACAGCCAGAATCGCCAGGATTGTCAAAAAGCTTATTATTCTTCTTTCTTTCATCTCTACCCCCTAATAGAGTGCTGACCGGTTCTTTTCATCTATCCCATTCCTACGTCCCCGGCCGTGGCGGCTTCACGGGCTGTGGAGCCCTGATGGATAGCACCCACGGGGTGGCCTGGCCGGGGTTGTAGGTCAGGTTGTTTGACTTCTGGGTAGTGCTGTCGCTGAACCTGGCCCCGTCCTGCAGTTTGACCACGCAGGAGCCTACGTTGTCCGGCCCGGAGTAGTCGCACTGGATCCTCAGCTCCACGTAGGTCTGGTCTGGGCGTATGTCGGACAGCAGGGCGACGAACGTCTCGGTCTGCCCTATCCTGGTCGAGTGCACGTCCACGCCCCAGCTGGGCAGGGCCACGCCGAAGGAGTCGTCTCCTCCCCCGGTGTCCGTCTTAGAGTCACCCACGGTGAACTTGAATACCTCCACGCTGTCTGTCGGACTGTTGACGTAGAGGAAGACCACCGCGCTGCTCCCCGCGAGCCCAGCCCTGTCGGTGAACCAGAACCTGAGCATCACCCATCCGTCGGTGGTGAAGTCGAAGTAGTTGTTTATGTTGGTCAGGTTCCCGAAGACGGAAAGGAGCGTCTTCTGCACGGTACCCCCGCCCGCGGGTATGCCCAGGGTCGAGGCGCTGACGGAGTAGGGGGTCCTGCTCTTCAGGTTCTCTCCCACCATCTCCACGTTCAGCTTGTCTATGTCGTTGCCCGAGTCTGTGCACTGGAAGTAGACCTGGGCCGCCCCAAGGGCGCTCGCGTCCGCCACCTCGTCGGGAGTAAGGGTTGGGGTTGGGGTCTTTAATATTTTCGGGGCACGGTATGTGGTACCTATTATGCGCTCGGCAGATACTTTTCCTTCTTGACACGTGTAATCATAAGCTTTTGCGACTATCCTGATCTTGTCACCTGTTTTCGCCTCCGCGGGAACCTTGAATTTGAGATCAAGGCCCTGATAATACCCGATGCCGTGGTCGAAGAGGCTATCCCTGCTAGCAAAAGGCTCCGTGCTGTCTTTCAGGTAAGCTTCAATCACAATCTGACAAAGGCCGCCGCTCCAAGTATTCGCGAACACGTTTTCACACGCAATCGCACTCACAGTGTATTCAGCAGTGTCCTTACTGATAGTCTCGGGCACTTCGTCGAATACGATATTCGGAGGGGTCGTGTCTCCGTTCGGTGGGAGCTTATGTATGTATGTCTCGAGGTCACCAACCAAACCGCGCAAGGCCTCCTCGACCTGGGCATTAGGAGCGTACTTTGCGATCGCGCTACAGCTTTCGAAGATGAAGGCCTTACAGGTGCCCAGGAACTCGCTGCTGAGAGTGATGTTGAAAGTTCCGTTTATTACAATTGCTTCCCAGACCGCTATGAGCTTGTTTGTCATGTCACCATCAACCCAGAGACCATCAATGTATTCGGAGGCAGGACCCAACTCCACGAGGTGATCTTGAATTATCTGGTCACACTGCGAAGAATCATCATAGGTTTTCTCGTAATAAGGTCCTCGGAATATTCCCGCAAAGAACCCCGCTAGTTCGACAGTAAGTTTGAGGTCATAAATTCCAGTTAAATCGTAGCTTGCTGCCTTCATACTCCCCGCGCTGCTCTGGGGCTGCACTGTGAAGGCCACCTCGTTGCTTATCCCTACCGCGGTCCTTACGCTGACCTTGTAGGGGCCTGGGGTCATCAGGGGCACCATGAACTTGAGCTGCTTGTCCGTTGCGTAGGTGATCTTTGCTTCCGTGTTGCCGCCCACGTACACGGCGTCGTAATGAGCCCTGGGGTCAAAGCCGGAGCCGTTTATCATTATGATCTCCCCCGGCATGCCGTATCCCTTCGAGAGGTTTACGATGCATCCCCTCGCCCCGATCCCCAGCATCGCCATAGATGAGATCAGAATGGCGCTGCAGACCACGAAAGCTATGATGCGTTTCCCTGATATCCTTTTCATTTGTCCCCCCCATCTACCGTCAAAGGACTAAAGATCACCCCCCTACGTCCCCGGCCGTGGCGGCTTCACGGGCTGTGGAGCCCTGATGGATAGCACCCACGGGGTGGCCTGGCCGGGGTTGTAGGTAATGTTGTTGGACTTCTGGGTTGTGCCGTCGCTGAACCTGGCCCCGTCCTGCAGTTTGACCACGCAGTCGCCGACACTGTTCGAGGAGTAGTCACACTGTATCCTCAGCTCCACGTAGGTCTGGCCCGGCTGGATGTCGGACAGCAGGGCGACGAACGTCTCGGTCTGCCCTATCCTGGTCGAGTGCGTGTCCACGCCCCAGCTGGGCAGGGCCACCCCGAAGGAGTCGTCATCCGCGGTCACGTCGCCTACGGTGAACTTGAACACCTCCACGTTGTCTGACGGGCTGTTGATGTAGAGGAAGACCGTGGCGCTGCTGCCATTAAGCCCCGCCCTGTCCGTGAACCAGAACCTGAGCATCACCCATCCGTCTTTGGTGAAGTCGAAGTAGTTGTTTATGTTGGTCAGGTTCCCGAAGACGGAAAGGAGCGTCTTCTGCACGGTACCCCCGCCCGCGGGTATGCCCAGGGTCGAGGCGCTGACGGAGTAGGGGGTC
>Ga0315274_10003760_pt1 | contig 22524 bp, 36 predicted proteins | sample YL17G02_20_MG_FD_203700 | JGI IMG/M metagenome (GOLD analysis project Ga0315274, IMG submission 203700) | Sediment microbial communities from Yellowstone Lake, YNP, Wyoming, USA - YL17G02_20 | ecosystem: Environmental > Aquatic > Freshwater > Lake > Sediment | place: USA: Wyoming | collected...
CAAGGGCGAGCAGGAGCGGCGACGTAGTGCGGTGGAGACTGCCCTGAGACAGACGTTTAGGCCTGAATTTCTCAACCGCATAGACGATGTCATTATTTTCCAGCCGCTCACTGAGGTGCAGATTAGACAGATCGTAGAGCTACAGGTTGTGGCAGTGCAGAAACGGCTGGCTGAGCGGCACATAACCATAGAGCTGAGCGATGAGGCTAAAGCGTGGCTGGCCAAAGAGGGCTTTGACCCCAACTTCGGCGCCCGGCCTCTCAAGCGGGCCATCCAGCGCCATCTGGAGAACCCTCTGTCCAAGCTCATTCTGGAGGGGAAGTTCGGCGAAGGCGATCATGTAGTGGTGACGGTTAATGCCGAGGGGCTTGTTTTTGACAAAGCTAAAGCAAAAGTAGCCCGCTAGCTGTTGACAGCCGCCAGACATAGTGTTATACTGCTACGTTAGCGTCTGGTAGCTGTATCGTTATTAGGCAGGTCGAAAGCCTGCACCAGACTGGAAGACATCTTTGCTGTCCGTCCTGACGGCTCAGAATGGACAGCAAGGTGGTCTTGGGGGTAAGGCTTTCGGCCTTTATCTATGATTTGAAGGTTTTATAGACTCGGGAGGAGAAGGTTGCCAACAGTCAACCAGTTAGTGCGTAAGCCGCGCCAAAGCGTGGCCAGGAGGACCAAGTCCCCAGCGCTACGCTTTGTTTCAAAGGGCCGTGGGCAGGGTAGAGGCTCACCTCAGAAGCGTGGGGTCTGCATCCTAGTCAAAACCATGACCCCCAAGAAACCTAATTCTGCCTTGCGCAAGATCGCCCGGGTGAGGCTCACCAACGGGCTGGAGGTTACTGCTTATATCCCAGGAGAAGGGCACAACCTTCAGGAGCACTCGGTGGTGCTCATCCGAGGTGGCCGGGTAAAAGACCTGCCCGGTGTGCGTTACCATATTATTAGAGGTGCTCTGGATAGTGAGGGAGTGGTCAATCGTAAGCAGGGCAGAAGCAAATATGGTGCGAAAAGAGCCAAAGCTGCTGCTGGGACTAGCGAGGGATAAACGATGCCTAGGCGGGCAAAAGTAATCAAAAGAGCAATAATTCCGGATGCCAAGTATCAAAGCACTCTGGTGGCCACCTTTATCAACAGGCTCATGATGCAGGGCAAAAAGAGCGTGGCCGAGAGAATTATCTATGATGCCCTGCAAATTATTCAGGAGCGCACCAAGGAGAACCCTATGCCCGTCTTGGAACAGGCGCTAAAGAATGCCTGTCCGCTTTTAGAGGTCAAACCTCGGCGTGTTGGTGGTGCTACCTACCAGGTGCCGGTGGAAGTAAGGGCTGACCGCAGCTCGGCGCTGGGACAGAGATGGCTCATCAATGCGGCAAGAGACCGTCAGGGCAAATCTATGGCGGAGAAGCTGGCTGCAGAGCTGATGGACGCTGCCCATGGGCAGGGGGTAACCATCAAGAAGCGTGAAGATACTCATAAGATGGCTGAGGCCAACAGAGCGTTTGCACATTACCGATGGTAACTGTTTTAACTGATAATGTGTTAGTAAAAGCCAAAAGCCTGAGTCAAAAAAGGCCAGGCGAGATGGAAGCTATGTCTAGGTCGTTCCCTTTAGAGCGAATAAGAAATATTGGCATTATCGCCCACATTGATGCCGGTAAAACCACTGTTACCGAGCGTATCTTGTTCTACACAGGACGTACCTACAAGATAGGTCAGGTAGACGATGGTACGACGGTGATGGACTGGATGCTGCAGGAGCGCCAGCGTGGTATCACTATTACTGCAGCAGCTGCCACGTGTCATTGGTTGGAGCATCGCATCAATATAATTGATACCCCGGGGCATGTGGATTTCACTGCAGAGGTGGAGCGCAGCCTACGGGTGCTAGACGGTGGGGTGGTAGTATTTGACGCCGTGTCCGGAGTGGAACCCCAGTCAGAGACAGTGTGGCGTCAGGCTGATAAATATCGGGTACCCCGGATTTGCTTTGCCAACAAGATGGACAGGGTAGGGGCTGATCTCTTCCATACAGTGGCTATGATAGAAAAGCGGCTTAAGGCCAAGCCACTGCTTATTCAATTACCCATTGGGTCTGAGGCCAATTTCTCAGGCGTTGTGGATATAATAGAAAATCAGGCCTGGAACTTCTCCAACGACGCACAAATCAAACCGGAGTTGGTATCCATTCCACAAGATATGGTAGAAGTCGTCTCCAAACATCGTGAAGTCCTGATGGAAAAGCTGGCGGAGTCGGATGACGAGTTTTTAGGCCCTTATCTTGAAGGCCGAACTGCTTCTCCACAGGAAATTAAGGCAGCACTACGCCGGGTAACCCTGGCTGGCAAAGCAGTGCCTGTGCTTTGTGGTAGTGCTTTAAGGAATAAAGGCGTACAATTGTTGCTAGATGCAATTGTAAACTACTTGCCATCACCGCTGGATGTTCCTCCGGTCAAAGGTACAGACCCCAAGACAAATCAAGCAATTGAACGGGAAGCTAAAGATGACGCTCCCTTCTCATCCCTAGCCTTCAAAATTGTGGCTGACCCCTTTGTGGGCCGGGTGGTCTATTTGCGCATCTACTCTGGGAAGGTGAAAGGTGGTGCCCAGGTATTCAACTCCACTAAAGATAGAAAAGAGCGCCTTGGCCGGCTTCTGTTGATGCACGCCAACCATCGTGAGGAAGTGCCGGAGGTTGACACAGGCAGCATTGTGGCTGCGGTAGGCCTGAAGAACACCTTCACCGGAGACACGCTGTGCTCTAGTGACAAACCTATTTTATTAGAAGCCATCCGCTTCCCTATACCAGTAGTGTCGGTGGCAATTGAGCCTAAGAGTAAAGCTGACCAGGATCGTTTAGGCGGGGCTTTGTCCCGTCTGGCTGAGGAAGACCCTACTTTCAAGGTGAGCTATGACCAGGAGACGGGGCAAACCATTATTTCAGGTATGGGCGAGCTTCACCTGGAGATTATCGTAGACCGCATGCTTTATGAATACGGGGCTGAAGCCAAGGTGGGCAAACCTCAGGTAGCTTACAAGGAGACCATAACCCAGCCGGTGACCGCGGAAGGACGTTTCATAAAGCAGGTTGGTGGACATGGGCAGTATGGGCATGTTTGGATTGAACTGAAGCCCGGGGAGCGAGGCAGCGGCTTCCAATTCCGCAATAAGCTTCGCGGTGCTACTATACCTAAGGAATATGTCCCGGCGGTGGAGGATGGTATCCGGGAGGCTATGGGTAGTGGAGTCATCGCTGGCTATCCTCTGGTGGACGTCGAGGCTGTCCTCTTTGATGGTAGCTATCATGAGGTTGATTCATCAGACATAGCATTCAAAATGGCCGGGTCTCTGGCTCTTAAAGAGGGCGCCCGCAAGGCCAAACCGGTCATGCTGGAGCCTATTATGAAGCTGGAGGTGGTTACCCCGGAGCAATTTTTGGGGGACACAATTGCTGACCTCAGCGCCCGCCGAGCCCAGATCGAGGCGGTGGAGGCCAGGGATGAGTTGCGTGTTGTCCGTTGTTTGGTGCCGCTGGCTGAGGTCTTTGGCTATGTCACTCAGTTGCGTTCTCTGAGCCAGGGGCGGGCCACGCACTCTCTGGAGTTTGACCATTATCAAGAATTATCGTTGGCCCTGGCTGAGCAAGTCGTTTGCAGGACCAGGGGGTATAAGAGATTATAAGATGGCCAGACAGAAGATACGGATAAGGCTAAAGGGCTACGACCATAAAGTAGTGGATCAGGCGGCGGCGCAAATTGTGGAAGCTGCGGAACGCGCCGGTGCGGCTGTAGTGGGGCCAGTGCCCCTGCCCACTCGCATTGAGAAGTTTTGCGTGCTGCGTTCCCCCAATATTGATAAGGACTCACGGGAGCAGTTTGAGATACGCATCCACAAGCGCCTCATCGACATCATGGAGCCTACTTCCAAGAGTATTGATGCCCTGACCAAACTGCAATTGCCCTCCGGGGTAGATATAGAGATAAAGACTCTAGGGGCTGTTAAAGAGTCATGATAGAAGGAATTATCGGCAGAAAAATAGGCATGACCCAGGTCTTCCCTGATGACGGCCGCTTGACGGGGGTGACCGCCATCGAGGCTGGCCCCTGTGTGGTGACCCAGGTTAAGACAGCGACCAGGGAAGGCTATAACGCCGTCCAACTCGGTTTCGGTACAGCCAAGAAGCTTAATCAGCCTGAGAAGGGTCATCTCAAGAAGCTGGGCCTCTGGCGCTATCTCAGAGAGTTCCGAGTGAGCGATACAGCCTCAATAGAGGTGGGCCAGAAGGTGGACGCGGGCCTGTTCAAGCCAGGCGATACGGTTGACATAATCGGTATCTCCAAAGGCAAGGGTTTCGCCGGAGTGGTCAAGCGCCATCATTTTGCCGGAGGCCCCAAGACTCATGGTCAATCGGACCGCCATCGTGCCCCTGGCTCTGTGGGTGCCACCACCAGCCCTGGCCGGGTGCTTAAGGGGTTACGCATGGCTGGCCATATGGGCGATGCCCAGGTGACAGTGTGCCATCTGAAGGTTGTGCAGGCCGATGCCCAGCGCAACCTGCTCCTGGTCAAGGGGGCAGTGCCTGGTGGGCGCAATGGTCTGCTGTTGATAAAAAAATCGAGGAAAGCTTAGCGTGCAAGTTCCGGTTCACAACATATCAGGTGAAATAATTGAGCAAATCGAGATAAACGATGCCGTTTTCGGCGTGCCTTTCAATGAGGCGGTGGTACATCAGGCATTGGTGAGGCAATTGGCCAATGCCAGGGTGGGCACAGCCAATACCAAAACCCGCGGCGAAGTGGCTGGCAGCACGCGCAAAATATATCGGCAGAAGGGCACGGGCCGGGCTCGCCAGGGCAGCATTCGTGCCCCGCACCGCCGCGGTGGTGGCGTAGTCTTCGGCCCGAAACCTCGCAGCTTCCGCCAGGACATGCCCAAAAAGATGCGCCGCCTGGCCCTGAGATGTGTGCTTTCTAGCAAGGCGGCTGAAGGGGATTTGAGGGTGGTGGATAAGCTGGAGTTGGAGAAGCCTAGCACTAAAGAGATGGCCAAGATTCTAAATAACCTGAAGGTGGACGCCTCTGCCCTGGTGGTTATCGAGGAGCCAAAGGACAACGTGTCCCTTTCGGCGCGCAACTTGCCCAAGATAAAGGCGGTAACAGCTCCGGTGCTCAATGTGTCTGATCTGCTCTCACATCAGGTTTTAGTGATGACAGTGCCCGCTGTACGCCAGGCGGAGAACCTGTGGGGCGGGCAGAAGTCGGCGCAGGGAGAAAACAGTGCATACGTATGATGTGTTGCGGCGCCCTCTAATCACTGAAAAGGGCACCATTATTAAAGAGCAGTCCAAATATCTATTTGAGGTAGCTGCTGAGGCTAATAAGCAACAGGTCAAGCAGGCGGTGGAAGCTGTCTTCAAGGTAAAGGTGCATAACGTCAACATAATGAACGTCCCGGGCAAACGGAGTCGCTGGGGGCGCTTCCAGCTAATAGGGACGCCCTGGAAAAAGGCTGTGGTCACCCTTGAGCCAGAGTACAAGATCGAGCTCTTCGAGGGTGTATAAAAGGATTTGATTGAGATATGGGATCAGTAGTTAAGAAACGTCTCAAAAAAATAAGCAAGCATAAGCATCGCAAGCTTCTTAAGAAGACCCGCTGGCAGAGGAAGCACAAGTAGAGTCTGTCTGGCTAGAGGAAATATCTTAATGGCGCTTAAAGTATATAAGCCCACTACACCAAGTAGAAGAGGCATGACCGGATATAGCTTCGATGAGCTCACCAAGAAAGAGCCAGAGAAGTCATTGCTGTTACCTATGAGGAAGAATGCCGGGCGAAATATGCAGGGCAAGGTAACGGTGCGCCACCGGGGTGGTGGCCACAAGCGCATGCTGCGCAAAATTGACTTCAAGCGGGACAAACTGGGCGTCCCTGGCAAGGTAGTGGCCATTGAGTATGACCCTAACCGCACGGCGCGCCTGGCTCTGATTCAATATGTTGATGGGGAGAAACGGTATATCTTGGCCCCTCTGGAACTGAAGGTTGGTGACGTCATTTCTTCCGGGGAGGGGGCAGAGCCGAAGCCGGGTAATGCCCTGCCTCTATCTGCCATACCTGCAGGCATCTTGATCCATAACATTGAGCTTTACCCGGGGCGGGGTGGGCAACTGGTTCGCAGCGCCGGGGCTGCAGCCCAGATATTGAGTAAGGAAGGTGGCTATGCTCTGGTGCGCTTGCCCTCGGGGGAGGTGCGGCGTATCCTGAGCAAATGTATGGCGATCATCGGCCAACTGGGTAATGTTGACCACCAGAACATTGTCCTGGGCAAGGCAGGGCGAAAGCGCCACATGGGCTGGCGGCCCACAGTGCGCGGGGTAGCTATGAGTCCTCGTGACCATCCTCACGGAGGTGGTGAAGGGCGCAGTCCGATAGGGATGCCCGGGCCTAAGACACCCTGGGGTAAACCGGCCCTGGGTTATAGAACCAGAAAGAAGAACAAGCCTTCGGGTAAACTTATTGTCAAGCGTCGCAAATAGTTGAGGTCTGAATGTCAAGATCAGCCAAAAAGGGCCCATTTGTAGACCTAAAGTTGCTTAAGAAAGTGGAGGCAATAAACCGCGCTGGGAAAAAGGTGGTGATCAAAACTTGGTCGCGGCGTTCCACCATTATGCCTCAGATGATAGGGCATACTCTGGCTGTCCACGATGGCCGGCGTCATGTGCCTATCCTGGTCACCGAGAGCATGGTGGGACATAAGCTGGGCGAGTTTGCTGCTACCAGGACCTTCCGTGGCCATATTAGGAAAGCGGAGAAGGCACCACCAGCAGCGCAGAGGTAGTTAGAAGAGTTTGAGATGCAAGTAGTAGCAATAGCCAAAAGCATACCTATATCGGCAGAGAAGCTGGGTCTGGTGGTGGAAGCGGTGCGGGGCAGGCAGGTGGACCAAGCCCTGGCCATATTGAGATTTTCCCAAACCCCGGCTGCCCGGGTGGTGGCTAAGGTGGTGAAATCAGCCATGGCCAACGCCGAGAACAACTATCAGTTGATTCCATCTGATCTGAGGATAGTCAGCATCTTTGCTAACCAGGGCCGCCGCATGAAGAGATTCAGGGCCAGATCCCGTGGTAGGGCAAGCCCCATCCTCAAGCGCTCTAGCCATATTACTGTAATTCTGGGGAGTGAGGAGAGTTAATGGGACATAAAGTTCACCCTATCGGGTTCAGATTGGGTATTATACATGACTGGCAGGCTAAGTGGTATGCCGATAAGGGCTACACAGAGCTTCTGCAGGAGGACCTGCGTTTGCGTCGGGCCGTTGAGACCAAATACCGGGATGCCGGCATTGCCCGAGTGGATATTGAACGCCAGACTAATCAGGTGACAGTCACTCTTCATACCTCCCGCCCGGGCATAGTTATTGGTCGGGGTGGGCAGAGGGTGGATGAAACAAGGGCACTGCTGGAGGAGCTAACCGAGAAGAAAGTGCGACTTAATATTCAAGAGATCAGGCAGCCGGAGTTGGATGCCCGCCTGGTGTCTCGCAGCGTAGCGGACCAGATTGAGCGGCGTATTGCCTTCCGCCGGGCTATGAAACAGACAATAGCACGCACTATGCAGAGCGGCGCTAAGGGTATCAAGATAATATGTAGCGGGCGGCTGGCCGGAGCTGAGATTGCTCGGCAAGCCACCATGCGCCAGGGCAGAGTGCCTTTGCACACCCTGCGTGCTGACATTGATTTCGCCATATCCGAGGCCCATACCACCCTGGGTCTCATTGGGGTTAAGGTCTGGATTTATAAGGGTGAGGTTCTACCTGAACGCAAAGTGGTCGAGCCTGAAGCCGCTGCCGGGGCAACAGCCCCAGCACCCTTGGCTGAAGCCATTGGGGAGATAGAGAGTGCTACAACCGAAGAGAGTAAAGTACCGGAAAGTTCATAGGGGCCGGCGTAAGGGCGCCGCTCATGCGGGCACCAGCCTGGTATTCGGCGAGTTCGGCCTGCAAGCTTGTGAGGCTGCCTGGGTTACTGCCAGGCAAATAGAGGCAGCCCGGCGAGCTATCACCCACCAGGTGCGCCGTGGCGGTAAGGTTTGGATCCGCATCTATCCTGATAAGCCGGTGACTGCCAAGCCAGCAGAAACTCGCATGGGTGGGGGTAAGGGTATTCCAGACCACTGGGTGGCTGTGGTCAAACCGGGCCGTATCATATTTGAGATGGCTGGAGTGAAAGAGGATGTGGCCAAGGAGGCTATGAGACTGGCTTCTCATAAGCTGCCGATAGAAACCAAATTCTTGAGCAAATCTGCTAGTGTGCTGGGAGGTGGTGCCCAGTGAGACCAGACGAGATCCGGGTTCTGAACGACAGCGAGCTAGCCAGGCAGCTTGATGAGGCTCACAAGGAGCTGTTTAACCTTCGTTTCCGTTTGGCCACCAAGCAGTTGGTGAACCATAGAGAAATTGTTGCGGTGAAGAAAAGGATAGCTCGAATGGAGACTATCAAGCGGGAGAGAGAGCTAGTCAGTGAGGAACTATGACGACCGTGGCCAGTAAGCACAAGAGCAGGGTGGGCCGGGTACTGAGTGGCAAGATGCAGAAAACGGTGGTGGTGGTGGTGGAATCTCGCAGGCCCCACCCGTTGTATAAGAAGGTGATCAAGCAGACCAAGAAATATAAGGTGCATGATGAATCTGGCGCCTGCCAGAGGGGGGATGTGGTCAGGATTGAGGAAACACGCCCCCTGTCCAAGGAGAAGCGCTGGCGTGTGGTTGAGATATTGTGCAAAGCCAACTTAGTTCAGGTCGAATCTATCGAATCTCAGGAGAGTTCCGGGGAGGCTAGCCAATCATGATCCAGTCTTATACCAGACTAGTGGTAGCTGATAATACAGGGGCTCGTAGCATCAGGTGCATAAACATCCCTGGGGCCAGCCGTAGGCGTTACGCCCGGGTGGGCGATATCATAGTAGCCACGGTGAAACAGGCTCTGCCCGGGACAGCTTCCAAGGTAAAAAAAGGAGAGGTAGTGCGAGCAGTAGTGGTGCGCACCGTCAGGACTTATCGCCGCTCCGATGGTAGCTACATCAGGTTCGATGATAATGCGGCGGTGTTGCTGGATGACAAGAATAACCCCCGGGGCAGCCGTGTCTTTGGCCCGGTGGCCCGGGAGTTGCGGGAGAAAAACTTCTTGAAGATAGCATCGCTGGCACCTGAGGTGCTGTGATTATGAAGATCAGAAAGAACGACACAGTGCTAGTCATCGTCGGCAAAGACAAGGGCAAAAAGGGCAAGGTGCGGTTCGCCTATCCTAAAGATGATAGGTTGATCGTAGAAGGGGTTAATTTCATCAAGCGCCATATGAGGGCCCGCGGTCCTGCTCGGCAAGCCGGCATTATAGAGCGTGAGGCTCCTATTCACGTGTCCAATGTCATGTTGCTGTGCAGCAAGTGTAACCGGCCAGCCCGCCTTGGTTTTCGCTTTCTGGTGGGCAAGAAAGTGCGCACCTGCCGGGCTTGCCAGGAGGTGATTGATTGAGCCCTAAAGCAAGTCCCACAGAGGCGAGTCCTAAAGAGGGGGGCGCTCAAGCTAAGCCTGAGAAGGCCAGGGCTGAAAAATCCAAGCCCAGGCTGAAGGAAAAATATTTCACGGAACTGTTGCCGGCACTGTTCAAGGAGTTCGGCTACGGTAATGTGATGCAGGTGCCTCGTCTGGAGAAGGTGGTGGTCAGCATAGGACTGGGGGAGGCTATCCAAAACCCCAAGGCCCTGGAGGCGGCGGAAAAAGACCTGGCAGCTATCGCTGGCCAGCACCCGGTAACCACCCGCTCCAAGCGCTCCATCTCCGCTTTCAAACTCAGGACGGGGATGCCTATAGGCATGAAGGTCACCTTGAGAGGAGACCGGATGTATCACTTCTTGGACAAGCTGTATAATGTTGTGCTGCCTCGCCTGCGAGACTTCCAGGGTATTTCTGCGGAGTCTTTTGATGGCCGGGGCAACTATAGCCTGGGGATGCGAGAACAGATAGCCTTCCCAGAGGTCGATTATGACAAGGTGGATAAGCTGCGGGGCCTGGAGGTCTCTATCGTTACCTCTGCCAGAACTGATGATGAGGCCAGACGGCTGCTGGAGCTATTGGGCATGCCATTCCGCAAGGCTGAGAAAAGATAATGGCTAAAGAATCTAAAATCATAAAATCGAAGCGTACTCCCAAATTCAAGGTACAGCAGCACAACCGCTGCCAGCGCTGTGGCCGCCCCCGTGCCTATATGCGGCGTTTTGGGCTGTGCCGTATTTGCTTCCGTCAACTTGCACTCCAGGGAATGATTCCTGGAGTGAGAAAGTCTAGCTGGTGAGGTGAGTGTATTGAAGAAAAAAGCCAGCGAATATAAGAGCTTGGGTGTCCCCACCACGGACCCCATTGCTGATATGCTAACCAGGATACGTAATGCCAGCTCGGCCCGGCATGAATTTGTCCCAATTCCTGCCTCCAAGATGAAGCTGGCCGTTGCCAAAATCCTTAAGGAAGAGGGCTTCATCACTGACTATGAAGTGTTGCGAGGCAAGCCTCAGCGAATGCTAAAACTCACCCTGAAGTATGATAAGAATAAGAAGCCATTCATCTCCGGCTTGGAGCGGGTGAGCAAGCCAGGTATCAGGATTTATGTGGGCAGCCAGGAGATACCTCGAGTCTATGGGGGCTTGGGTGTAAACATCCTGTCCACTCCCAAAGGTTTGATGACCGGCAAGCAGGCCTGGCGTAATAAGATAGGGGGAGAGTTGCTCTGTAATGTTTGGTAGCTGTGATCAGGAGGACCGCCGTGTCTAGAGTGGGACTTCAGCCTATACCGTTGCCTAAAGGGGTTGAGGCGAGCATAGATGGCAGCCAGGTCACCGTAACCGGGCCGCTAGGCAAGTTATCGCGCAGCTTCCACCCTGAAATGAAAATAGAACTAGAGAATGGTACGCTGCGGGTAAGCCGTCCCAGCGACGACCGGGTGCATCGCTCATTGCATGGCCTGACCAGGGCACTGCTAAACAACATGGTTGTTGGAGTGAGCCGGGGCTTTGAGAAGGCACTGGAGATTCATGGGGTGGGTTACCGTGCTCAGAAGAGTGGTGATAAGCTGGTGATTCAGGTCGGCTTCACCCATCCTGTGGAGATGACACCGCCGCCGGAAGTTAAGGTGGAGCTAGCCAACCCCACCAACATTAAAATACGGGGCATAAATAAAGAGGATGTAGGTGAGTTTGCGGCTCAAGTGCGCGCTGTGCGCCGTGCTGACCCTTATAAAGGGAAGGGCATAAGATACCTTGGGGAGCGTGTCCGCCATAAGGCAGGCAAGGCCGGTAAAGCTGTAGGGGGCAAGAAATAATGTCTGGGCTATTACACGAAGCGCGATTGCGTCGCCATGCTCGGGTGCGCCTCCGGGTATCAGGCACCCCTGGCCGGCCCCGGTTGTGTGTTTTCCGCAGTCTGAGGCACATTGAGGCACAGCTCGTTGACGATACCGTGGGGCACACGCTGGCTTCGGCCTCCAGCCTTGCCCCAGATGTAAGAAGGCAATTGGACGGCAAGAACAAAACCGCCGCTGCTGAGTTGGTTGGTTCGCTGTTGGCCAGCCGGGCACGGGAGCAAGGTATCACCCAGGTGGTCTTCGACCGGGGCGGTTTCAAGTACCACGGCCGGGTCAAGGCTCTGGCAGAGGCTGCCCGAGTTGCCGGTCTGGAATTTTAACCCTTCTTGAAGTGAGTTATGGAAGAAAAAGAGAAGATAGGTTCAGAACAAGAGTTATCCTTCACTGAGAAGTTGGTCAGTCTCAACAGGGTGGCCAAGGTAGTCAAAGGAGGACGGCGCTTACGCTTCAGCGCACTAGTAGTGGTGGGTGACGGACAGGGTGGTGTCGGCATGGGCATGGGCAAATCCAATGAAGTGCCTGAGGCCATACGCAAGGCCACCGCCAGCGCCCGCCGCAACCTTATTAAGGTGATTCTGGCTGACAATACCATTCCCCACGAGATAACCAGCAAATTCGGGGCAAGCCGTGTCTTTCTACGTCCTGCATCCCCCGGTACTGGTGTCATTGCTGGTGGTGGCGTCAGGGCGGTGCTGATGGCTGTTGGAGTCAAGGATGTGTTGAGCAAATCAATGGGCAACCGCAACCCAGTTAACATAGTCAAGGCTACTATCCTGGCTCTTAGCCAGCTTCGTAATGTCCAAGCGGAGATAGCCAAACGCAAGGGCAGTGCCCTGCCGCGGGAGGTAACCTCCAGTGGCTAAGCTGCGCATCACTTGGGTTAAGAGTTGCATCGGCTATCCCGGGGATCAAAGACGAACCGTCAGAGCCTTGGGCCTGCATAGGCTTCAGCAGACTGTTGAGCACGAGGATTCGCCGGTGTTGCGGGGCATGATACAAAAAATAAGACATCTGCTTAAGGTGGAGCCAGGAGGCCACTCTTGAAACAGCATGAGCTAAAACCAGCGCCTGGCTCCAGGCACAGTTCCAAACGAGTGGGCCGGGGTGCTGGCAGTGGCCACGGCAGTTATTCTGGCCGCGGCCTAAAAGGACAGAAGTCCCGCTCAGGAGGAGGAGTACGCCCTGGCTTTGAGGGTGGGCAGTTACCCTTAAGCAAACGGCTACCTCAGAAACGCGGTTTCGCCAACATCTTCCGTGTTGACTATAGTATCGTCAATGTGGGACGCCTTGGCCTCTTTGAGCTGGGCACAGAGGTTACCCCTGAGCGTCTTGTCGCTGCTGGGCTGATCAAGTCCCTGGCTCACCCAGTGAAAATGCTGGGCGATGGCGAGTTGACACATCCCCTTACCGTAAAGGCCCACAAATTCTCGGCTAAAGCCCGGAGCAAGATAGAGGAGGCAGGTGGTAGGGTGGAGGAGCTTGCCTGATGCAACAGAGACAGACCCGCCCCAGGCTTATTCAAGCCATGATAGACTCCTTCACCCTGCCTGATTTGAGGCGGCGTCTTCTATTTACCCTGGGCATACTGGTGGCGTTCCGCTTTATAGCCCATGTGCCGGTGCCCGGGGTGGATCAAGTCAAGCTAGACCAGATGTTCAAAGATGTGCCTTTACTGGGCATGCTCGACCTCTTTAGCGGTGGAGCAATGAGACAATTCAGTGTGGCGGCTATGGGCGTCTATCCCTACATCACTGCCTCCATCATTATGCAATTGCTGGTGCCGGTTATCCCGCGGCTCCAGGCCCTGGCACAGGAGGGCGAGTCCGGCCGCAACAGAATCAACGCGATCACCCACTGGATGACTGTGCCACTGGCTGCCTTGCAGGGATACGGGCAGTTGGTTCTATTGCACAATAGGGGCGTGATTGGGGACGTGGGGTTACACAACATGCTGTCTACTAGCTCCATGGTTCTGTCCATGGTGGCCGGCACCATGTTTCTGGTATGGTTGGGTGAACTCATCACTGAGTACGGTATTGGCAACGGTGTGTCCATTATCATCTTTGGCGGCATAGTCGCCGGATTGCCTGACCAAATAGGTCACGGCTACCTGGCTGCTGAGGGACATGACTACAGCGGGCTTTTCGTTTTCATCTTTATAGCCCTGGTTACCACGGTACTCATAGTGATCTTCACTGAGGCACATCGCCGTATCCCAGTGCAGTATGCCCGTACTATGTTCCGTGGCGGACGCATGTATCGTCAGGGGGGCTCCACTCACATACCGTTGCGGGTGAACACCGCTGGCATGATCCCTCTGATTTTTGCTATGTCTCTGGTCATCCTGCCCAGCACCATCGCCACCTATTTCGAGAACTCCGCAGGCGTAGCAGGCGGTATGTCCCACTGGATCAATGATTGGTTCACTATTAACAGATGGTTATACCAGTCCGTGTATTTCTTGCTTGTATTAGGATTTGCCTTCTTCTATACCATGGTTATTTTTGAGCAGCAGAACCTGGCTGATACGCTGCAAAAACAGGGAGGGTTCGTGCCCGGCATCAGACCAGGGCGTAATACATCGGACTATCTCAACGGTGTGATTTTGCGCATAACATGGGCGGGTGCTTTATTCTTGGCCTTCATAGCTGTTATACCCTATATCGCCACGCGGGTCGCAGCAGGTGCAGAGGTAATGCAACTATCTAGCACTGGCATGCTCATCATGGTTGGTGTGGCACTGGACACCATGAGGCAACTGGAGGCCCAACTACTGATGCGCCGTTATGAAGGTTTCTTGAAGTAAAGAAATGAACTTAATTCTATTGGGTGCCCCCGGCTCGGGCAAAGGAACTCAGGCGGAGACCATCGTTCGGGAGTTTCAAGCGCAGCATATCGCCTCAGGAGACCTTTTCAGGCAGGAGGCTGCCAAGGGGACTGATCTGGGGAAGTTGGCCAAGTCCTATATGGACAAGGGCTTGCTAGTCCCCGACGAGGTGACTATCAAGATGATCCTGAAGCGTCTCTCCGCCCCGGACTGCCGGCAGGGCTTTCTGTTGGACGGTTTCCCTCGCACCCTGGAGCAGGCCGTGGCCCTGGAACAAGCCCTGGCCCAAAGTGGCAGGGATATAGACTGGGCAATATACATTAGGGTATCTACAGAGGAGCTGCTCAGGCGGCTCAGTGGTCGCTGGATTTGCCGAAGCTGCCAGGCTCCCTATCATATGGTGACCACGCCACCATCTAAAACAGGCCGCTGTGACAAATGCGGCGGGGAGCTTTACCAGCGGGACGATGACAAGGTGGAAACAGCTCAAAAGAGGCTGGAGGTCTATTCCCGGCAGACGGCACCTCTTATTGAGCATTACCGCAAGGCGGACAGGCTTTTGGAGATAAACGGCGATCAGAGCATTGCCGCAGTGGGGCAGGAGATGCTGTCCAAGCTGAAGCAGACCCGGACGCAGAAGAAGGGAAAGAAGCAAACGGCAAAATGACGGAGTCTACTCATTTGGCTGAAGGTATTATAATCAAGTCTTCTGCCGAGCTAGCTCTCATGCGCCAGGCAGGCCATATAGTGGCGTCGGTGCTCCAGACCCTGGCCCGTGAAATCAAGCCTGGCCTGAGGACAAAGGAGCTTGACAGCTTGACAGCCCGTGAGGTGGCCCGGCTGGGAGCCAGTTCCTCGTTCCTGGGCTATCGTGGCTTTCCTGCCAATCTGTGTGTCTCAGTGAACGATGAGATAGTGCATGGCATACCAGGTGAGCGTCTGCTGCGCCAGGGGGACATTGTCTCGCTGGATTTCGGTGCTATTTTTCAGGGTTTTCAGGCGGATGCTGCAGTGACCGTGCCGGTAGGCAAGGTTTCCCCGCAAGCTCAAGGACTGCTTGAAGTAACCCAGGGTGCTCTGCGGGTGGGTATCAGTGCTGCTCGGAGTGGTGGCAGGATAGGTGATATCTCGGCAGCCATCCAGGACTACGCCGAATCACGCGGCTTCTCAGTAGTGCGTGAATACTCTGGACATGGCATCGGCCGAGCCCTTCATGAAGAGCCACAGGTGGCCAACTTTGGTCTGGCGGGACATGGGCTGCTGCTGCGACCGGGAATGACACTGGCAATTGAGCCTATGGTGAATATCGGTGGCTGGCAGACCAGGGTGGCAGCCAACCATTGGACAGTGCTGACTGCCGATGGCAGCCTGTCAGCTCACTTTGAGCATACTATTGCTATCACTGATGGCGAGGCCGAGGTGCTCACTGAGGTCTAAACGCTTGAAATATGTAAATAGTTGTATTAGTATGTTATACTATTAGTTTCGGGGGTGAAACGGACACTGTATGGCTAAGAAGGAGTCGATTGAGGTGGAAGGCGTGGTGGTGGAATCATTGCCTAACGCTATGTTCAGGCTGGAGCTACCTAACGGGCATAAAGTGTTAGGGCATATATCGGGCAAGATCAGGTTGCATTTTATTAAGATATTGCCTGGGGATCGGGTCTTGGTGGAGCTTTCTCCCTACGACTTGAGCCGTGGCCGCATCACCTACCGTTTCAAATAGGCGCTGTTCTATCAGGTAACCGGAGGCTTACAGTGAAGGTAAGAGCTTCAGTGAAAGCTCGTTGCGAGAAGTGCAAAATAGTGAGACGTCAGGGGGTAGTCAGGGTGATTTGCCCTAACCCCAAGCACAAGCAGAGACAGGGTTAGTCTTTGCTGGGAGGAGAGTTATGCCACGTATAGCCGGCGTGGATATTCCCGCTCAGAAGCGGGTAGAGATATCACTACAATACATTTATGGTATCGGGTCTAGTCTAAGCAAGCAAATCCTGGCCCTTGGCAAGGTGAGCCCTGATACCAAAGCCAAAGACCTCACTGAGGAAGAGGTCAGCCGTCTGCGTGATCTGATCGAGAAGCGGTTCAGGGTAGAAGGTGAGCTCAAGAGGGAAATCGATCTGAATATAAAGCGCTTGGTGGAGATCGGCAGCTACCGTGGCATGAGACATCGCCGTGGTCTGCCAGTGCGGGGGCAACGCACCCGCACCAACGCTCGCACCCGGCGTGGCCCTCGTCATACTGTCGCTGGGCGTGGCAAGCGGCGCGGCGTATCCAAGAAGTAAAGAGGCCTAAGGGAGGATCATGGCTGATAAGACTGAGAAGACTGAGAAGAAAGGTACCAGGAGAAGAAAGCGGGAACGCAAGTCTGTGCCTCGAGGCAAGGCTTATATTCACGCCACTTTCAACAATACTGTCATTACCATTACTGACCCAGAGGGTAATGTTATTGCCTGGGGCAGTTCAGGAACTGCCGGATTCAAGGGGTCTCGCAAAGGCACGCCCTATGCCTCTCAAAAGGCAGCCCAGGAGACTGCTCGCAAGGGCATGGAGCATGGCCTGCGGCAGGTTGAGGTTCTTGTCAAGGGACCGGGGGGTGGGCGCGAGTCTGCCATCCGGGCTCTCCAGGCGGCTGGCTTGGTGGTCAGCAGCATCAGAGATGTCACCCCGGTGCCCCACAATGGTTGTCGCCCTCCAAAGAAGAGGCGAATATGAGTTATTTCAGTCAGTTACACTGCAATTTTCGGACTTCCCGTTTGGGAGACATTTAGTCAGGAGGCAAGATGGCACATTATACCGGTCCAGTTTGTCGCTTGTGCCGTAGGCTAAGCGTCAAGCTGTTTCTTAAAGGGGATCGCTGCTTGGCCAAGTGCGCTGTGGAGCGGCGGTCGGCCCCACCCGGTCAGCAGTATGCTCGGAGACGCAAGGTTTCTGAGTGGGGGATGCAGCTCAGAGAGAAGCAAAAGGTACGTTACATCTATGGGGTCATGGAGCGCCAGTTCCGCAAAACATTCGCTGAGGCAAAGAGGCACAGCGGCGTTACCGGCGAGAAGCTGTATCAGCTTCTGGAGCGGCGACTGGACAATGTTGTTTACCGGCTAGGCCTTGCCGCCTCGCGGTCCCAGGCTCGCCAGTTGGTACGACATGGCCACATCACTGTAAATGGACAGAAAACGGACATACCTTCTATGCTGGTAAAGCCGGGAGATGTTATTGCTTTTAAAGAGAGTAGCACCAAGAAAGCTTTTTTCCAGGGGATAATGGAGAGGATAGAGGGAGCATTGGTGCCCAGTTGGCTTAATCTTGATCGGGAGAACCTCAAGGGCAATGTATTATCGCTGCCTCGCCGCGAGGACAGTGAGATTGTCTTTGACGAGAAGTTAGTCGTGGAGTTCTATTCTCGCCGCTGAAACAAAAAGAACTTTTTCACGGCCAGGCTGAGGTTGGTTAAACTTGTGCCGGGAGGTAGTAGACTTTGTCTCGAACGACCTTTCCAGTCATAGAATGTGTAGAGATAACTGAAAATTACGGCAAGTTTGTGGTGGAGCCATTGGAGCGTGGTTTTGGCATCACCCTGGGGAATGCCCTGCGTCGGGTGTTGCTCAGTGCTTTGCCCGGAGCGGCAGTGACCCAGGTTAAGATCGAGGGCGTCCAGCACGAGTTTTCTATACTTCCTCATGTGAAGGAGGATATGGTAGAGTTTCTGCTCAACGTAAAGCAAATTCGGCTGCGCCCCCTGTCCGAGCAACCTGGGAAGCTGCGCCTGGAGGCTGGCGGGGAGGGGCTGTTAACAGCGGCAGACATCCAGTCCTCGGCTGACTACGAGATTGTCAACCCGGAGCTGCCCCTAGCTACTTTGGATTCACCAGAGGCTAAGCTAACGGTGGAATTTTACGTGGAGCAGGGCAAAGGCTATGCGCCAGCCAGCCGCAGCGACGGCCTGCCTATAGGGGTTCTTCCGGTGGATGCTGTCTTCACTCCAGTTAAACGGGCCAACTATACGGTAGAACCCATCCGCATTGCCCTGGAGTCCAGTGTGGAAAGGCTAACCCTGGAGTTGTGGACTGATGGCACTATCACACCCACAGAGGGCGTAATCCGCGGCGCTCGCATTCTAACGGAACACTTGGCTCTGTTCACTGACCTGGCTGCTATCGCCGAGCGGGATGCCGAGAAGAAAATGTTGCGGATGGCTGTCCCACCAGAGCAATATAATATGCCAGTGGAGCAACTTCTTCTATCGGTGCGCACTCTTAACTGTCTGAGGCGGGGCAATATCATTACCGTGGGTGAGCTTCTGGAGCAGACCCCTCAGGAATTGATGGCGCTGAAGAACTTTGGCACTAAGTCAATGACTGAAGTGCAGTCACGTATCTACGCTTTGGGATTGCCTTCTAAACTAGGCCCGCCTCCTGCCGTTGAGCCTGGCGAGGCCGAAGTGCCGTCCCAGGCTGAGGAGGATGAAACAAAATGAGACACGGCGTAGCCGGACGCAAGCTGAGTCGGGCAACGGATCATCGCTTGGCCTTGTTGCGCAACCAGGTGACTGACTTGCTGAGATATGGCAAGCTCACTACTACTGAGGCCAAGGCTAAGGAAGTGCGCCCACTGGCTGAGAAGATGATCACGCTGGGAAAACAGGGCAGCCTCCATGCCCGGCGCCAGGCTCTAGCTTTCATGACTGATGAGAATGTGGTGAGCCAGTTATTCGCTGAGCTTGCTCCTAAATTTGCTAGTCGTCCCGGTGGCTATACCCGTCTGGTCAAACTGGGACCACGGCTGGGTGATGGGGCGGAGATGGCACGTCTGGAGTTGGTGGAGTAGCAGTCAGACCTAAGCGAAATATGGATGGAGAGGGTCTCACTAAGATCGTGTTGTTGATGGAGTACGAAGGCACCCGTTACCACGGGTTTCAATGGCAAAAGAATGCCGCTACTATACAGGGCGAGTTGGAAGGCGCTCTATATAAACTGACCGGTGAAACTGTGCGGGTTATGGCGGCCAGCCGCACTGACGCTGGAGTGCATGCTCTGGGTCAGGTGGCCAGTTTCAGGACTGGCTCTGGTTACCCGGCACGCACCTTCGTTAGCGGCTTGAATTATTATTTGCCATCTGATATTGCGATAAAGGATGCCTGCTCAGTACATGGCGATTTCAATGTCAGGCGGGCGGTGCGGAGGCACTACCGCTATTACATTATTAATCGCCCCACCAGGTCACCTTTCAAAGCCAGATACGCCCACCTGGTGCCACGTCAGCTAGACATAGAAACTATGAACCAGGCCTGCCAGTCACTAGTGGGAGAACGCGATTTTGCCCCATTCATCAGCAGCGTTGCCCCAATTAAAAATACGGTGCGGACTGTTTATAACGCCAGGGTGGCTCGGCTGGGAGACATGGTGATCTTTGATATGACGGCTAATTCATTTCTGCCTCACCAGGTGCGCAACACGGTGGGGGCGTTGCTCAAGGTGGGACTGGACAAAATGAAGGTGAAGACTTTTCAGGAAATGGCATGTTGCGGTCAACGGGGGTTGATGGGGCCCACTGCTCCCGCCTGTGGACTGTGGCTCATGCAGATTGATTATGTCCCACCTCTGGGAGAAGCACAATGAAGACCTATAGCACTAAGGCATCAGATATAGAGCACCAGTGGCATGTACTAGATGCCTCTGGGCAGATTTTGGGCAAACTGTCCACCCAGGTGGCCCAACTGCTTATGGGCAAGGGCAAGCCAATCTTTGTCTCTCATCTGGACACCGGCGATTATGTGGTGGTCACTAATGCTGCCAAGGTGAAGGTAACCGGCAAAAAGGCCAAGCAGAAGATTTATTATCGGCACTCTGGCTATCCTGGCGGTTTGAAAGCTGTTACCCTGGAGGTGATGCTACAGACCCACCCCACCAGGGTGATAGAGCATGCTGTTAAGGGTATGCTGCCCCACAACCGACTGGGCTCGGCCATGTTTCGCAAGCTGAAAGTGTATGCCGGCGACAGCCATCCACATCAGGCCCAACTAGCCGGCCAGACCCAAAAGGCAAGCCAGGATACTGAGGCGAAAAGTAAGCCGAGCGCTAGTTAAGGGAGGGCTTTGTTGAGCCAGCAAGAATATTATTACGGCACCGGAAGAAGAAAGTGCTCAGTTGCCCGGGTACGGCTAGTACCGGGCAATGGGGCTATTGTTGTAGACGGGGCTCCTCTGGAGGAGCGTTTCCCTCGCTTGGAGCACCAGAGGGCTATCCTCCAGCCTTTGGTGGTGACTCAGACCAGGGAAAAGTTCAATGGCATGGTCAAGGTGGTTGGCGGTGGCGTATCGGGGCAGGCCGGGGCCATCCGCCATGGCGTTGCCCGAGCCTTACTCAAGGTTGACGAGTCCTTCAAACCACTGCTGCGCCAATATGGCCTGCTTACTCGCGACCCACGAATCAAGGAGCGCAAGAAGTACGGTCTCAAAAGGGCGCGCAAGGCACCGCAGTACACCAAGCGATAAGCCAGCTACTTTGGCCCCAGCTTAGCCTTCAGGTAATCGATTACCTTTACTGGCGATGGATCAACCCCATAGAGTAGAGCCAGATAGTAGCTGACATAATCTCCCAGCATAACCAGGCTCATCATCTGGCTCAGCGGCTGATTTCCCTCAGCATCAATGACTTGATGGCTAACTCCCGAGCGGGCCAGTATCTCTGCGGTGATCTGGTAACGCAGCAATATTCGCTGGTGTAGCGATGGAGAGCGCAGTAGGACTGCGAAGGCTTTGCCCGCCATCTCTTGGGGGAACTCATAACCCGCCACAGCGTTGTGATTCAGCTCTGGCAGAGTCTCATTAAAGGCCCAGGCTTTGCTATTCTCATTGAGCTGGGTCTTCCAACGGCGTGCCACCGGCGTAAGGACACCTGCTCCATAGACCATCACCAAACGCCCTACAAGTTTAGACGCTAGTTCTTTGGCTGGGTTTGCGGGGAGAGCTACCTTTTCATTGATGCACTGGGCCAGTTTCTCCATCGTGCTGACCATTTCGGCGACATCGCCGGATATGTCTCCCAATAGGCCTAGCTTCTGGAAGATGCCCAGCAGAGAGAGGAATCCATAGGCCAGCGCAGCCCGGGGTTGCGCTGGATAGTCGTAGACAAAGGCAGGGATGTTTTTCTCCTGGGCCAGCGCTCTGAGCTTGCCTCCTGTGGTTACCACCAGCTTCTTGGCTGGAGTATTTAGAGCTGTGGCAAAAGCGGAGATGGTCTCCTCTGTCATGCCTGAATAGCTTGAGGCTATGAACAAGGTTTGGGAGTCGAGGAAGGGTGGTGGCTGATAGTCTCGGCTCACCCACAGTGGCGTTCCCGTGGGCTCCACCAGGAGGCGGGACAACTCACCGCCGATGGCTGAACCGCCCATGCCTGAGATCACCACTTTGTTTACCCCGGCGTAGTCAGCGGGCAGGGCTAAATCGAGGCCCGCTTGCCAGGCCTTCTGACATTGTTGGGGCAGACGGCGCAGATGCCCCAACATATCGGAAGGGTCCAGTGTTTCATAAGTTTGCGGATCATCAAGATTGATGTTCATACCCCAGCCAGCTTTCTGCCTGCCTTAAGCAGCTTCTCTACTTGCTCCTGGCTGCTGCTCTCAGCATAGAAGCGCAGTAGTGGCTCTGTCCCCGATAGGCGGATGAGCAGCCAGGAGCCGTCATCTAAGTGGAAGCGGTATCCGTCAAGAGTATCCCTGTCCACCACTCGCCTGCCTGCCAGGTTGCTGAGACGGGACTGGGAGACGCATCCCATAATGGCTTGCCTCTGCTCCGCTTGGAACTCAACATCAAAGCGATTGTAGAAATGAGGGCCTACCTTATTGAAGAGGTAATCCAGTAGCTGCGACGGCGTCTTACCAGTCTTAACCATGAAGTCGAGGATGAACATACCCGCCAGCAGACCATCCCTTTCCAGTACATGGCCGCGAAAGCCGTAGCCACCGCTCTCCTCGCCGCCTATCAGTGCCCCGGTCTCCAGCATTTTGGGCCCGACGTACCTGAAACCTACCGGAGTCTCATAAACAGGCACATTGAATATCTCTCCCAGGCGGGTGGTCATACTGCCGGCAGTCACTGTTTTTACAATAGGGCCACGTTGTCCTCGGACCTCCAGGAGATATAGCGCCATCAGGGCAAAAACCTGGAGCTGATTCAGAAATTCGCCCTTTTCGTCCATGATGCCCACGCGGTCAGCGTCGCCATCGGTGGCTAGGCCCACATTGGCCTTCTGCCGGCGCACCAGCGCCGAGAGCGCAGTCAGGTTGACCGCAATAGGCTCAGGGC
>Ga0315274_10003764_pt1 | contig 22509 bp, 18 predicted proteins | sample YL17G02_20_MG_FD_203700 | JGI IMG/M metagenome (GOLD analysis project Ga0315274, IMG submission 203700) | Sediment microbial communities from Yellowstone Lake, YNP, Wyoming, USA - YL17G02_20 | ecosystem: Environmental > Aquatic > Freshwater > Lake > Sediment | place: USA: Wyoming | collected...
GGGCGCCAGCTCGCTGCCCGCGGGCCCCTGGACGGTGACCGATCTGCTGGCCAACCAGCCCCTGCCGCCCAGCTCCGCTTCCACCTACCCGCTGACCCTGCCCCCACAGTCTGCCGTCATCCTCTTGCTTGAGCGTCCGTAGAGACATTTGTTCACTGATTCTACGGATCATACGGATTCAAACGGATCACTTCTTGTCTGTTTGTTGCCCTTTTCGATGATCCGTACCAATCCGTAGCATCCGTGGAATCCGTGAACCAAGCAGCCCTCTAGACCAGCTCACCCACATAGGCTTCGTACGGGGCCAGGCGCAGGCCGGGGAGCGATTCGGGGTTGGTGCTGCGCGCGTGGGTGGAGAGCAGGCAGCGCAAGCGCAGGTTCGCCAGCCAGCGCTTGACGGCGCGCAGCAGATTGGTCTGCGGCCGGTCGCTGAGGTTGAGCGCTACGAGCACGGTCTGGCCGTTGGCGCGGCGCAGGTAGGCCAGACAGCCGGGCTGCGTGCTCTCCAGCAGCGTGAAATCGCCCGCCGTGAGCGCGGGACTGGCCTTGCGCACGGCGATCAGGCGCCGGTAGAACTGCAGCAGCGAAGTCGCGTCCTCGCGTTGCTGCGCCACGTTGACGCCCTGGGCGTGGTTGGGGTGCACGGGCAGCCACGGCGCGACGCCCGCGGGGCAGAAATCCCCGTTGGGCCTCGGGCCCCACTGCATGGGCGTGCGGCACTTGTCGCGGCCCTTCAGGTTGGCCACCTGCAGCGCCTCGGCCTCGCCCAGGCCCATCTGCGCGCGCACGGTCTCGTAGACCCACACGCTGAGCATGTCGCGGAACTGCGCGGGGTCGCTCACGGGCCAGTCCTGCATGCCAATTTCCTCGCCATTGTAGATGAAAGGCGCGCCGCGCAGGGTCAGCGTCAGGACGGCGGCCAGGCGCGTCCACTCGGCGTCGTGGACGCCGTCGCTGAAGTGCGAGCGGCTGCGGCTGACGTCGTGGTTGCTGAGCGTGTTGGCCTCCCAGGCCTCGGCGGGCAGTTTGGCCAGGCGCACGGCCAGCCTCTTGGCGATCTCGTCGGCCTGCAGGCGCTCCAGGTCGAGCAGCTCAAAGTTAAAGACCGAGTGCAACTCGTTGCGTCCGTCGCCATAGTACCTACAATCGGAGGTCTCGCCCACCATGTAACGGTCTGGGTACTCGTCGAGCACGGTGCGCAGGTCACGCAGGACGCGGTGCAGCTCGGGCTGGCCTTCCTGGAAGCGGAACTTATATGCCAACTGCTGCTGGGCCTGGAGGCGCACCTCTTCGCTCTCGCCGTACTGCCACTGCGCGTAGAGCTGCAGCAGCGATGCGGGCACGTCGCTGTCGCGCAGGTCCTCGACCTCGAAGAGCGTGCCGGGGGCGTCGAGGCGAAAGCCGTCCACGCCCAGGTCCAGCCAGAAGCGCACGGCGCTGAAGACGGCCTGCTGCACCTCGGGGTTGCGCCAGTTCAGGTCGGGCTGCTGGCGGAAAAAGAAGTGGTAGTAATACTGGCCCGTGGCGGGGTCCAACTCCCAGGCCGGGCCGCCAAAGGTCGACTCCCAGTTGTTGGGCGGCCCGCCGTCGCGGCCGTCGCGCCAGATGTACCAGTCGCGTTTGGGGTTGTCGCGGCTGGAGTGCGACTCCTGGAACCAGGTGTGCTGGTCCGAGGTATGGTTGAGCACCAGGTCGAGCAGGATGCGCATCTTGCGCTGGTGCGCGCCGTCGAGCAGGCCGCGGAAGTCGTCCAGGCTGCCGTACTCGGGGTTGACGCCGGTATAGTCGGCCACGTCATAGCCGCAGTCGAACTGCGGCGAAGGGTAGTGCGGCGAGAGCCAGATGGCGTCGATGCCCAGCCAGGCCAGGTAGTCCAGCTTGGACACGATGCCGGGCAGGTCGCCGATGCCGTCGCCGTTGGCGTCGGCAAAGCTGCGCGGGTAGATCTGATAGAACACCGCGCCCTTCCACCAGGGTTGGTTGGTCATGGTTGGGTCCTCCGTAATGATACATGAGTTCCACAGACGAACGTCTAGCTGGTCAGATCATAGTTGCAACAGACCCTGGCCGCAAAGGACCTGCGCGGTCGACCTGTGGGGTCTGCTTCCTAACCCCACAGGTCTGGTGGAGGCCACGTGCCTCAACGTCGTGTCCGAGAAACCGGGTTTCCAAAGGAAGAAACCCGGTTTCTCGATCCCGAATGTGCGCAATCTACGGATGTTTGTGCGATCCCCCGCAACTCGACCTGGTGCACACAGCCTGCGGCCAGGTCGGCCAGGACGCGCATCGCCGCGGGGGTGGGCGCGGCGACGGGAGGGTTGGGGCCCCAGGCCAGGGTCGTGGTGGGGCAGAAGGCCTGTAGAGCGTAGCAACGCGCGCCGGCAATGGCCTGCGCGATGGCCTGCACGTCCTCGGGCTCCACCAGCCCCGGCACCACCGTCGTGCGGAACTCGTACTCGATGCGCGAGGCCAGCAGCAGGTCGATAGACTCGCGCACGCGGCTCCAGTCCACGGGCACGCCCGCGGCCTGGGCGTAGTGTGCCGGGCTGCTCTTGACGTCCATCGCCACGTAATCCACCAGCCCCTGCGCCAGGCAGTCGCGCAGCACGTCGGGCCGGTAGCCGTTGCTGTCCAACTTCACGGCCAGGCCCGTGGCGCGCAGTTGCGACAAGAACTCGAGCAGGTCGGCCTGCAGCGTGGGCTCCCCGCCCGTGACCACCACGCCATCGATGAACCCGACGCGGGCCTGCAGGTCACGCAGCACCTGGACCGTGTCGAGATCGGGCAATCCGTCCGGCCGCAGGACCAGGTCCAGGTTGTAGCAAAAGGGGCAACGGAAGTTGCACGCGCCGACGTACAGGACGTCGGCGACGTGCTGCGGGTATTCGATGATCGAGGCGTGCAGGACCGCCTTCAGGTGCACTTATCTCGCTTCCGGGCGGGTCGGCTCCTCGTGCGCGGCTTCCTGCACGTCGTAGGTCGCGCGCTCGGCGAACTCCTGCTGCTTGCCAGCGTTCCAGTCGCGCACCGGGCGCAGGTAGCCCACAATGCGCGAGTACACCTCGCACGGAACACGCTTCAGCGTGGCAATCGCGTTGTCGTTGACGTGGTCAGTCATGGTGTTCACTCCTTTGGTAGCTTCATGTCTTCGTGCCTGCTCTGAAAATGCCGTAGCTTAACCACTTGCCGTTCGCCTCGCTTGACGAGGTGGGCGTTGCGACTCCCGTGGAGACCACGGCCACAAGGGCCTATGCTACACGGCCGTGTTTTCATCCTGAATGTGCCACGCGACAAGGCGCGCACGGGCATGCCACAAGGGCCTATGCTACACGGCCGTGTTTTCATCCTGAATGCGCCACGCGACAAGGCGCGCACGGGCATGCCACAAGGGCCTATGCTACACGGCCGTGTTTTCATCCGCGGTGGCGAGGCGCATGGCTCATGAGGAACTTGGTTTCCATGCTATTCATGCGGCACAGCTACGCCGAATTGCGTGAGCTCCTGCTCCGTGTGGTCGTAGTGGCAGTAGGGATGCTCGCCCGCGATGTAGCCGTGCACGGGGCAGATGCTGAACGTGGGCGTCAGCGTAAAGTAGGGCAGGTGGAAGCGCTCGGCCACGCGCCGCACCAGCAGGCGCGCCTGCCTCCAGTCGTCGATCTGCTCGCCAATAAAGGCGTGGAACACGGTGCCGCCGGTGTAGAGCGTCTGCAACTCATCCTGGTGCTGCAGGGCCTGGAACAGGTCCACGGTGCGGCCCACGGGCAGGTGGGTCGAATTGGTATAGTAGGGCGTCTCGCGCGTGCCTGCGGTGATGACCTCCGGGTAGCGCTTGCGGTCGGCCTTGGCCAGGCGGTAGCTGGCGCTCTCGGCGGGCGTAGCTTCCAGGTTGTAGAGGTTGCCCGTCTCGCCCTGAAAGTCCTGCAGCTTGTTGCGCATGAACTTGAGTACCTGCGCGGCAAAGGTCTGTCCGTCGGGCTGCTCGATGCCCACCCCCAGAAAGTTGAGGCAGCACTCGTGCATGCCCACGATGCCGATGGTGGAAAAGTGGTTGGCCCAGTGGGAGCCAAAGCGCTCGTGGATGGCCTTCAGGTAGTGGCGGCTGTAGGGGTAGAGCCCCTGCTCGGTGTGGCGCACCAGCACCTTGCGCTTGATCTCGAGCGAGGTGCGCGCAATCTCCATCTCCCGCGCCAGGCGTGAGAACAGGTCAGCCTCGCTGGTGGCGAGGAAGCCGATGCGGGGCAGGTTGAGCGTGACGACGCCGATGCTTCCGGTGAGCGGGTTGGCGCCAAACAGGCCGCCGCCTCGCTTGCGCAGCTCGCGGTTGTCGAGTCGCAGCCGGCAGCACATCGAGCGCGCGTCCTCGGGGCTGAGGTCGCTGTTGATAAAGTTGGCAAAGTAGGGGATGCCGTACTTGGCCGTCATGCGCCACAGCGGCTCCAACACCGGGTTGTCCCAGTGGAAATCCTTGGTCAGGTTGTAGGTGGGGATGGGGAAGGTGAACACGCGGCCCTTAGCGTCGCCCTCCAGCATGACCTCGGCAAAGGTGCGGTTGATGAGGTCCATCTCGGCCTGAAAATCGGCGTAGGTCTCGCGGCAGGGCTGCCCGCTGACGATGGCGGGCTGGCTGGCCAGGTTGCCGGGCGGCGTGAGGTCCAGCGTGATGTTGGTAAAGGGCGTCTGGAAGCCCACGCGGGTGGGCACGTTGATGTTGAAGACGAACTCTTGCAGCGCCTGCTTGACGCCCGCATAGGTCAGGCCGTCGTAGCGCACGAACGGCGCGAGCAGCGTGTCAAAGTTGGAGATGGCCTGCGCCCCGGCCGACTCGCCCTGCACGGTGTAGAAAAAGTTGACGAGCTGGCCCAAGGCGGTGCGCAGGTGTTTGGGTGGCTTGCTCTCCAGCTTGGCCGCCACGCCGCCAAAGCCGCGCAGCAGCAGGTCCTGCAGGTCCCAGCCGCAGCAATAGGTGGCCAGCATGCCCAGGTCGTGGATGTGGAAATCGCCCTCGATGTGGCCCTGGCAGACCTCGGGCGGGTAGATCTTGTTGAGCCAGTACTTGGCGGCGATGCTGGACGCCACGTAAAAGTTGAGGCCCTGCAGCGAATAGTTCATGTTGGCGTTTTCGCTGACGCGCCAGTCGCTGCGGTCGATATAGTCGTCGACCAGCTTCATGCCGTCCAGCAGCAGCTTGGTGGTGTCGCGCACTTCGGAGCGCTTGGCGCGGTAGAGGATGTAGGCCTTGGCCACCTTGACCTCGCCCGCCAGGATCAGCACCTCCTCGACCACATCCTGGATCTGCTCAACCTGCGGGCAGGCGTGCGCACCCAGGCGCTGCGCGAGCAGTTGCACCACGCCCTCGGAGAGGGCGGAGGCGCGCTCCTGAGCGTCCTGGACCCCCACGGCCTGATAGGCGCGCAGGATGGCGTTGTGGATGCGCCGCACGTCAAAGAGCACGATGCGCCCGTCGCGTTTCTGTACGGATGAGACGGTGACCTGCACCTGCGGTTTCGTATGGATGACAGAGTTGACCACGCTCGTAGCTCCTGGATAAGTGCTTCATGGGTGCGTCTGGTGGCCGGGTCTCAAGGGGCCGCGGCCTTGCCAGACTGGCTGGCAGCGAGGAGGGCCCGGCCTAGCGGGGCGCTTTGGCCTGTTTGGGGGCCCTGGCACGCGGTGCTTGCTTGCCCTCAGGGGCGGCTTGGGCTTCTTTGGATTCCTCGGGCCCGTTGCGCTTTTTCCGCTTGCGGATCTCGTCGATCTCCTCCGCCAGACCGTCGATGTCCTTGAAGCGCCGGTAGACCGAGGCAAAGCGCACGTAGGCCACGTCGTCGAGTCCGCGCAGTTCCTCCATCACCATCTGGCCGATGGCTCGGCTCTCGACCTCGGCTCTGCCCAGGGCGAACAGCGCGTTTTCCACGTGGGCCACTGCGGCTTCGATGGTGTCGTCAGGGATGGGGCGCTTGGCGCAGGCGATGCGGATGCCCCCGTGCAGCTTTTCGCGGTCGAAGGGTTCGCGGCGTCCGTCGCGCTTGACGACGAGCAGGCTGACGGGCGTGAGGCGCTCGTAGGTAGTGAAGCGCTGTGCGCAGCGGATGCACTCGCGGCGGCGGCGTATGCTGTTGCCGACCTCGCGGCTATCGATGACCCGCGAGTCGCCTTCCTGACAGTAGGGACAGCGCATCGGAACTCTCCCTTCATGTTGTGAGAACACGGCGTACCGAGGACCACTACTTATTGCGTTGACGTCAGCGCATGGGGCAAGGAGTAGTAGTGCCTCCGTAGTGTACCACAGAAACGCCGTGCTGGCAAGCGCCAATTGGGTAATCCGCTATGGTTTTTAAGCTTTGTTCCGTCAAGCCAGAGGCATAGAACCTTCCGGAAAGGTCCCTCGGCAAGCACCAGCGAGCCTCGTGGTGCCGCATTTCGGGAAGACTCTCTGCGGCCCACAGCGCTGAAAAGGAAACGGAGAGAAGTGGGGGCTTCTCTCCGTGGCAACGGCTCCACAGACACAAGGCACCGTCACGACGCGCGCGTCGTGACAGAGCGCAGGACCAGGCCAGCGCGCAGCCGAACTCGGCGCAGGCAGTTCGCGCTGGCCTGGCGAGACAACGCTACGATTGTTGGCGACGGCGCAAGAACGACGGGATGTCCAGGTCTTCGCTCTCGAACGAGCGCACTGGGAAATCGATCGTCTTTCTGGGATGCGCGGCATAGGGCCGGGCTTGGGTGCGTGCTTCGGCGGTGAAGCCGGTGGCGATGACCGTGATTTCAACCTCGTCACCCATGCCCTCGTCCAGCACGGCACCAAAGCGGATGTTGGCGTTGGGATCGATCCGCTCGCGGATCGCGCTGGCGGCCTGCTCGACCTCGAACAGCGTGAGGCCCGGCGCGCCGCAAATGTTGAACAGCACGCCATGCGCGCCATCGATGGTCACGTCCAGCAGTGGACTAGAGATGGCCTTCTGGGCCGCCTCGATGGCACGATTGTCGCCCGAGGCGCGGCCGATGCCCATCAGGGCTGATCCACCCTCGTCCATCACAGCTCGCACGTCGTTAAAGTCGACGTTGATCAGCCCGGGCACGGTGATGATCTCCGAGACGCCCTGCACGGCCTGGCGCAGGATGTCATCGGCCACGCGGAAGGCCGTCTCGATGGACGCCTTTTTGTCGACAATCTGCAGCAGGCGGTCGTTGGGTACCACGATGAGGGTGTGCACCTGCTCGCGCAGCTTGCTGAGCCCCTCTTCGGCGGCCTTGGCGCGCTGCACGCCCTCGAACCCAAACGGCCGCGTCACGACGCCGATGGTCAGCGCGCCCAGCTCGCGCGCGATGCCCGCGATGATGGGGCTCGCGCCGGTGCCGGTGCCGCCGCCCATGCCAGCGGTCAGGAACACCATGTCCGAGCCTTTCAGAATCTCGTGGAGCTCGTCGTGGGATTCCTCTGCCGCCTTACAGCCGATGGCGGGGTTGCCGCCCGAGCCCAGGCCACGCGTCAGCTTGTCGCCAATGCGCAGCCTCAGTGGCGCCTTGGACAGCATCAGCGCCTGGGCGTCGGTGTTGACCGAGATGAACTCGACGCCGCGCAGGCCCGCCTCCACCATGCGGTTGACGGCATTGCTGCCGCCTCCGCCCACGCCCACTACCTTGATCTGGGCAAAGCTCTCAATGTCCTGTTCCCTGCTCGCCATTGCCTGTCTCCTTTCACCGAGGTAGGAATGCCTTCAAGATGTCTCCAAAGCGACGGAACAGGTCCCCCCAACCTTTTCCGCGCTTGTCCGTCGTCCGCTCGTCTTCCCCATGCTTCAGGCCCCACAGCAAGAGGCCCACGGCGGTGGCATAGGGAGGGCTGCTCACCGCGTCCACCAGACCGCCGATGTTGCGCACCTTGCCCACCCGCACGGGCAGGCCCAGCATCTCGCGGCCCAACTCCTTGAACCCCTGCAGCTCAGCCGTGCCGCCCGTCAGCACCAGCCCGGCGGGCAAAAGCCCCTCGTAGCCAGAGCGCTTGATCTCGTTCTGAATCAGCAGGTACATTTCCTCCGCACGCGCCTCGATGATCTGCGCCAATTGCAGGCGCGAGACGGACTGTGAGGCGCCCTCGCCAAAGGCAGCCACGTCGACCGTCTCGGCGGGGTCCACCGTCTCGGGCAGGCTCGTCCCGTATTTGATCTTCAGCTCCTCCGCCGTGGCAAAGGGCGTGCGCAGCCCCACGGCGACGTCGTTGGTCAGGTTGTTGCCGCCCACGGGCAAGACCACGCTGTGCCAGACGCTGCCCTCGACAAAGATCGCCACGTCGGTCGTACCACCGCCCGCGTCCACCAGCGCCACACCCGTCTCGCGCTCCTCGGGCGAGAGCACGGCCTCGCTGGAGGCCAGCGGCTGCAGGATCAGGTCGTTGACGGCCACGTTGGCGCTCTCCACACACTGCACCAGGTTGCGCATGGAGGCCACGGCCCCCGTCACGATGTGCGCCTCCACCTCCAGCCGAAAGCCCATCATCCCCACCGGATCGCGCACGCCCTCCTGCCCGTCGAGCGTGTAGCTGCGCGGGATGGTGTGCACGATCTCGCGGTTGTGCGGCACGGCGATGGCCTGCGCGGCCTCGATGGCGCGCTCGACGTCCTCCTCGGTAATGTAGCGCTCGCCGCGGCCCACCGCCACTACGCCGCGGCTATTGAGCGAAGAAATGTGCTTGCCCGCCAGGCCCACGTAGGCCGACTCGATGGTGTACCCCGAGACGCGCTCGGCCTTCTCGATGGAGGCTGCGATGGACTTGCTCGCCTCGTCCACGTTGACCACCACGCCCTTGCTCAGGCCATGCGAAGGCGCAACTCCCACGCCCACCACGCACAAGTTGCTCGCGTCGTCTACTTCACCGACCAGCGTGCAGATCTTGGTGGTGCCGACATCAATGCCGACTATGGTCCTTTCCAAAGCGCACCTCCAGCTACGCGGCTACTTGAAGTAGGCGCCGTCCACAAAGCGCACGTCAATGAACTCGACCGTTGCGCGTTTGTTGGCGATGTCTTGCAGTAGAGCGCGCATGCAGGCGACCTTCTTGACGAGCAACTGGTCATCTCCGAAGTAGATGCGCCAACCGTGTTCATCCACGCAACTGACGCCCTTGGTCTGGGAATAGTCGTACGCCTTGACCTCGGGCAGCAGGCTGTGCAGTCCGCTGACTGCGTTGAGCCCCACGCGGTCCACCTTGTCGCCCGGCTTGAGCGGGCGGTTGTCCAGATCATTCACCGTCAGCATCTCCGGGTGCGCGCCGTCGTCGGCCATGAGCACCTGGCCCATGCCATCCACCAGGAAGGCCTCGGCGGCGTTGCGCCACACGAAGCGCACGTCCTGCTCGCGCACGGAAATCGCCACCCGATTGGGCCACTGCACGTCCACGTGCACTGCGGTCACGCCCAGGATCGCTTGCTGAATGCGCTGCGCGACCTGCGCGCGGTCGACGAAGAAGACGCTCAGCGTGTTCATGCCGCTGGCCTGGAAGAGGTCCTCAGCGCTCAGCAACGCATTGCCCTGCACCTGGGCCTCGTACACGAAGAAACTCGGATCGATGAAGAACCAGCCCAGCAGCACGAGCATCGCCACCAGCAGCAGAGCGGACAGCACGCGGGTCCCACTGATGCGCACGTCGCCCCAGCGCAGCCCGGGCAGGGCGCTGCTGATCGCAAAGCCGTAGGTGCTCTTGCGACGGCGCACCGTGGTTCTGCGCGGTCGCGGCACGGCAGTCGGCGCGGCCTCATGCACCCGGGTGGGCGCGCGCGGCGGGACCTCGCCTGGCTGGCGCAGCGACCTCGTCCTCTTGGGTTGCGGTTGACGCGGCGCTTCTCTAATCCTCATCGGACTCACACGCTGTCGAAACTCGACTCCTGTCGCTGTGGCGCTCCAACGCGAGCTGGATCAGTCGGTCCAGCAGCTCGGGATAGGGTAGACCGCTGGCCTCCCACAGCTTTGGATACATGCTGACGGACGTGAAACCGGGAATCGTATTCAGCTCGTTCACGTAGACTTGCTCTGATTCGCGATCCAGAAGAAAGTCGGCCCGCGCCATGCCCGCGCAGTCGAGTGCGAGAAAGGCGCGCATGGCCAGGAACTGGATCTCGGCGAGCTTGGCAGGCGAGAGCTGGGCCGGGATGAGCAGCTCAGTCGTCTCGTCCTGGTATTTGGCCACATAGTCATAGAACTCGCGCTTGGGCACGACTTCGCCCGCCACGGAGACGATCGGATGGTCATTGCCCAGCACACTGCACTCGATTTCGCGCGCATTGATGGCCTGCTCCACGAGCAGTCTGCGGTCGTAGCGCGCCGCCAGGTTGAGCGCGGCGGGCAGTTCTCCCGCATGGTGCACCTTGGACACGCCCACGCTGGAGCCCAGATTGGCGGGCTTGACGAAGCACGGGTAGCCGATGCGCTCCTCGACGCGCTGCGCCGCGCGGCTGGGCTGCGCCTCCCACTCCCAGCGCATGACCAGCTCGAAATCGGCCACCGGCAACCCTGCGGCGCGGAAGATGGACTTCATGATAACCTTGTCCATGGCCACGGCCGAGCCCAACACGCCCGAGCCCACGTAGGGGATGTCGGCCAGCTCGAGCAGGCCCTGCAGCGTGCCATCCTCGCCATAGGGGCCGTGCAGCACCGGGAAGAGCACGTCCACGTAGGGGATGCCGTGCTCGCCAGCACCCGGCACGAGTTCGCGCGTGGCGGGCTGGGCGGTGGTGGCCAGCAGCGTCGACGCAAAGGGCTCGACCTGGCCCAGCGGCTTGAGTTCCTCGGTGCGTGTCTGCAGCTCTTTCATTGGATCGCCCGAGGTCAGCCAGGCACCCTGCTTGGTGATGCCCAGCGGGACCACATCGAATTTGTCTTTGTTGAGCGCGTGCATCACCGAGCGGGCGGACATGAGCGAGACTTCGTGCTCGCCCGAGCGCCCCCCAAAAATGACGCCGACCCGGATCTTCCTCACCAATCTGCTTTCCCCCACTGACGGCCACAAGGGCCTATACTACGGACGTCGAGGCCGCGAGGGCCTATACTACGGACGTCAAGGCCGCGAGGGCCTATACTACGGACGTCGAGGCCGCGAGGGCCCACACTACGTGGCATGGTGGCAGCACAGCGTTACCACTCGCCGACTAGCTCGATCTCCAGCTCCAGCATGATCTTGAACCGGGCGTACACGGTCGTGCGAATCAGCTCGATCAGCTCGCGCACGTCGCGCGCCGTGGCCGTACCGGTGTTGATGATAAAGTTCGCGTGCTGAGGTGAGACCACGGCCCCGCCCACGCGCGCGCCTTTGAGACCCGCGTTCTCGATCAGGAATCCGGCCGGATACTGATCGGTGCGCTTGAACACGCTGCCCGCGCTCATGCCCTGCGGCTGGCTCTCGGCACGGCGCTTGCTGTACTCGACCGCTTTGGCCTGCAGGACGGCCGTATCTTCCACGTGCAAGACAAAGGTCGCCCACAGAATCACCGACGCAAACTCGGCCGCCTTGCGGCCCTTCTTCAGCACGCTGCTGCGATAGATCAGCCCGAGCTGCTGGCTCGGCCACCATTGTTCGCCCTGGTCCGGCGTCAGGACCTGCGCCCCGCGCAGGCTGTCGCTGACGTATCCGCCATAGGCGCCCGCGTTGCCCACCACAGCGCCGCCTACAGTGCCAGGCACGTCCACGGCCCACTCCAGGCCCGCCAGCCCGCGCTCCACGGCTTGGCGCGCCGCGTGGCGCAGAAGGGCCCCGGATTCGGCCTGCAGCCACCCGGTCTTGCCGTCATCCTGCAGGGAGAACTCGAGGGCGCTGGCGCGGTTGTGAATCACCAGCCCGCGCACGCCCTGGTCCGAGACGAGCACGTTGGCCCCGCTGCCCAAGAGCAGGTAGGGAATGTGTTGCTCCCAGGCCAGGCGTACCACGTCGCGCAGCTCGGCTGCCGCATGCACTACCACATAATACTCAGCCGGGCCTCCAATCCCAAATGTGGTATGCCTGGCCAACGGCTCGTTTGTTAACAGGCGCTCTCCCAGCGCCGCTTTCCATTGCTCCGCACCCATGCTCACGCCTGTCTGCGTGCCTGCAGCACGCTCTCGCCCACCCGATCGCCATTGCCCGCGCCCAGCGTCAGCAAGACATCGCCTGGCCGCAGCTCGGCCTGCAGCAATGCGCTGGCCTCCGGCAGCGTGGCCACGTAGCGCACGTCGGGGTGGCGCACGCGCTGTACCAGATCGCGCGCGTGGATGCCCAGGTCGTCCTTTTCGCGCGCCGCGTAGATCTCCGAGATCAACACGTGATCGGCGTCTCCAAAGCTGACCGCAAACTCGTCCAACAGCGCCCGGGTGCGGCTGTAGGTATGCGGCTGGAAAAACACCCACAGCGGCCGCTGGCCAAAGCGCCGCCGCGCCGCCGCCAGCGTCGCCTGAATCTCGGTCGGGTGATGGGCATAGTCGTCGATCACCGTCACGCCCTGCGCCTCGCCTTTGATTTCAAAGCGCCGCCGCACGCCGTGAAAGCGCGGCAGAATCTCCAACACCCGCGCCAGGTCCAGTCCCAGCCGGTCCACCACGGCCAGCACGGCCAGCGCGTTCGAGACGTTGTGCAGGCCCACCAGCCGCAGCCGCGCCTGGCCGACGACCTGGCCCGCGTGCCAGACGGCGAAATCGCTGCCGCCCCACTCGTTGACGCACACGTCACGCGCTTGCCAATCGCCCTCGGCGCGCAGGCCATAGGTCACCGCCGCCACGGCCCTGTGCTGCGCCGCCTGTCGCAGCAGGTCCACTACACGCGGCTGGTCGGCGCAACCCACCAGCGTGCCCCCCTCGGGCACCAACCGCAAGAAGCGCAGGAAATCAGCGCTCACCGCTTCCAGATCGGCAAAGCAGTCGGGGTGATCCATCTCGACCACTGTGACCACCGCCATGCGCGGGCGCAGCCCCAGGAAGGTGTGGTCGTATTCGTCGGCCTCGACCACGAAATGCGGGCCGTGGCCCAGACGGGCGTTCGTGCCCAGGTCCTGCAGAATGCCTCCCACGATGAACGTGGGGTCGAGCCCCAGCTCGCTCAACACAAACGAGATCAGCGCCGACGTGGTGGTCTTGCCGTGCGTGCCCGCCACGGCGATGCCCCACCGGTCGACCATCATGTCGCCCAGCAGCTCGGCGCGTTTGACCACAGGGATGCCCGCCTGACGCGCGGCCAGCAGCTCCGGGTTGTCGTCCGGCACCGCCGACGAGACGATCACCAGGTCGGCCCCGGCCACGTTCTCGGCGCGGTGGCCGGCGAAGACTTGCATGCCCAGCACCTGCAGCTCGGCCGTGAGCGCGCTGGGCTGCGCGTCGGAACCCGATACCTGGTAGCCGTCCGCCAGCAGCACGCGCGCAATGGCGCTCAGGCCGATGCCTCCGATCCCGATCAGGTGCACGTGCCGCGTCTTCGCTTTGACCAGCCAACGTGTGGCGCTCAGTCTCCGTTCCTTCCTTCTGCCCTGGCCCTCCTGCCGCCCCGGTCAAGAGAGCGGCCATTCTGCATGGGGCGGGTGGCCAGCTCCGTTCCTTCTTTCTGCCCTGGCCCTCCTGCCGCCCCTGGTGATCGGCTGGCCTATGAGCGTACTCAGGATCAGCACCAGGACTATGCCGCCCAGCAGCACGGCCACGATCATCAAACCATCCCCCTGCAGCAAACGCCCGTTGGGCAGGCCGCTCACGGCCACTGTGACTTGCTGTGGGACGCCTTGCGCCGATACGCCCTCGGCGGCAATGCCCTGCGCCTGCAAAGCCGCGACCTTGGGCTGAAAGTACTTGAGCAGGTACTCCTTGACCAGTGAGACGGTCAAGAAGCCGTTGAGCAGCCCCAGCAGCCCACCCAGGATGCGGCTGAGGCCCGCGACGCCCTTGGTCGCGCCACGCGCGCTGTAGGACAGGATCACGAACAAGATCAGCACGACCACCAGCAACAAATACGGGTTCTTGCCGTCAAAGGGCATCTGGATTGCGCCGTAGCGCGTCAGCAACTGCTTCGGGTCGACGTTGAAGCGCCCCTGGACGAAAGCGACGATCAGGCGAAAGAACTTGGACACGTACTCGATGATCGGTGCGGCCAGACGCGGCTCGAACAGAATGGCCGTGAGCGCGCCCAGGAAGACCGTGGTGATGAACTCGGCGTACCAGCCCCGCGTGGCGCCCACGAACATGAAAAGGGCCATCACCAAGAGCAGCACCTGGTCGTAGGGAATCTGGATTGTAAACGGACTGCCACCCATCACTTGCCTCCTGCCATCTGTGCCAACTGCTCGGCTAGGGCCTGCGCAGCGTCTTGACGCGCCAACCTGTGCGCGCTCTCTGCCATGGCGCGCCGCGCACCCTCGTCGGCCAGCAGCTTTTCCAGCGTTGGCAGCAGGGCGCCCTGCTCCAGGTCCACGTCGCGTATCTTGCACGCCGCACCCTGGCTGACCAGATAGTCGGCGTTCAGGTCCTGGTGTTGCCCCGAGTAGGGGTAGGGCACCAGGATGCTGGGCAGCCCCAGCGCGGCAAACTCACCCATGGTCGCCGCGCCCGCGCGGCCCACGGCCACGTCGGCCGCGCGCAACGCATCGACCATCTCATCGTACAGGTACTCGTACAGATGATAGCGCCCCTGTAGCTCTGGCGGCAATTGCGCCCGGCGCTCGTTCAGCCAGGCCACGTCCCGTGGCCCTGCGATGTGCAGCACCTGCGCCATCCCCAGCAGGCGCTCCAGCGTATCGCCGACGGCCTGGTTGATGCTGTGCGCGCCGCGACTGCCGCCGAATACCAGCACGGTCAACTCGTCGAGCGCTAATCCCAAGCGCTCGCGCGCGCCCTGCCGGTCGGGCGTGTACAGCGCCTGGCGCACCGGATAGCCGGTGACCACGGCCTGGCCGGGAGGGAAGTAGCGCAGCGAGGCCTCGAACGAGACCGCCACGCGACCCGCCAAGCGCGCCAGAAACCGGATCGCCCAGCCCGGCTCGATGTCCGGCAGGTAGATCAGAGCCGGAAGGCGCTGCAGCCACGCTGCCAGCACCACCGGGATGGAGGCATAGCCCCCTGTCGCCAGCACCACGTCGGGCCGAAAGCGCCGCACGATGCCCCAGGCCTGCGCGCTGCCGCGCAGCAGCTCAAGGCCATTGGCCAGCGCCTGTGCGGGGCCCAGGCCCCGCAGACCCGCAGCGTGCACTGCATCGAAATCCACGCCGGCACGGGTCACAATGCTGGCCTCCAACCCGCCCACGGTTCCCACGTAGAGCACGGCCTGCAGCGGCCCGCGCTTCAGTTCATCCGCGACGGTGAGCGCTGGATAGACGTGGCCGCCCGTTCCGCCACCCGAAAGCAAAAGGCGCACTGCTCCGGAATTTCCTTTCTACGCCCGTGCGTGAGACATTGAGCAACAGGCCCAGCCCAGCCATGCACGAAACGAGCGACGAGCCGCCATAACTGACGAACGGAAGCGTCAGGCCGGTGAAAGGCAAGGTGGCCGTGTTGACCGCGACGTGCACGATGGCCTGGTAGGCAAACCAGCATGTCACACCCAGGGCCAGCAAAGTGCCAAAGGTATCTTGCGCGCGAAACGCCACCCGCAGCCCGCGGTAGGCGATGAACAGGAACAGGCCAATCACGATCAGGCAGCCCACCAGGCCCATTTCCTCGCCGATCACGGCGAAGATGGTGTCGGTGTGGTGTACCAAGGGATCGACGAGCTTCTGCGTGCCCGCGCCCAGCCCGCGCCCAAAAAGGCCGCCCATGCGCAGCGCCACCAGGATGGTATGGACCTGGTAGCCCGCACCCTGCAGGTCGGCCTCGGGATGCAGGAAGACCTGCACACGCGCGCGGGCATAGTCGGAGGTGAGGATGATGGCCAGCAGAGCCGGCACGCCCGTGAGCAGGCCGATGATCAACTGCGAGATCTCGGCGCCCGCGATGAAGAACATGGACCCTGCCGTGATCAGTACCAGCACGGCCGCGCCCAGATCCGGCTCTAGCACGATCAAGCCGGTGACAACGCCGAGCAGGATGGCAAAGGGTACCAGGCCGTAGGTGACGTCACGGATCTCATCGCCCTTGGACGCAAGCCAGGCCGCGATATAGATGATGAAGGCCAGCTTGGCAAACTCACTTGGCTGCACGCTCCCGTCGCCGAACCAGCTCTGGGCATTGCCCTTCGCAACGCCGATCGCCAGCACTGCCACCAGGGCAAGGAAGGCAACGCCCATGAGCGTGGGCGCCATTCGCCGCACGAAGCGCAGATCGATGCGCGCCGCCACCGCGAGCGCCGCCGCGCCCAGGACAACCCACAGCAACTGGCGCTTAAGGTAGTGCAAGGGGTCCTTGGTTACCGGGAACGTGGCACTGTAGACCATGATCAGCCCAAGGGTGATCAGCACGATCACCGCCAGGAGCAGCGCATAGTCCACGCCTGTTCTGTTCGTCGTTCTTCGAGTCGTCATGCCACTTTTCTCACTTACAGCGCCCACAAGGGGCTATGCCAGTAGATCATAGGATGCGATGTAGCATCGGGCCTTGCCGTTCGCTTCGCGAAGACGAAGTGCCCGCTTTCTGCCCAAACGACGACGACTTGACGCCCACGACCACCCACAAGGAGCGATGCTACAGAGACTCGTGATCTACTGATGCTACGCAGCCAGGGCTTGCACATGCTGCTTGAAGGCCCTGCCGCGCTCCTCATAGTCGCGAAAGTCGTCAAAGCTGGTGCCACCCGGCGAAAACAACACTACCTGGCCCGGCCTGGCAAGCGATTGCGCCAACCGCACGGCGTCGGCCAGGCTCTGCGCGCGCTGCACCGGCGGAGCGGAGTGGCCCAACCGTCCCAGTGCCGTCTCGATCAAGGCGGCGGCCTCGCCAAAGGTGATGACCTGAACCACTTTGTCGCTGACTAGGCTGGCCCAGTCGTCCCAAGGCAGGTGCTTGTCCCGGCCGCCTGCCAGCAGCACGATGGGCTCCGCAAAGGAGCGCAAGGCCGCCATGGCGCGCTCAGGCGAGGTGGCAATCGAGTCGTTGTAGTACCTCACGCCCTGACACTCGAGCACCGCCTCCAGGCGGTGCTCCACGCCGTGGAAGCTGCGCGCCACCCCTGCCATCGCCGCCACAGACACGTCCAGCGCACTCACCACGGCGCAGGCAGCCAGCACGTTGGCCACGTTGTGCATCCCACGCAGGCGCAGCTCCGCAGCCGCGCAGATCGTCGTCTCGCGCTCACCCTGACGCAGCCGCAGCAGGCCGCCCTGCACGTAGGCGCCCTGCTCCACCGGCCACAGCAGGCTAAACTGCTGCACCTGCCCCGGCGTCAATGCCGCAAATCCGCGTGTGACCGGGTCATCCGCGTTGAGCACGGCGCAGTCCTGCGGCCGCTGGTGGCGCACGATGTGCGCCTTGGCTGCGGTGTAGGCCGCCATGGTCGGGTGCCGGTCCAAATGATTCGGCGTCACGTTGAGCACCGCCGCCACGGGCGGGCTCCAGCCCCCCTGCGGAAAGAGCGGGCTGACCAGTTCGTCGCGCGGCTCCGCATCCCCGTTCGGGCCGGGAGCCCGACGGGGCGACACGGCCAGCACAGGCCCGAAAAAGTCCAACTGGAAGCTCGAGAGCTCAATCACCACCACGTCGCCAGGCGCGATCTGCGCCAGACGCCCAATGAGCGGGCTTCCGATGTTGCCGCCCAGGTGCACGCGTTTGCCGGCCGCCTCCAGCATCCGGGCCACCAGGGTCACCGTGGTGGTCTTGCCGCTCGAGCCTGTGATGCCCACGACGGTCGCCGGGCACAGGCGGCAGAACCAGCGCGTCTCGCTGCTCAACGTCACGCCGCTCTGGCGAGCCGCCAGCATGACCGGCGCATCCAGGGCGATCCCCGGACTGACGAACACGACGTCGGCGTCCAGGATCTCCGACGGGTGCCCTCCCAGACGGTAGGTCAGCGGCAGGTCAGCCAGCTCGGACAGGACGTCGCCCAGCGCTGCGGCGCTCTTCTGATCGCTGACGGTGACGTGCGCGCCGTGCTCGGCCAGGAAGCGCGCCAGCGCCCGTCCTTCGCGCGCCAGTCCCAGCACAGTGGCCCGCCTGCCGCGCAACTCGTCAATTCTCTGCATCTGCGTTGTCATGGGTCCGGTCACAGCAGAGCCAGGGCGATGCCCAACATGCTCGCCAGGGCCGCCACGATCCAGAAGCGCTGCGTTATGCGCGTTTCTGGCCAGCCTAAGAGCTCGAAATGGTGGTGCAGGGGCGCCATGCGGAACAGGCGCTTGCCCCCACTACGCTTGAAATAGGCCACTTGCAGCGCGACGGACAGCGTTTCGGCCACAAAGACGATGCCCACCACACCCAGCAGCAGCCACTGCTCGGTCATGAAGGCCACCGTGGCCAGGGTCGCCCCCAGCGCCAGCGAACCCACGTCGCCCATGAACACTTCGGCCGGGTGCACGTTGTACCACAAGAAAGCCAGCAGCGCGCCGGCCATGGTGAAGCAGAACGTCACCAGGTAGGCCTGGTGCTGCAAATAGGCAATGATGCCAAAGGCCATATAGGCCATGGCGCTTGCGCCGCCCGCCAGGCCATCCAGGCCGTCGGTCAGATTGACCGCGTTGGCCGCGCCCACGATTAGAAAGGCGGCCACCGGCACGTAGAGCCAGCCAATGTCCACTTCCTGTGGCAGCGTGGGCACCGCCATGCCGCCCAGGTCGAGCACAGAGCGCAAGCCCAGCGCTGCCGCCAGCGCGATGGTCACCTGCAGCGGGAATTTTACCCGCGCCAGCAGCCCATAGCCGGTCTTGTCCTGCAAGCCACGCCAGTCGTCGTACAGGCCCAGCAGGCCAAAGCCCACCATTACTGCCAGCGGCAGCAAAATGCTGCGACGCCCCGCCAAGTTGGTGCACACGGTCACCAGCAGCGCTGGCACCAGGATCATCAGGCCGCCCATCGTGGGCGTGCCCGTCTTGGCCTGGTGCGTCGCGGGTCCGTCCACGCGGATATTCTTGCCGACGTGGTGCGCGCGCAGCCAACGGATGAACGGGCCACCGCCCAGCACGGCCAACAGAAAGGTCAGACCGCCCGACAGCAGCGCAAAGGCCATCACTTGTCTCCCACCGGCTGAGGCATGGCCTGCGGGTCCAGCAACGGCGTAACCACGTTTTCCATGGCACAGCCACGCGAGCCCTTGACCAGGACAAAGTCGCCGGCCACCAGCGCCTGCTGCAGCACCGCAACGGCCGCGGTCGTGTCGGCCACGGCCAGCACTGCCGTGGCGGGCATGCCCGCTGCCCGCGCCTCGTCTGCAATGATCTGGCCCAGTTTGCCCACGGTGACCAGCAGCGCCGTCACCTCGGCTGCGCGCCGGCCCACTTGCCGGTGGCCCTCCTGCTCGAGACTGCCCAGTTCCAACATGCCACCCAGCACGGCCACCTTGCGGCCCGGCATCTCGGCCAACAGGTCAAGCGCCGCTACGGTCGAGGCCGGGTTGGCGTTGTACGTGTCGTCCAGAATGGTCACGCCGCGCACCCCCGCCCGCACCTGCGTGCGCGCTTGGGCCGCAGGGTCGCGCAGTCCGGCCTGCACCTCGTCCCAGCTCAGGCCCAGGTGCAGGCCCACCGCGGCCGCCGCCAGCGCACCATACACCAGGTGGCTGCCCAGCAGCGGCAGCGCCACCTGCACGGTCTGACCATGCCAGTGCAGGGCCAGCTCCACGCCCTGCAGCCCACGCGTCCGCACGCCGCCGGCCGACAGGTCATTGTGCGGCTGCAGCCCGTAGGTCAACACGCGCGCCTCCGTCAGTCCGGCCATGGCCCGCACGCGCTCGTCGTCGCCGTTGAGCACGGCCAGGCCCTCGGGCGGCAGCGCCTGCACCAGTTCGGCCTTGGCCTGCGCGATACGCTCGACGCTGCCCAGCCGCTGCAGGTGCACCGGCCCTACGTTGGTCACCACGCCAATCTCTGGCCGCGCGATCTGCGCCAAGCGCGCGACTTCACCCACGTCATACATGGCCATCTCTAGCACGGCCCACTGCACGCCAGGCTGCAACTGCAGTATGGTCAGCGGCAGACCGATCTCGTTGTTATAGTTACCCGGGCTCTTGAGTGTCGCAAAGCGCTGGCCCAGTACCGCCGCGACCCGCTCCTTGGTCGACGTCTTGCCCACGCTGCCGGTCACCCCCACGACACGGCAGCCGGGCTGCTTGGCGCGCCAGTGGGCGGCCAGACGCTGCAGCGCCGCCAGCGGGTCCGGCAGCACAAAACACACCCGCGCGTCAGCCGTCGGCGCTGCCTGTGGCACGCCCTGCGCGGGCTGCGACACGTCGAGTACGAGCGCGCCCTCGGCCACGGGCTGTCGCACCAGCGCTGCCCGCGCCCCGCGCCGGAAGGCATCGCCCACGAACTGGTGGCCGTCGGTGCGCTCTCCTGGCAGGGCCACGAACAGGCTGCCCGCATGCGCCAGACGCGAGTCGACCACCACATCGTCCAAAGCCCAGTTTCCTGCCTCCGGCCAGGGGCAAGGTCCTGTGCCTACTGCACTCCACACATCGGCAAGCGTGAACGGCATCCCGACGATCCTACTGACCGTTCACGTTGTCGGGGGGCACTCCCAGCGCGGTCACCAGGTATTGCGCAATCTGCTGAAAGACGGGCCCGGCCACGAGGCCGCCCCAGTGTTCTTTCTGCGGGCGGTCCAGAACCACCAGGATCGAGAAGCGCGGGTTGTCGGCCGGAGCAAAGCCTGTGAACGACGCAATGGTCTCCTGCGGGTCGTAGCCGCCCGGCACGGGCACTTCGGACGTGCCCGACTTGCCCGCCACGCGATAACCGCGCACGGCAGCCACGGTCGCGGCGTGCTCCACGGTGTAGACCATCATTTCGGTGGCCTGCGCTGCCGCCTCGGGCGAGACGGCCTGACGCACCGCAACGGGCGCGGTCTCGGTGACCTTGTCGCGATCCACAAGGCGCGCCACGATGTAGGGACGCATTAGCACGCCGTGGTTGGCCACTGCCGAGATGGCGCTGAGCATCTGCAGCGGCGTGACGGCGATGCCCTGGCCGAACGAGTTGGTGCCCAGGTCCGATTCGTGCCACTCGCGGTCGCCGGGCACGCGCACCGCGCCGGAAATCTCATCGTCCAAATCCACACGCGTCAGCTCGCCAAAGCCAAAGCGGCGCACGTACTGGTAGAACCTGTTCGCGCCCATGCTGGTGCTGACGTGGGCCGCGCCCACGTTGAGCGACTGGGCCAGCAGGTCGTACATGCTGGTCTGGCCATGGGCCTGACGGTCTGAGTTGCGGATCACGCGCCCGCCCACCACGATCTGGCTGTTGTCATAGTAGCTGCTGGAAGGCGCAATGGTGCCCGCGTCCAGCGCCGAGGCGAGAGTGATGACCTTGAAGACCGAGCCAGGCTCGTACTGGTCGGCGACGGCCGGATTGAGGAACACGCTCTCGTCGGAAACGTCGCGCGTGTTCGGGTCGTAACCCGGGTACGTGGCCATCGATAGGATGGCGCCCGTGGCCGGGTCCATCACGATGGCAACGCCGTGCTTGGCGCCGCTCGAGACCACCGCCCTGCCCAGGGCATCCTCGACAAAGGTCTGCAGATTGCGGTCGAGCGTGAGATAGAGGTCCACGCCGTCGCGCGCCGGGCGGAACTGGTAGAAGAGGCTGCCCAGCACGTCGCGATCCTCCAGGCGAAAGCCAGGCTGACCAGCGAGCTGGCTATTGTAATGCCCTTCGAGGCCATAGTGGCCCACGCCATCGTCGGTGACAAAGCCGAGCACGCTGGCGGCCAGCGTGCCGTGCGGGTAGACTCGGCTCTGCCGCGCGTCGGCTTGCAAGATGCCTTCGCCCCACTGCATGAGGCTCTGGCGCGTGGCCTCATTCACGCCCCGCTCGATGGGCACGTGCGCGCCGCCCTGCCGGAGCAGCTCGAGTAGCTTGTCACGCGGTTTGCCCAACGTCGCCGCAAGGCGGTCGGCCACCAGTGGCGCGTCGGTGATGTTGCGCGGCGTGGCGCCGATGTCATACACGGTGGTAGCCACAGCCAGCAGGTAGCCATGGGCATCGTAGATGTTGCCGCGCTGCGGAGAAAAGTTCTCCTGTTCCGAACCACCTGCCGACACGGGAGGCGGGCTCTCAATCTGCCAATAGCCGAGTCTCAAAACCACAATGACCACGACGCTCAACAAGATCGTGGCCACGGCAAGCGTTCTGCGATACAGTTGTTCCGGCGCTTTGCTCACGGGAGCATCTCCTTCGCCTCTAGCTGCCGGGCTTCTGGGCCTGGACTGTGCCCAGGCGGGTCCACCCCGTGAACTGGCCGATGGCCTGCTGCAACAAGCCGCCGGAACGGGAGGCGGCGGGCCGCGCGGCTGACAGGGTCGCGTTGACGCTGGCTTGCGCGCCGGCCGGGGCTGCGGCCTGCAGCGGCAGGCCCTCCTCGTTGACCGTCACCTCGACGTATTCGATGCGCTCCGGAGGCCCAAAGCCCAGGATCTGGGCCTGCTGGCGCAGAAGC
>Ga0315274_10003765_pt1 | contig 22506 bp, 24 predicted proteins | sample YL17G02_20_MG_FD_203700 | JGI IMG/M metagenome (GOLD analysis project Ga0315274, IMG submission 203700) | Sediment microbial communities from Yellowstone Lake, YNP, Wyoming, USA - YL17G02_20 | ecosystem: Environmental > Aquatic > Freshwater > Lake > Sediment | place: USA: Wyoming | collected...
GGAAGTGGCTGTCGAAGGAGAAGGCTTTCTTAATCTTTTCTCTTTTCATGATCGCGAAACTGACAGCATCGGCATAGCTGAAATCCTGGTCGGAATATTTTATCAGTAACTCCTCAGCCTCTGACTCCAAATCTTCATTCGAATAGATTTTCAGAATCCTCGGACTTGTCTTTATTCCCTCAAGATAACGAATAGCAGCCTGGTGCCCCAATTCGTTCAAAATAAGAATATAGGACTCCGCAATGACGAGATTGCTTGTCATTAACCTTTTCTGAGTTTTAAGAAGGGTAGGATAGATCGAAGCAGCTTTTGAGTGGTGGGCATCATCCCTGTCAGCGAGGGCAACCCATGCACCGGTGTCAACAAAAATACTTTCCGGAAGCATCACTTCCTCTTAGTCTTGGCGTATTTGGCAATATATTTATCGTGCTGAACGGACAAATCCCCTTTTTTCGAACTCCCAAGACCAATAAGACCCATTGCAGGATCTTCCTCCAAAGGGATATCTTTGAAGAATTTTTCAAGGCTTCTTCGAATAATCTCCGCCTTTGAGATACCTGCTTTTTTGGCAAGGAGGTCCAACACGTTGTTTTGCCGGGGTTCGAGATAAATTTGGATAGGTTTCTTCTTTAATGTTCTCATGCATAAAAATATACATCATAAAAGATAATGTGTCAAAAGTTAATTTGGGTCGTTAATTTGGGTCGGGACGACGGGAGGTAAAACAGTAACCTGTATCTTTAAAACGGCCGGCGATCAGAAGGCGATCAAGGTCATCAATGAACTACCCCGCCGCAAGCAGCGGGGTATCAAAGACCACAACGGGCAAAACCCTTCGCCCCAAGGGGCGGGGTATTCACCCGGACGGAAATAAATAGAATTATCCTGGAACAGTTGGGGCCGCCTTTTCTGCTATCATTTGTAAGAAAAATACGAAGGAGGATTAGTCAATCTGACATGCGAAGATGTGCCCCTAATAACATCCCGCTTTCGAAAAATGGCGATCTTATACTTCAAGAGGCGATGCTTTCCTTCCGCTGTTTGCCCTCGAAAGCTTCAGAGTTGGAGGGCCTTCTGTCTTCTGGTTACTGCTTACTGATCACTGCCTTTCCCAAGGCTGGACCCGTCAGAAAATTGCTATAAAATCAAATTTTTGCTATAGTGAGGTCAACTTCCGGGGTATGATTGAAACAGACTTGAAAGAATTCAAGATCGCGGGGGAGAGGAACTTCGTAAAAGTCGGCTTTTCGGGGGAATCGTCGATGATTCGAAGGAAGACCAAATCAAAAAGGAAAATACTTTATTACGATTGCCCTCATTCTTATGAATGTCAGGGTAATTCTGGTGTGCATCTCGTTTTTTCTTTAGTACACTCCAATTGATAGTAAAGCCATTGTTGTTTTGACCTACTACTCTATTTCTATTGGCGGGGGAAAGCTATGGCACCTTTAAGACGTCCAGGAGGACAAACAAAGGAAATAGACTTCATTGCTCCCTTTTACAGCCAGAAAAAGAATCGTGATACCCTTATTAAGAGCATTGACTCGCTCTTGGCGTCTGAATGCTTGTCTGTCCGTGCCATTCCGTTTGGCAGTGAGCAACCACCGATTGATTGGTTTGTCAACAAGGCAAGCACCTCAAGACAGCTATGCCTAATTGCCGCAGACGAAGGTGTTCAATTGTTTCAATTAACTCATTACTTCAGGATAGGTGAAGAGGAAAAAAAAGAAACAGGCCGTTTTTTCATTTACGAACATCCTGAATATAGAAAGGTATTCGTGGCAATAACAATTGAATCAAGTAATTTCTTCCAACGGGCACTATTCCCTTTTATTCAAAGCCTTCATCCCCGTGCAATTCTAACCTTTATTACACACAAACGACTTCGGAAGTTGTTAGAGCAATTCCGAATCATAAATCAATTTACGGACCTTATAATTACTCGTGCCTCTTACCGCATTCGCTTTGAGGATGAAGGAAAACACAAAAACATAATTCCAATGGTAAGTTGGCCGGATATGGAACTTAAAGAAGCCTTTGATTGGGTGTATCAGAACAATGGCTGGTTTCAATCCTTGCAGTTTGAGGCAAAGAGAGATTCTTTCGTAGCGGCAGAGGTGTCGTTTACACGGCAAGGTGTAGTGCGGACAAATCAACTATTGTCAAAAGTATTTGAGGGATTTGTTCTCCCCGTATGCAAGATTATTCATGAGAATATGGAAATATTCTCCCATAGGAGCAGGCGTGAATATCACGATTTATCTGCAAAACCTTTAACAATTGATTTTGGTACAACTCAATTTCCGGACCCTTCAGAAAATGCAAAATTTATTCAGGCGATGAAACGTCTCCAGACAGCATCCGTTTCCGTCCTACACGGTAATCCTTATATACATATGGCAGTAATTGATTATTATGATGGAAGCACCTTTGACCTCTGGGTCCTGAATCCAAATCAGTTGGTTATTGTACCGCAATTGAAGGGTTCTATTCCTGCTATCAAAAGGCTTATTAACCATATTTTTGATGCTTACGCCGAAGGAACGATCAGGAACTACACAGGGGCTGGGATATGAATGCTCAAGAGGAAATCAGCAATAAAATCGATGATTATGAGCAAACCATTCATGCTATAATTGGGTTTATGAATTTTTACCGCTATGACGACACTACTAAAAAGATGAAAGATGAAGTAATTGTCTTTCAAGGGAGGCGTTTGGAGCCATCTTCTGGCAGGACCACCAATGCAGGTGCCCAGACAATCCGATTTGTGACTCCTGATTTTGGTGTTGTTTGGGCGCCGGAAAATGGAATCCTTGGAGAAGTCAAAAAGAGCTTTCCAAAGGACCAAGAGTTCTGGATGAAACCGTTCGAACAACTAATGTCTTACGATGATGACCTAAAAGGGTGGCCTACAACTGACGAAAAGATTGGCTCGCACGATCTTGTCTTACTGTTACATCAAACGAGAGCAGCTGCTGTTCTTAGGTTTTATCGGAATAACGAGGGTTCCAAAATATCTTTTAGAAGGCCATTTATAATCGTCCAATTCAATAGGGCAGACGAAAGAAGGCCTTATTATTTCTTTCAAAAATCTTCAGGTTCCCTGACGGACAAATCCTTGGATACCCGCTTGGCAGACGGAGTATCCGTCCCGATGGAAATCTTTATAGGGAACTACTCTACAATTAAAATTTACGATAGCGAGCCCCCTACCCCGTATTTGATGGAACTCATCTGGACAAATGTTGTATTGCCTATTGTATCTGAAGATCCAAAATTTGAGAAACTTAGAAAGAACCAAAGGATTGAGGTTTCTTTGGAAGTTGACATGATTATTGAACAATTACACCAGGGGTTTTCTTTTTGCGGTCTTTGCCGTGACAGTTCCGAACGTCAGCCAAGGATTCCAAGAAGAGAATGGGTAGTCAATGCATGTGAACAATTGGTCAATTCAAATGAGGCAGAATGGGTGGAACCTGGCCATACGAAAATCAAAGTGTTTTTTAGGAAATACGATGATGTGTTAGATCATTTTATTCACCTATGTTCACAAACGGAGACTGAAAAACAATTATTGCTTTTTAAAAATTCCCCAATCGAATAATTGTTTACCTAATTAATTGAGAGAAAATAAGAATAAGCCCCGTGCAGAAGAATTTAGGACTGAAGGAAACCCCATCTCACCGCTTCTATGGACATTGAAGCTGGGTTTTATGTTTTTCGGACATTACGAAAAAGTGCAATGGGCATAACCCCTATCCATGAATGGTCTTCAGGGGAGGCGATATGGCCGTCGGGAACAACAACCAAATTGAAAAACGTCTTTGGGATGCCGCCGACGAAATGCGGGCAAATTCAAAGCTCAAGTCTTCGGAGTATTCTATCCCTGTTTTGGGACTTATTTTCCTGAGATATGCAGACCAGAAGTTCGCCGCCGCTCAGAAGGCATTGGAAGGCAAGGGAACAGGACGCCGACAGATCGGGAAATCCGACTATCAAGCTAAGGGGGTCCTTTTCCTCCCTGAAGCCGCTCGCTTCCAGAAACTTCTCCAAAAGCCCGAGGGAGCAAATATCGGGCAGGCGATCAACGACGCCATGCGGGCCATTGAGGGCGAAAACCCTGATCTCAAGGACGTCCTGCCTAAGACTTACAACCGGTTGGAAAACTCCTCTTTGGTGGAACTCCTAAAAATCATGGCATCCATTCCTATGGACATTGAAGGAGATGCCTTCGGGAAAATCTATGAATATTTCCTCGGCAAGTTCGCTATGGCCGAGGGCCAGAAGGGAGGCGAGTTCTTCACGCCCACGGCCATGGTCAAACTCATCGTTGAGATATTGGAGCCGTTTCATGGCCGTATTTGCGACCTTGCCTGTGGATCGGGCGGTATGTTCGTCCAGAGCGCCCGGTTCGTTGAGGAGCACAAGAAAAATCCTTCGGCAGAGATCAGCATTTACGGCCAGGAACGGGTAGCAGAAACTGTTAAGCTCTGCAAGATGAACCTTGCCGTTCACGGGCTGGCTGGGGACATCCGGCAGGGGAATACCTATTACGAAGATCTACATAACAGCCCCGGTAAGTTCGACTTTTTCCTCGCCAATCCTCCATTCAATGTTGACCGGGTGGATAAAGACCGACTTAAGGACGACCCACGGTTCCCTTTCGGCCTGCCCAAGGTGGATAACGCCAATTACCTATGGATACAGATTTTTTACAGCGCATTGAGCAAGAACGGCAGGGCCGGTTTCGTCATGGCAAACTCGGCGGCGGACGCCCGGGCCTCGGAACTGGAAATCCGAAAGCAACTTATCCAAGGTCGAGCAGTAGATGTTATGGTGGCCGTGGGGCCGAATATGTTCTACACCGTCACCCTGCCATGTATGCTCTGGTTCCTCGACAAGGGGAAGAAGGGGACGGGAAGGCAGGAGAAAGTGCTATTCCTTGACGCCCGGCACATCTACCGACAAATCGACCGTGCCCACCGGGATTTTACACCCGAGCAGATTGAGTTCCTTGCAAATATCGTCCGACTTTATAGAGGGGAGAAGCCTGAGAGCCAACACGGAAGCGCCAAGATGATGGCCGAAAAGTTCCCCAAGGGGAAGTATGGAGATGTCCCCGGCTTCTGCAAGGTAGCAACCGTGAAGGAGATAGAGGCTCAGGGGTGGAGCTTGAACCCGGGCCGCTATGTGGGAGTGGCCGAGGGAGAGGCAGACGACTTTGACTTTAAGGAGCGACTGGAAGAATTGAATGAGGAACTGGAAACTCTGAACATTGAGGCGAGGGGGCTGGAAGAACGGATTGCAGAAAACGTGGCCCAATTGTTGGAGCAAAAAGACTAATGCCATTCATACCTGCTGGTTGGAAAATTCATCGTCTTGACGAACTGGGATTCGTTGGACGAGGGCGATCACGTCACAGGCCCCGAAATGATCCTTCTCTTTACGGAGGCTCTTACCCTTTTGTCCAGACGGCGGATATCAAAGCGGCTAACCTCAGGCTTAGGGAGTTTACGCAGACCTACAATGAAACAGGGCTTGCGCAAAGCAAGATGTGGGCACCGGGAACTCTCTGTATCACAATTGCCGCCAATATCGCAGAAACGGCGATCCTTGCGATATCAACTTGTTTCCCGGATAGCGTAATTGGGTTCATATCTGATCCAGAGAAGGCTGATGCAATCTTCATCAAGTATTATATCGATTTTATAAAACTGCGGATGCAACAGGTTTCGCATGGAACGACACAGGATAACTTGAGTTTGGATAAACTTCTCCGTTTTGACTTTGTTGTGCCTGAAGCGCCACTTCAGCACAAAATCGCCGCCATCCTTTCTGCCTACGATGACCTGATTGAGAACAATGTCCACCGCATCAAGATATTGGAGGAGATGGCTCAGACCCTCTATCGGGAATGGTTCGTCAAGTTCCGCTTCCCCGGCCACCAGAAGGTCAAGATGGTGGACTCGCCCTTGGGAAAGATCCCCGAGGGGTGGAAAGTTTCCACCCTTGGGAATGAGAGTAAAAATTTCGACAGGATGAGAAAGCCGCTCTCGAAGATGGAACGAGAGAAGCGACCGGGGCCATATCCCTATTACGGAGCGGCAAAAGTGTTCGACCATATCGATGACTTCATCTTTAATGGAATCTACTTATTGATCGCAGAAGATGGAAGCGTGGTTACACCCGACCGAAAACCTGTCCTCCAGTATGTGAACGGGAAGTTTTGGGCTAACAATCACACACATGTTTTGCAAGGGAAAGAACCCATTTCCACGGAGTTCCTTCACTTAGTTCTTTCTCAACTGGACATCAGCGGCTATATAACTGGAGCCGCCCAACCGAAAATAACGCAAGAAAACCTTAACCGTATCCCTGTCCTTGTTCCCTCATCCGATCTTCTGACCAATTTCAACGAAATTGTTGAATTGATATATCGATCCATTGTCCTAACGGAGGAAAAAAACAAAGTCCTCCGCCAAACCCGTGACCTTCTCCTTCCCAAACTCATCTCCAGCGAATTGGATGTTTCAGAACTGGACATCAAGACCGCTAATGAGAGGTCGTAGAATTAGGCCTTCCCACCCTCTCCCGCTGGGAGAGGGTTAGGGTGAGGGAGAATTGGGAAAATTCTTGGTGATATGAGCCGGCTGGAATCTCAATCAAGAGAAGATAAGCAATCATTGAATGAGTGGCGAGAGGTGGTCGAATCCATGGCCGCCTTTGCTACAAGTAAGGGGGGTGTTGCGCGCATTGGTATCGGTCCTAAAGGGGAACAATTCGGAATCCGCATTGGAAAGGGCACTTTGGAAGATTTGAGTAACAAGATCAAACAAAATACTGATCCCCCGCAGTACCCATCGATTACGGTAGAAGGGTCTGAAGAATCAGCTATCATCGTGATCCGTATTGAAGAATCACCCATCAAGCCGGTCTGGGCTTTCGGGCGGCCTTTGAAACGAGTTGGGCGAACCAACCAGCATCTCTCAAGGGAGGGAGCTCAGCAGATGGTGGAAGCGACAACTGGTCGCACCTGGGACGCCCTTCCGTCCGAGAGTTTTCCCTTGAAGGAGGCCTCAAAAGAATATGTCCGGGATTTCCAAAAAAAGGTAGGTCAAACACAGGTCCCCGTGCAAACGCTACTTAAAAACTTGTCGTTAATGACAAACGATGGGAAGCCATGTAACGGAGCTGTCCTGCTTTTTGGAAGGAATCCCCAGCAGTCTTTCCCTGAAGCCCAGGTAAAGTGCGCCCGTTTCGCTGGAACGTCATCTGTCCGATTCCTTGATGAGATGACTATTGAGGGAAACCTTTTGAACCAATTGGAAAATGCTTTGAAATTCGTTGCTCGCAATACACAACGTGAAATCCGTATAACCGGAAGGCCTGAAAGGGAGATAATTCCAGAGTATCCTGAAGCGGCTATCCGGGAAGCTGTCACTAATGCAATCTGCCACAGGGATTATGCTGCTGTCGGAACGATTCAGATCAGGATTTATGATGATAGGCTCGAAGTATGGAACCCAGGCACTTTATCTCCCAGCCTTACAATTGAGAGCCTCTATCGAGAGCATCCATCGCTCCCACGCAATCCAAAGATTGCATTGGCATTCTATCGGGCTCGTTTGATTGAACATTGGGGAACCGGAACCCTGCGGATGGCAGAGGCATGTGACAGGCTCGGTGTTAAGTTGGAATTTCTTTCAGAGTCAGGTTTTTTTATGGTCCGCTTGGTAAAGCCTGAAATAAGAATCTCACCGCCGATAGAGCAGAAGCTCAATGAGCGGCAAAGAAAAGGCTTAGAATATGCTAAAAAGAACGGGAAAATCACCACTGGAGAATACAAGTGCCTGTGCAATATCAGTGAACGGCAGGCATTTGATGATCTTAAGTCTTTACTTGAAATAGGTTTGCTCATTCGCACTGGCTCTGGCAGAGCCACAAGCTATATACCAACCAGTAATGGTGAACTGCGGGATTAGTGCGGGATTAGTGCGGGATTAGTGCGGGATTAGTGCGGGATTAGTGCGGGATTAGTGCGGGATTGGTGCGGGATTGGTGCCGGATTCCGGATGAATGGCTTCGAGAGGAAATATCGTGGCAAACAGGGGCTATACTGAAGACGAATTGATTGAACAGCCCGCCATCGAAATGCTGGAGAAGCTCGGTTGGGAACACATCAATGCCCTGCATGAAACCCTTGGCCCCCTTGGAACCCTTGGCCGGGACAACCAATCCGAAATCATCCTCCAGTCCCGCCTCCGTATTGCTTTCAAGCGCCTAAACCCCGACCTCCCTCCTGAAGCATATACCCTCGCTTTTGAGGAACTGACCCGTGATCGTTCCCGGCTCAGTATGCCTGCCGCCAACCGTGAGGTATATCAACTTCTGCGGAACGGGATCAAAGTCCGTATCCCCGACCCTGAAGGAGGTGGAGAGAAGGTAGAAACCGTCAGACTGGTGGACTGGGACAACCACGCCAACAATGACTTTCTCCTTGTTTCCCAGTTTTGGCTTGTGGGAGAAATGTATAAAAGGCGGGCCGACCTCGTAGGGTTCGTAAACGGCATACCACTCCTGTTTATGGAACTCAAGGCTGCCCACAAGCAAATCCAGACGGCTTACACCGGAAATCTGACAGACTACAAGGACACCATCCCGCAACTCTTCTGGTTCAACGCCTTCATCATACTCTCCAATGGAAGCGAGGCCAAGGTTGGAAGCATCACTTCCGACTGGGGCCACTTCAATGATTGGAAGAAAATCAACAGCGAGGGAGAAGAAGGGGTCATCTCCCTTGAAACCGTTCTCCGAGGGACTTGCGAGCCAATCCGGTTTCTGGACATCTTGGAAAACTTCCTCCTCTTCATGGAAGTCCGGGGAGGGGTAGTCAAGGTTGTGCCCAAGAACCACCAGTATCTTGGGGTGGAAAATGCCATGGCGGCCCTGCGGGAAATCAAGAACCGCAAGGGACGTTTGGGTGTGTTCTGGCATACGCAGGGAAGTGGCAAATCCATCTCCATGATTTTCTTCTCCCAGAAGGTCTTGCGGAAGGTGCCGGGCAACTGGACATTCGTCGTCGTTACCGACCGACAGGAACTGGATGACCAGATCTACAAAACCTTTGCAAATGCCGGGGTGATCACGGAAGGCCATTGTCAAGCCGAAAGTTCAAAAGACCTCCGGCGCCTCCTCACCGAGGATCACCGTTTCGTTTTCACCCTGATCCACAAATTTCGCACCGAGGATGGCAGTCCCCATCCTGTCCTATCACAGAGGGATGACATTATCGTCATCACCGACGAGGCCCACCGGAGCCAATATGACACCCTCGCCCTGAACATGAGGAACGCCCTTCCCAAAGCGTCCTTCCTCGCCTTCACCGGAACGCCACTCATCATAGGAGAGGAAAAGACCCGGGAAGTCTTTGGTGACTATGTTTCTATCTACAACTTCAAACAGTCCGTGGACGACGGAGCCACGGTGCCGCTCTACTATGAAAATCGTATCCCCGAACTTGAACTAAAAGACGAGAGCGCTTTTAAGGAGGGGATGGATCGGCTGTTGGAAGAGGCGGAGCTTGATGAGGCTCAAGAGAAAAAGTTGGAGCGGGAATTTTCCCGGGAATATCACCTCATCACTCGGGACGATCGGTTGGAAAAGATCGCCGAGGACATCGTTGAACACTTTACCGAGCGGGGACAACCGGGTAAGGGCATGGTCGTGAGCATTGACAAAGCCACCGCCGTGAAGATGTATGACAAGGTGCGGAAATACTGGAAGCAGAAAATAGACCGGCTCATGGAGCAGATGAACAAACTGTCGGGGCCGGAACGACAGGACGTGGAGAAAAAGATTTCTTATATGCGGGAAACGGACATGGCGGTCGTGGTTTCCTCGTCTCAGAATGAAGTGGCCGAGATGAGAAGGAAGGGTGTGGACATCATCCCCCATCGCCAACGAATGGTGAAGGAGGATCTGGACACTAAGTTCAAAGACCCGGATGATTTGTTCCGGTTGGTGTTCGTCTGCGCCATGTGGATGACCGGTTTCGATGTCCCCTCCTGTTCCGCCATCTACCTTGACAAGCCAATGCGAAACCACACGCTGATGCAGACCATCGCCCGGGCTAACCGGGTCTTTAAGGACAAGGTGAACGGACTCATTGTGGACTACGTGGGGGTATTTCGTAACCTTCAGAGGGCCTTGGCAATCTATGGTTCGGGCTCCGGCGGAGGGGTGAAACCCGGAGAAGAACCAGTCAAAGCGAAGGCCGAACTTGTCGCCATGCTCAAAACCGCCATCGCTCAGACTGTCGAGTTCCTCACGGAAGTGGGCATCGAGGTGGAACCAATCATCGCTGCAAAAGGATTTGAGCGGGTGAAGTTACTGGATGAGGTCGTTGACGCAGTCTTGGTCAATGACACCACCAAAAAGCGGTTTATCAATCTCTCCAATACCGTCAACCGTATCTACAAGGCCATACTCCCCGACCCCGAGGCCAACGAGTTTGTCCCTGTCTGTGCCCTGTTCCGGGCCATCCAACTGAAAATAGAGGCCCTTCAGCCCGAGGCCGACGTATCGGAGGTCATGGGGAAGGTAGAGGATCTGTTGGACGAGAGCATCACGGCCAAGGGGTATGTCATCCGGGGGCCGGTAACCCCCTACGGGAAGAAAAAACTGGTTGACCTCAGCGAGATTGACTTTAAGGCTCTCAAGAAGGAGTTTGCCAAAGAACGGAGGCGCATAGAAATCGAAAAACTTCGGGGGGCCATCAACTCGGCCTTGGAGAAGATGGTGCGACTGAACAAGACCCGGGTGGACTACTTGGAGAAATTCCAACAGATGATCGATGAATACAATCAGGGTGCGGCTAACTTGGAGGAGTTCTTCGAGCGACTGCTGAAGTTTGTAAAGGAGCTACAAGAAGAGGAGAAACGGGGGGTTTCTGAGGGGTTGTCCGAGGAGGAACTGGCTGTCTTTGATCTTATCAGAAAGCCCGATATGGAACTCACTAAGAAGGAAGAGGGGCAAGTCAAAAAAATTGCCCGGGAGCTTCTGGAATCGTTGAAACGTGAGAAGTTGGTGCTTGATTGGAGAAAGACACAGGCGACACGGGCGGCTGTCCGAGTGGCCGTCGAGGATAAACTGGATGAACTGCCCGTGGTGTTCACTCGGGAAATTTACACTCAGAAATGCAACGCCGTCTATCAGCATATTTTTGAAAGTTATTACGGAGAAGGCCGAAGCGTATATGCGGGGGCGTAAATCTTCAGGGAAATATTAGACCAATGGATGAACGGATTTTAGATTGGCTAATCGGAAAGCGTGGCGGGGACGTTCTTAAGTTATTTAAGAAAACTCAATGGGTCCTCGCCAAACTTCACAATTGAAAGGAAGAACGAAAGTGGTTGCGTGGTATCGATCCGGGGCTTTTTACATTTCTTACCTTAGAAATCAGGAACAAGGCTTTCAGATGTGCTAAGGTATTATCATAGATATATTACGTAAAAGATGAGGGTAGGATATTTTATGCGGGTTGATCCGGTCAAGTTGATCCAATTTATCGTCTGTCAGGCCACGGAATTTGGGGCTTCCTTAACTCCAATTAGGGTTGTCAAATTCCTGTATCTCGCCGATCTCTATCATGCGCGGGAAAACAGGGGGGAGACTCTAACTGGGTGGCCATGGAAATTTGTTTATTTTGGTCCTTACTGCACGGAATCCTTTTTGGCCTTAAAAAGGGCGGTGGATGATGGTTTAATAGAAGCGAAACCTTTTGAAAGCAAATATGATGACAAAGATCGCTTCTTGTATTCATGCCCTTCAGAGAAAGAGTCCGATGTTGAGAGTCAATTGAGTATCTATGTCTGGAGTTCCCTTAAAGAAGCCATAAAGAAATGGGCGGATGATACTCCAGGGTTGCTTGATCATGTGTATTACGACACCGAACCCATGGAAGATGTAAAGAGGGGAGATTTACTTGACTTTTCAAAGGCTCGCCTTCCCATTAAACTGCCGAAGCTTGAGATGAAAAAGATTTCAAAATCCAAAGCTGAAAAAGCAAAGCAATTGATTTGTGCCTTGCGGGAGCAATACCAAGCGAGTTCATATAACCTTTCAGAAGAAAAAGTCCAAATGGTTCGCGACGGAGCCTTTAGAAAATCTTTGCCGCTTGTCGATGATGAAGACCTTGAGGAAGGATTGAGTGGGGTTGCGAAGATAGGAAACGTGGAATCTGACTGATAGAGGGATAAAGTTGGGTATCGTTCAGCTTATTGATCCCTTTTATGTGAAGCTTCCTGATGATACCTTTCGACGGGCCAGTATCGTTGGTCAATTTTGCTGGGTTCCGGTGACACATTTAGATCCGATCCCTCGACTCTTGGATGTTGAAAGGTTTGATCCTCAAGAGCATTATGCAACAAAATTCTCCATCCGGAACATGACTGATGGAGACTTCAAGAAGAAGACACGCCTTCCGATAAAAGCCCTATCATTGAGAGAGACCGAGGACTTGGTAATCCATCGGGCCAAACGCAGACCCGTAGTTATCGTTTCTGGCGAGAACACGATCTTCGATGATGTTAATACACTCCTCCTGCAAATTGGGCGAAAACACCTACAGGAAGAAAGCCTGATTGTCGCGCCCCTTTATTCTGTGGAGTCAGGAGATCATGAAGGAGGTTTTCCTCCGGTCATGGTAGCAAGAATCAGGGCTCTAATGTACAAGCAATTCTTCTTTTGCCCCAAGGGAAACTCGCCACTGACCTCCGATAGCATTATGCGACTGGATAGGCTTCAGACTATCATTCCGAATTACCCCGCATACATTCCTGAACCGTATTCACTTAGCACTGAAGTTCTGGGGGTTTTAATGGCAATGCTCCGGTCACTCTTCGGAGCCAAAGAAGAGCCAGAATTCGAAGCCTTGAAAGCATTGGTATTTGAGTCACTTCCTGATGAGGCAAAGCTGAACCATGCGTAAAAACCTTCAGTATTCCTCTGTGTGGTTATTAAGAAGGGAGATCGGGGACGGGTTCACATTAGTGGTCAAGCGTTCCAAGGGGGCAAACCTTAGAGTGCACCTGCCTGCTTGAATTTTTAAGGGGAAGCTTCTGTGAATCATCCGAAATGGCATTTCAGGAAGATGAGCAAAGGGGAAATGAATGTCGACCCGATTGAGGGGGAGTTCTTCTCGACTGAAGCGCTGGGGAGCCTTTCGGATGCTCTGATTCGTGAGGCTATTCAGAATTCCCTTGACGCCGCTATACCCGGAGAGCAAGTCAAAGTTGCCATCACTTTCTCCTCATCTGATCAAAACCTGCCAGCATCAAAGAGCGAGAATTACCTGAAGGGATTGAAGAATCATTTGGCGGCCAAAGAAAGTGGTCTCATTGAACGGGCAAGGCTTACTGACTCCATGGACTTCCTGGTCATCGAAGACTTTGGGACAAGGGGGCTGGAGGGTGATACTCGGGAGGACGAGGATAAGGGGACCAACGGAAAAAAGAACGATTTCTTCTATTTCTGGCGAAACATCGGCCGTGCAGTGGAAGGGACCACCGCCCGTGGACGATGGGGGTTAGGAAAGACTGTTTTCCAGGCTGCTTCTCGGATTAACTCATTCTTTGGGTTGACCATCCATCGAGACGATCCGCGAAAGCTTGTGATGGGACAGTCTGTTCTGAAAATCCACTGGTGCGAGGGATCAAGACACGCTCCCTACGGATATTACGGGTTTTTCGAAGGTGATTTTGCCATACCTACAGAGGGCAAGGAGTTTGCCGAACAGTTTAGCAGAGATTTTCGTCTTCGGCGAAAAGTCGAAACCGGACTCTCAGTTATTATTCCATTCCCGGACGAGGAAATCTCACCTTCAGGGACTATCCAGGCAGTCGTGAAGCAGTATTTTTTTCCGATATTATCCGGTGATCTTGTTGTAAATGTGGTCGATGGGCAGAGGGAGTATATCCTGAACGACAAGACTATTTTCCAGTGTATTTCTGAGAGCGACTGGTCTGACAAAGAATCTGTTCTACGAAGGCTGGAACTGGCTAAATGGTGCATAGCTTTATCCGTCCAGGATTACAGACAACTAAAAGAGCCTGAACCTGACCAGGCGCCCAAATGGGATGAAAGCTTGTTCGAACCGGAACACCTCGACGACCTTCGGAAGAAATTGGATGAGGGAGAGAAGATCGCATTGATTGTCCCCTTGTGGGTAAAGAAAAAAGGCGAAGACATTGAACATTCCTTCTTCAAGGTTCTCATCGAGCGCGACGATCGCGTAGAACGAGGGGAAGATTATTTCATTCGTGACGGCGTGACGATCACGGGTGTCTCATCGCTCAGGCAGAAAGGCCTCCGGGTGATTGTCTCTGTATCAGATAAGCCTCTTTCGAAGCTTTTGGGGGATTCCGAGAATCCTGCCCACACCGAATGGCAAGAGCGATCTCCGAAATTTAGGGACCGTTATGATCGCGGAGTGTCGTGCCTACGCTATGTTAAGAATAGCCCAAAAGAAATAGTCAAAATCCTTTCCCGCCCAGCAGAAGGCAGAGACGTCAAGCTTCTCAGGGATCTGTTTTCCATCGGCCTACCAAAAACCGTTGATCCGAACGGGGTCCTTGAAAAGCCTATAGGGGGAGATGGGGCGAATGGGTCTGCGATCCAGGAGCCGGGCGCTATTAATGCAGACCGTTTCTTGCAGTTACAACGGACAACACAGGGATTTCGACTCGTCGCACACCCTGAGGCCAAGCGCATTCCGAAAGAGATTGACATAGAGGTTGCGTACGATGTCCGGCAGGGGAACCCTTTTAGTCGCTATAGTCCCCTTGATTTCGAACTCAATAAACCTCCTATACGAATGGCTGGCAAGGGTCTAAAGGCGTCTATTTCGAAAGCTAATGTGCTTCACATTGTCCTGGAAGAAGCGAATTTCCAATTATCTGTCACGGGGTTTGATCCCAACCGAGATTTGAAAATCAGGACCACTACATCCTTGGATGCGATTTTATGATTAGAAGGTTTAATTACACGGGAAGGAAAAAGATCCCCAGATCGAGGGTTTCTATCTTTCTACATGAGGCTCCCGGTAAGGCATTGGCTTTTGACGCGAGCGTTGATCTGGATGGACTTCCGCTGCCTGCTACTGGCAGCCTGTTTGTGGAGGCCTACCGAAGGGCCTATTTTAGGAGGTTTTCGTGCGGCACGGTAGGGACGCCGAAGTTTCCGAAGAATTGCGTACTGGAAGGTCTCGATTCGGATGCATTGGTGCTTTTTCGAGTGAAAGCTGTGGACAGAAAAGGGCGAATTCTTGCTGTTGCTGACAAAATCAGCGCGAGACGAACGGAGCAAGAGTCGGCAAACAGACAGTTTCTTCTTCCAGTCGACTTTGCGGACCTTGGGAATACGATCTGGCAATTGGACCTGGAAGGGGACCTTCCGATTCTCCAACTCAATAAGTCTCTTGAAAATATCAGAGAAATTGCCAGGTCCAACAGCTTCTTCCTGAGTCTCATTTATCCTGAAGTTGTTCGTCAGGTTTTCCGCAAGATTGTCGTCGAGGACGATTATACGGACGCGGATGCTGACGGAGAAGACGAGTGGATGAGCGGGTGGCTTAAGTTCGCGATTGAGATGTTAGGGAGAAGGGTACTGCCGCCCTCTGGCAGATCTGAACCGATCATACAGGAAAAGCTGAAGTGGATCGATGATGTCGTGGATGCCTTCTGTTCGAAGCATCAGGTTTTGGAAAAATTCGTCAAGGCCCAAAAGGTACTGGAGTCATGATAGGAAATCGTGTTCGCACCCTCAACAACCAAGGGATTCAGAAATTCAAAGAATACCTTTATAATCTACGTCAGGGATGGACAGGGCCTTCCCCAAAGGAGATCCTGAAAAGCAACTCTTTTTCCGCCGAATTCAAGGGTGAGATTGAAGTGGAAAATCGGCCATTCAGCAGCAAACTGGAAATGGCCAAATACCTCTATGAGAGACTTCAGGTGCTTCCTCACCCACAAGTTGACCAAGATGTCGGCCTCTGGAGCTGGCTTTCGGTTTATTATTTCGATCTGTTGTGCCCTGAAAACAATCTTGGAAAAAGAACCCCCGGGAGAGATTATCGTTACGTCTTGGATCTTAATTTTCGTGTTTACCGGTACCATATGCTACTTGGCCCATACACCACCTATAAGTTGCACGGAGCAGGAGCTCCTTTGTTGCTTCACGGTCCCTTGTATGAAACGGGCAGGTTCTATCTGGAACTCTCGGCCCGCCAGGCGTTTATTACAAACCGCGGCATTATTGAAGCTGCAAATCTGCTTTACTTCGATGCAACAAAAGGGACACCAAAGCGTGGCGCCGCGGTGACAGCAAGGAAGCCGGGGGCGCTTATCCGGTTCATCGATGTGGTGCAACAACTTGAGCTCACTTACGACCTTTACAGCATGAATGGGGAGGAAGTTCTTGCTCTTCTGCCTTCAGAGTTTGACCAATGGCGCCCAGGCAAGGTTTGATAAAGAGAAAAGGAATTGGGCGGAAATTGGTGGGTACGTACTTAAGTTATTTAAGAAAACTGGGGTAACTTGGTAGGGTCACATCTTTATATGTCATTATGTCATCTTGACGTCATGATGTTTTAATGCTATGAATTTTACATGAAAACGACTCCAAAAAGGTCTACTGTCTATTTTGATCCCGATCTCTATAAGGCTCTGAAAATCAAGGCAGCCCAGTACGAGAAATCTTTGTCTGAGCTGATCAATCAGGCTGTGCGCTGGAGTCTTGTCGAGGATGCTGAAGATTTGGCGGCTTTTGAAGAGAGAAAAAACGAGCCTAATCTGGATTTCGAGAAGGTCCTTAGGGATTTGAGAACCCGTGGAAAAATATAGAATTCTGATTAAACCTTCGGCCTCAAAGGAACTGGACAGCATTCCTAAAACAGACCTCAAGCGGATCGTCAAACGCATTCAGAATCTCTCGGAAATTCCAAGACCCTCAGGTTGCGAAGAACTCTCCGGTGAGGGCAGATACAGAGTAAGATTGGGTCCATATCGGATTGTTTATTCAATCGATGATAAGAATCATAAAGTTCTTGTTGTAAAAGTGGGACACAGACGTGAGGTTTATAGATAAAAAAGAAGATATAAAAGAAATGATCTCTTCCCCTTTCTTAAGAATGGTTGGATAAAGCATGGCAAATCCTGACTATATTAAGGCACATAAATTTTCGAGTAACCATAGATCACAGTTAGAGTCCAGCGAACGATGCGGATGCCTCTATTGCCTTTCTATCTTCAAGCCTAAAGATGTCAGAGAGTGGATCAAGGAACCACAGGATGGAGAGACTGCAATATGTCCGAAATGTGGCGTTGATCTAGTCATAGACTCTATCTCTGGTTTCAAGATAACCAAACAATTCCTTCCTGCTATGTCGGATTACTGGTTCTCTTTAGAAAGGTAAGACAGCACAATATGGGAATGTTCGACACCATTTATTTTGATAAACCTTACTTATGTCCGATGTGCCAAGAGAAGATCACTTCTACACAGACCAAGGCATTTGAGAATCTCCTTGAAGATTATCATGTGAAGGATTGCCTCTCTCATGGCGAAGAAATCAGAGTTGTCAAAGAAGAACTATTCTGTGACTACTGTTCAAAGCATACTGGGTTAATCGTCTACATTGTTGTCAATAGAGGGATTCTTCTTGGCATAGCGGCAACCCTCGAAGAAGCACAGAAGCTGATGAATGACTTGAATTTGGAAAAAATGATTCTGTGGTATCACGATCTTTATCAGCGATATAGCGAGGAAAGAAGGGAAAGGGATTCGTATATAAGATTTTTGAACGATCTTCATGAGTGGTTTAGTGAAAAACTCTATGACCATCCCACCGATACTGGAGGGAAAGAATTTGGATTCTTTTTCAACTTAAAACACCTTAAGGGTTCTCAGAACCCATTGGAATCTATTGAAAGATTTATGACCTATCAAAAAATGATGAAAGTATTAGATGAGCTATGGCAGGAAGGACATGAAATTCTGGATATCTACTATCCGGAAGAAATGCGTGCCGGCGAGGAAGTGTGGTCGGTGGATGTGTATCAGGATGAAATTAATGAACGTTGCCAATTGAATTGGACGTGGACCGTTATTTCTAAAAAAGAATTAGAAATTGATGGTGAAAGAGAAGATGGCCTTCCAGAATGGAATATTGTCGTTGAAGAACCCTTTTCCGATAAAACCGTTTATGAAGCAATAGAGAAGTGGTTAAAAGAAAGAGGCTATCTATTTCAGATAAGGATGATATCCCTTGACCAGGCAAAAGGCTCGGGAATGATTAAAAAGTTACAAAAGGGAGTAGAAGAGGACAAGGAATAAATATGAGAACAAATTGGGGATGGGTTCATATTTTCTTGACGTCCAGCGACGGATCGTGGAGGAGATCGAGGCGGAGCAGGAACTGGTAAAGGCGAACAAGAAGCTGATCGAGATTTACGAGCGGAAAATTCAGGTTGAACTGGTGGAGATTTGGGGAGGCGGAGAAGGGTGAAAACAGTTTCTTCCAAAGGCCTGCTGAAGGACTTGCGGGAGCTGATTGAAGCAGCGCGGCAGGATGTGGCACGTCAAGTTAATTCCGCGTTGGTCCTGCTCTATTGGCGCATGGTCAAACGCATCCGGCAAGACATCTTAGAGGAGAAACGGGCAGAATATGGTGAGCAAATTGTGTACGCAGTGAGTGCACAATTGGTCAAGGAATTCGGGACAGGATTCTCTGAGAAAAACCTGCGGCGAATGGTTCAGTTCGCGGAGGGATTCCCTGATGAGGGAATTGTCGTGACACTGTCACGACAATTGGGGTGGAGCCATTTTGTCGCAATCATACCTCTCGATGACGATCTCAAACGGGATTTCTACGCCGAAATGTGCCGGATCGAACGCAGGTGCACTCGCACGCTGGAAAAGAAAAAGGGTCTTGCGAATTTTGCGCCTTTTTTAGAAGGTTGGCAGAAAAAAATTAGGCCCTCCGCTCAGGCGGGCCAGCATTGTTTACCGCCATCGACGCGAAGCACCTGCCCCGTGATATAAGTAGCCGCATCAGAGACCAAAAACTCAACCGTTCTTGCCACCTCAATAGGCCTTCCATAGCGGTCCAGAGTTCCATCCTCAACCATCCTCTTCTGGTCGATGGGCCGGCTGGCTACGAAACGTGGGGTCACGATATCTCCGGGAGCGATGACATTGACAGTAATATTATAAGGCAGTAACATTCTTGCCAAACAGCGCGAATATTCATGCACTGCGGCCTTGGCCGTCCCATAGATAGCCGATTGGTCGATCCCCTGTAGACCAGCAATGCTGCCGATATTGATGATTCTCCCACTCCGGCGCTCCATCATCTCCGGGGCCGCCTCACGGCACACCAGAATACAGGTCATCAGGTTTCGGTTGAGAACGGCCTTAATATCCTCAAACGAAATAAAGATGGCATCATTTTTCGGAGGTTTGCCACCCATGGGGCCATCGGTCCCCTGAGCCCCTATGTCGCCTCCAGCACAGTTAACAAGGATGTCGATGCGACCAAAGGTAGCTCTGATCTTCTCTGCAATGGCCCTGACAACTTTTTCATCAGCAAGATCGCCATACACAGGAAGCACTTTCACCCCATGCTCGGAAACGATGGCTTGTGCCACAGCTTCGAGTGACTCGGCTTCGTTGAAGGCACGGGTGGAGAAAGGTGTTGTACCATGAACAACCACCACAGCACCAAGGCTGGCTAAGTGCGTGGCAATGACTCTGCCTATGCCTCGTGAAGATCCTGTTACCCAAGCGACCTTTCCCAGCAGATGTTGATTTGCAGATTTCATAGGATCACCTCATCAATCTTTGAATGTTTAAGATAAATATTACTACAATGGCATTCAAAAAACACCCCCCCACTTCCCTTGTCTTTCCTCCCCTTCTGCAGTAAGAATGCTATGGCTTTTTTTAAGTTCACATCAAAGACTTAATTGAGTAATTTCATATAAAGAACTGGCTTCCCACATTTTATCCTTCACCATTAATTCTTCTTGACAGAGATATTTTGATAATTACATAATTCCAACATCCGAGTTCCGATTCCATAATAGAATAAGGAGTAGTGCTGATGAACCCCAAAATTCGTTTAGCTCGACCCAAAGATGCTTCCTTCTTGGCATGGGTTATTATCACCTCCGGCAGGGCCCATGTCCAACGTGGAATATGGGAGGTCATACTTGGGGGGACAGAAGAAGAGTGTCTGGTTTTCCTCCAAATGCTGGTAGTTACCAAGACGCCCCATCTATTCCACTACTTGTGTTTTCTTGTGGCAGAGGTAGCCGGACGTCCCGTGGCTGCCCTTGGTGGTTATGATCCTAGATCTTTGGGATACCCGGCGCTCAGGAAGGCTATCGTTGAGGTCGTGCATAAGCTGGGACTGTCAGAGCCCGATAAGGCAGCCGGTACCCGGTCTGAAAAGATCCTCTGCTGCATCCCAGAAGAGGTTGAAGGAGCATGGGTTATTGATAGTGTGGCGACGGTTCCAAAGTTTCGGAGACGAGGGATTGTCAGCAAGCTTCTTGAGAAAATAGTTGAGAAGGGCCGAAAGAAAGGTTTTCGTCGGGCGCAGATCAATATGTACATTGGTAATACGCCTGCACAGAAGGCTTATGAGAAACACGGATTCAAAGTCGTCGATGAAAAACGGCATCCTGCTTTTGAAGAAGAAATAGGGTCCCCAGGTATGGTTCGTCTTCTGCGTGACCTGTGAGGTGATGAGTTGACTGATGAATAAACAGCATCAGGCGCCGTGGGAATGCATCTACGCAAAAGAGGATAAGAGCGATTGTAACCCTGGGAAGAAACCAGGGTCTGATCAAGAGTATTTTGAAATTCTTTGTCTATGCATTTTACAAGCTGGGCTGAACTGGGGTGTGGTTAGAGGAAATTGGCAAAAATATAGAAAAGGATTCTGTGGGTTCAGTATCCATAGGGTGTCCAAAGCACAAGCAGACGAGTTGTTAAAGAACCCTAATGTTCTAAAGAATAGGATCAAGGTAGAGGCCATTATATATAACGCTAAGGAGTTTCAAAAGATAAAGAAAGAGTATGGTTCGTTCTTCGGTTTCTTAGGATCACTTAGAGGCATGGCAGAAGAGGGGTTGTTCAGATTCCTGATGAAGAGGTTTAGACACGTTGGGAGTTACACCGCGAAGTATTATTTGCATTCTGTAGGATATCGGGAATGAGCTCCCATTTTACCGAATGCTGATCTAAAAAACCCATCCACTTTTTCGACATAAAGCCAGAAAAATCTTATCTTAATTGTCTAAAATCCCTTGCTCAGGCCTGATTTTTCTGATATATCATGTCTTTATTATGAAAGATATCTCTCGGCTTAATCCAAAAGAGATTCGGGCTCTCATCCGGAAAGAGAAATGGGATCAACCGACGGCAGGGATGGCCATGGGCTATGCCCAGGCCAACCTGGTCATCCTCCCGCAGAAATACGCCTTCGACTTTCTCCTCTTCTGTCAAAGAAACCCCAAACCCTGTCCTTTGCTCGAAGTCTTGGAACCAGGAAAATTTCGGACGGAATTTTTGTCTCCCGATGCCGATATCCGGACAGATATTCCACGTTACAATATCTACCGCAGAGGGAAATTAGAAGCCACTGTAAGAGAGATCAGGAATCTCTGGAAGTCTGAATTCGTCACCTTTCTATTGGGTTGTAGTTTCTCTTTTGAGGAGGCATTGCTTCGATCAAAGATTCCTATCCGTCATCTTGAAGAGAATAAGAATGTCTCGATGTACATTACGGATATTTCCTGCAAACCTGCTGGACTCTTTCAGGGGCCGATGGTTGTATCGATGAGGCCCATTCCTCCAGATAAAATCACCCAGGCGGTTCAGATCACCTCCCGTTTTGCTTCGGTTCATGGTGCGCCTATCCATATGGGTGACCCTTCAGAAATTGGAATAAGAGATCTCAAAAAACCCGACTTTGGAGATCCGGTGACGATCAGAAAGGGAGAGATCCCTGTGTTTTGGGCCTGTGGTGTAACCCCACAGGCCGTTGTAATGAGGGTCAAGCCTGATCTCTGCATCACCCATACTCCCGGCCATATGTTTATTTCTGATGTACTCAATGAAGAGTTAGCCACATTTTAGTCGATCCCACCCCCATCCCTTCCACTTCTTAAAGGGGAGGGGGAATAAAGGAGACGTCAATGGAAAAGAAGGAAATTTATGAAAAACATAAAAAATATTTAGTCCCTTGTGTTGCCAACTATTATAAAGAGCCCCTCATCCTGGATCAGGGGAAGGGAAAATACCTCTACGACATCGATGGGAAAGAATATCTCGATTTTTTTGGAGGGATTGTCACGATCAGTGTGGGCCATTGTGATGATGAGATCAATTCGAAGATTTATGAACAGATGAAAAAGCTCCAGCATACATCGACCTTATATC
>Ga0315274_10003766_pt1 | contig 22492 bp, 22 predicted proteins | sample YL17G02_20_MG_FD_203700 | JGI IMG/M metagenome (GOLD analysis project Ga0315274, IMG submission 203700) | Sediment microbial communities from Yellowstone Lake, YNP, Wyoming, USA - YL17G02_20 | ecosystem: Environmental > Aquatic > Freshwater > Lake > Sediment | place: USA: Wyoming | collected...
ACCCTTCCTCCCACTCAGAGAGGTCCGGTTCGTATACTGTGATGACCCATAACATTGGTTCCTCTTCATCGATTGCCACTACTCCATGAATAGGCTTCCTCATTCTCGTATAACCGAGAACCAAGCATCTGGGTAGAGGATAATCATCCAGATATTCCTCGATGATTTTACACTGCGCTAAAGCTTCTTTGGTCTCATCTTCGGTTATTCGCCTTTGTTACATCCGTAACACAGTATGTTTTTTAAATGCCATTTGATTCAGGGCTGCAAGTTCATGAATCCTATTGATCTGCCGTATCATATTGGTCCTTGGAATTTCCTTTAAATTACCACTTACAGTGTAAAATGTCAAAGTTTGTTGGGAGTCGATAGGGTCTTGAATGTGGCTGTCCACCTCAGATACGGGAGATTGGACATAGGGTCTAAAGCATTTTAAGATATTTCTTCAAATCTGCCGCTTCTTCGGAAACGGCCAAACGATTGACAGAAGAAGTTGTCACCCCAAGGTAACGAGTGGTGTAGCACAAAATACCGCTGTATCTCCATGGTGATCTTTTGTCGGCTCAAAAGCTTGAACAAGATAGCAAATTTAGGAGAATATATGTGCAACACCACGAGCAACCTCGGCACCCGGGTAGCCCATCTTCCCAACAGCTAACTGGCAAAAAACTTTGTTACTCTTACAACCTCTCTCGTTCTCCTCACCAACATCAGTTCCTTCTCATCTATTCCTTCTTTCTCAACCACTTCTCTCAAAAACGCACGCTTCAGCTTCCGTGATCAATATCTCAACAAACTCATAGGATGGGGCATTGGTGTAATATGGGCAATCTATATCTCTTTGGCTAAATGAGAGAAAGGAAATGGGTCGCCGAAACACAGATCATTCCTCTGGAGACAAAAATGTTTTCGAATCCCTGGGGATGCCGAACTACCTGTACAGCATACTTGGCTTTGAGACGGTCTGTGAAATATTTTAGACCGGGATCGATAGCACTTGCCCTCAGTTTGGTTTCAACTAAAGCGTAGGGTCTCCGGCTTTCTGTGATGAGGAAGTCCACTTCCCTCTTTTCCCGGTCCCGAACATAATACAAATCAAAATCCCCAAATCCCCAGTCGGTCCAGGCATCGCAGAGTCTATGCAGATGGATTGCCACAACATTTTCGAACTTCGCCCCCAGATCTTCAATGACTGAAAAATCGAAAAGATAGACTTTCTCTTCCCGCCGGAGTGTTCGGGCCAATCGGCCTGCATAGGGACGAATTTTAAACAGATAATAAAGCCTCTCCAGCGCCCCTAACCATCCTTGGACAGTCGTAAAATTAACCCCTAAGTCTTCTTTAAGAGAATTGATGGATAGAGGAGATCCTACCCTTTCGGGAAGAAGGCTCGCCATCGTCTCCACCAAACCGATTTCCCGAATTCGAGTGAGGTCCCTCAGATCTTCTCGGAGCACTAATGTCTGGTGTGCACGGCGCCATCGCCGGAGCCGGGTTTCACTTCCGGAGAAGAGAGGTTCTGGAAAACCGGTCAAGGTTTCCAGATCACGAAGCGCTTTGGTTGCGCCAGCGGGGGGAATTCCGTGAGCAAGATTCTCCCAGAATTCTTTTGGGGTCAGGACCGTGACGCGGTCTTCCTTTAATATTTCTCCCAAAGAAAAGGGATGCAGATGATAGAGGTGATATCGTCCTAAAAGGGAGTCGCCTCCTCGCTGGTAGATGTCGAGACGTCCGCTGCCTGTGACCAGGATTTCAATATCTTTTCCCTTTGCGTCATAGAGGCCCTTAAGAAACCGTTTCCAGCGGGGGTATTTGTGAATCTCATCCAGACTGATCCGAGGCTTATGTTGTGAGGGAGAAGTAATGGTCCTTTGCCAGAAATCTTCTGGATGTTTAATGATGGCTTTCCGATGACTTTCGATATCCCAATTGAAATAGAAGGCATCCATGCCCACTTGAGCCAAAAGGTGCTTGGCCAGGGTCGTCTTCCCCACCTGCCGGGGCCCTGCGATAAAGGCCATTTTGGCCTCTTCTGATAGGAACCGTGTGACTTCCGCTGTCAGATACCGCATATGAATAATTTCCGTATGGCTATAAAATTGTCATGACAATTTTATAGCATTATATAATTTTATCATATCCATTTCAATAGCCTGACTCACCCTACAAACGATTCTTGGGGTCAGGCCTGCAATATTGCAATTTACAAAAACTCTCTCGAAAATTCCTCCAAACTGACACTGTTGACGATCTGCTTTTATATTCCATTATTGCAAGCCTGACCCAAGAGCGACCCTAGAGCCTACTAAGTTTGGAGACAAAGGAGGAATTCTGCTAATTCAAGACCTGGACCCGAACGGCCATGAACTTAAATTTTCATCAGCTTCCTGGCATTGGTCTCGAAGATTTTGGACCGGTCCTCGGCACTGACCGGCAGTTCCTCCACTAGCCCGATGGCGTCTTGTACACTTCCGTAGCCGCTTTTAGGGACGAGGGGGAAATCGGTAGCGAAGAGAACCTTGTCCGCACCGAAAAATTCTAGGCCGCATTTCACCGTCAGGCGAGCCCCGAACGTAGCGGTGTCGGCATAGAACATGCGGAAGTAATCCAGGGGTCTTTTCTTTAGCTGTTTGAGCAGCTCGCCGTAATTTTCGCCGGGGCTGCGCGAGCCCAGGACATCGTAACCGGGTCCAAGCCTTCCCTCGTTAAAGGGAATCATGGCCCCCATGTGGTGGGTAATGATCTTCAGTTCTGGCCAGCGGTCGAAAAACCGCGCGAAGACGATGCGGATCATGGCCACGCTGGTTTCGTAAGGCCAGCCCACCGCCCACCAGATTTCGTATTTGGACTTGTCCTCGGTCTTGTAGTCCGGAAAGTTGGCTCCACGGGCCGGATGAATCCAGATGGGCAAATCGTATCCAGCCATCTTTTCGAAAATGGGGAGGAACTCGGGCAAATCCAGGGGCTTACCCTGAATATTGGTGAAAACCTGGATGCCGACGGCTTTGAGGTCACGGATGGCCCGGTCCACTTCTTTCTCTGAGGCATCGGGGTTGTTCAAAGGAAGCGAAGCAATGAAGCCCGGGAATCGGTCAGGATGTCGGGCGACGATTTCGGCCATGCTGTCGTTGGCGACCCGGGCCAGTTCCGGGGCCAGGTCCGGACCGGCTAACAGTTCGATGGGAGGAGCAGCCAAACTGAGCACCTGAGTGTAATCCTCAATCTGGTCCATCCATTTCAGACGGGAATCCAAATCAATCAACAAGGGATTGCCTTTCATCCGTTTGTCCAGATCCCCCAATGAGGCGGCAAAACTGTTGACCTTGTCAAAATAGGTTTTGGGCATGATGTGGTTGAATATGTCAAGTTTCATCTGTCCTCCTTGTGCGACCCAAAATCCAGCTCGAGTTGATCATCCCACCATTCCCGACGCTCTAACGGCCAGCCGTATCAATCAACCCACCATTTTCCAGGGCAGATGACCGAATGCGGCCTAAGAGAACCGGCACCTCCCCTATTCGCGATGATGCTGTGCCGACCCAGAGGCAGCCTCCCGTTTGCCGGCTTGCCATTGATAGGCGACCATGATGAGTGCCAGACAAATGCCAATCAGATCGGTAATCCAGCCAGGCTTGATAAGCAGGAGGGCTGCAGCGAAGGAGACCATGCGCCAGAAGAAGGTAAGCTTCCGGTTGAGATAACCTACAATGGACGCCGACAGGCAGACAGCGCCGATGATCGAGGTCACCGAGGCCAGGATACATTCTCCAGCATGGCCCATAAGGAGCAGTGACGGGCTATAAACAAACATGTAAGGCAGAAGAAAGGCGGCCAGGGCGAATTTCCAGGCGACAAAGCCCGTCTTCATCGGTTCAGATTTTGCAAGCGCCGCCCCAGCGTAGGCGGCCATCGCCACTGGCGGCGTGACCATGGAGAGCATACCGAAATAAAAGATGAACATGTGGGCAGCCATAGGCGGAACGCCCATCCTGATCAGCGGTGGCGCCGTGGTCACGGCGAGGAGGATGTAACAGACCAGAGTCGGCAGGCCCATGCCCAGGACGAGCGAGGCGAGCATGATAAAAGGCAGAGCCAGGTAAAGGTGGCCACCGGAGAAGTAGAGGACGAAATCGCCAATCTTGATCCCCAGGCCGGTTAAAAGCACCACTCCGCTAATAATCCCGGCCGCGGCACAAGCACCGGTGACTGTAAGCGAGTCAAAGGCGGCATCGGCAAAGGCTTTCAGTATCTTGGTATAACCCAAACGGGTCTCCCTCTTGAGTAGGCTCATGATAAGCATAGCCACCATGGAATAGAGGATCACCTGGGAGGGCGAGTCTCCCCGGACCAAAAAGAACACCAAAACGAAGATGGGTGGCAAAAAAATCCACACGTCCTTGACGATGTCCTTAAAGGTCAGCGTCTCTTCCGTCGAGGTTGTCGTCGTCTCCTTGATCTTAAGAGAGTAGAAATGAACGATGGCGAAGAGGGCTATGTAGTAGACGATGGCTGGGATGATGGCCGCCTTGACCACAGCCAGGTAAGGGACGTTTAAGTAGTCAGCCATAACAAAGGCAGCCGCACCCATGACCGGCGGCATGAGCTGCCCCCCCGTAGAAGCGACTGCCTCCACGGCACCGGCCACATGGGGCTCGAATCCCACCTTTTTCATCAGGGGGATGGTAAAGGTGCCGGTGGTGACCACGTTCGCTACAGCACTTCCTGAGATGGTTCCCATAGCGGCACTTGAAACCACGGCCACTTTGGCCGGACCGCCGGTCATGCGGCCAAAGAGGCTTCTGGCCAAATTGATGAAGAACCCAGTGCCCCCCATCATCCCATAAAGAGCGCCAAAAAGGATGAAAAGGTAAATGAAGTTGAACATGACATTGATGGGCACGCCCAGAATACCGTTCTCGGAAAGGAAGAGCATATTGATTACGCGAACAACATCATAGCCGCCGTGGGAGAGGGGAGGGAAGAGATACTGGCCAAAGAAGGCGTAGAGGATAAAGAAGACACAGATGTAGATCATCGGCCAGCCGACCACCCGCCGCGTAACCTCCAACGTCAAGAGTGTGCCCACCACGTTGACCACATTGTCCAGCACCGTGGGAGCTCCCGCTCGATACACCAGGTTGAAGTAGTCCTCCCAGACATAGAAGGCCACAGCCAGAATGATGAGGCTGAAGAGGACGTCAATGGCCAGCCAAACAGGCCCATCCTTCTCTTGACTCCTGATCGGCTTCTTCATGAAAACGATGGAAAAACTCACGGCCAGGAAGATCATGACCTGGACCATGGCCTGGAAGTGGTACGTGATAACAGCCACGATGAGGAAGACGGTCAGACAGATGCCCAGCCACATCGCCACAGTCTCCCGAAAACGCAAAGTGCCGCTCACGATCTCTTCCTTTCCTCGTGTGACCGATGACACGCTCCAACCCCGGATGGGATGGGTCGGAGCGAGTGATTGACGTTTCTTGCTCTGACCTATTTTAGGAGGCCGACCTCTTTGAAGTACTTCATCGAGCCCTCATGGAGCGGCGCGCCCAGGACCTGGGCCGCCATCTCTTTTGTTAGAGTTTTGTAGTCAGGAAACATCTCCTGAAGTTCATTCATGTGCTCGATGAGGACCTTTGTGATCTTGTAGACGAACTCTGGCTTGATGCTTTCGGTGGTCAACAAGGCTGAACCAAAGTCGGGCACCCATTTCGGCTCGTTCAGGTCTTTGATCATGCCAGGGGGCATCTGCCACTTGCCGTAGGCTGGCTGGGCAGCGATGATCTTGTCGAGATGCGGTTCGTCTGCCCAGAGGACCCTGATGTCGTGGGTGGCCTTGAGCTGGTTGATGAGCGGGATGGTGGTGATGACGGCATCCATTTTCCCGTCCTTTAAAGCATCCACCCCAGCGCCGACACCTTGGACCGATGCTTTGATATCCTTGATCGTGAGGCCGTAAGCCTGGAGAATGGCCAGGCTGTTCTGGTCAAGACCGCCCGGCTGGCCCAGGTTGACACGCTTGCCCTTGAGGTCTTGGATGGTCTTGATGTCGCTGCTGGCCATGACGACGAAGAGGTTACATACCGGGACTGTGCGGAAGACTATGCGTACCGGAATCCTTTCTTCAAAGGGTTTGGCGCCCTTGATGGCGTTGGCGGCCATGAGGGGCAGAGACAAACCAAGCTGAATCTTGCCCTGACCCAAGAGGCGGATGTTCTCCACGGAGCCGATGGTCGTCTCGGCCGTGGCATGGTACTCTTTACCCAGGTACTTGTTAATCACCTGGCACATGGGCATGCCAAGCTGAAAGTAGATCCCCCCCACGGCTGAAGTGCCAAAATGGATCTCCTCGACCGCGAAAGCCGAGATGGGCAGCACAAGAAACGCGGCCACGAAAAAAAATACAAAGATACTCAGAATTTTCTTCATCGTTACCTCCTTGAGTAAATGGATTTGATGCTTCACGAGGCTATCCCCAAATACGTGGGGTCAGGCAATCGTAATAAAGTATTTATCTTTCTTGATTAAATCTTCCTTTAACTGTTCGACCAGCAGGGGGGCAGGACGTAAGTTCCGAAACATTTAAGATACTCCTTCAAATCTGTCGCTTCTTCGGAAACGGCCAAATGATTGACAGAAGAAGTTGTCACCCCAAGGTAACGACCAACCTCGGCACCTGGATAGCCCATCTTCCCAACAGCCAACTGGCACAATATCTTCTTCTCATCCGCCACTTTTCTCTTCCATGTCCCACACCGCAACTCCGATTCTTCTATTCTCTCTCCTTAGATACTTTTGCTTCAATCGGAAAATGTGGCTGGGGTTATATTCCCTCAGCGCGTAAAAACCCTCCGATGCCTAACCCGAATTGAAATACCTTGCCCCCAAATTGATGACCCCGAATTCGAATAATTTTATAAACCTTCTTTCTTTGTTGCTTGTTCTTCTCTCACAGGGTGAAACTTCATGACAAATTGATCCATTGAATGGAAATTCGTTCCTGCAGCTTCTTGAACTCGGGATCACCCGTAACAAGGGAAGCGTTTAATTTGACTGATAGGGCGACAGCGAAACAATCCGAGTAAGCAATGCGATATTTCCCTTTCAACTTCGCTGCTTCATATGCTAGGTTTTTATTTACCTCGACAATCTGAATCGGAAATTTATCCAATTGAAGGATTACCTTTTCGGCCTCAGCAACACCTTGTTCCCTCATAGTGTTGTAATAGACCTCACCCCAATTCACCACGCTCATAAACCCTTTTGCTTTGCCTTGGATAAGTTGCCTCAAGAACTGTGCCACTCGATCTGCGCCCGGCTCGTTTTCAAAGTAGGCAATCATGGCATAGCTGTCTAAGACGTATCGTTTCATTGCTTCGCTTCCCTCTTCCTGTCCTTGATCAGAGACTTTAGTATTCTACCTTTGGTTTTCAACATACCTCGACCTTCTTCCACCGGGTCTCGAACCACAGGCTCAAGGATAATACGGTTCCTTCTGCCATAAACACGAAGAGGGGTTCCCCTTTCAATTTGATATTTTCTTCTCAGTGATGCTGGGATGAGAATTTGACCCTTCACCGTAGCTTTCACAACGTCCATTGCAATCACCTCCGTATTACTTTTTATTAATATATGTATTACCATTTGATCCCTTTGTCAACAAATATTTCACTCCTGAGCCATGTTCATTGACATGATAAAGAACACAAAGCAAAGCCGGTAAGGTGGATCGTGCCATGGATTCGGGACGGGACGTTGGTTCTAAAGCATTTTAAGATACTTCTTCAAATCTGCCACTTCTTCAGACTTACCGCCAACTGGCAAAATCTATTCCTCATATTCGCCACTTTTTTCTTCTGTGTCCCCACCGAAACCCCAATTCTTCTATTCTTTCCCTTTAGATCCTTTTACTTCAGAGGAATTGAGGTCACCTTTGAAATGGATTAGAGGGAAGACGTCGATGGCAAAATGTTAGGCTTATAGAGAAAGGAAATCGTTATCTTCAGGTTTTAAGACCAGCTTTTTCAATTAGTATTTTATATAAGAATTCAAGGCTTCTTTCTGCTGCCTGCTTCTTAATATGCCTCCGCCTCCCTTTTAGATCTTCTCTCCTCACCCATGTTCTTCTTCCGTTAGCGAACCCGATGAAAACTCTCCCGATAGGACTTCTCTTCGTTCCGCCTGTGGGCCCTGCCACACCTGTGGCGGATAATCCGAATGTCGTATTAAAAACTTTTCGAACTCCTTGAGCCATCTTCCTCGCCACCTGTGGACTCACAGCTCCGTACCTCTTTATATAATCCAATGGAATCCCTAAATACTTTGCCTTCGATTCGTTACTGTAGGTAACCATTCCACCCTCGAAGTAATCTGAGCTTCCAGAAACATCCGTGATGCGATCACAAATCAAACCTCCAGTACAAGATTCCGCAATGGATAGAGTCCAGCCCCTCTCTCTTAAACGATCTCCAATAAGTTTCTCTAATTTCATGGTCAGATCCTTCCAGTCCCCCTCACCCTATCCCTCTCCCTCCAGAGGAGAGGGCGAAGTAGTATGAAATAATTTGGAGAATGATATTGGCATAGACTCCTGCTAAAACATCGTCCAATACGACCCCAAATCCTCCCTTTAATCTTTTCTCAAGGCCACGGATAGGGAAGGGTTTGAGAATGTCGAAAAAACGAAAGAGAAAAAAACCGATGATGATGAAGCGAGTGGTTTTGGGAACCCAGAGCATGGCGATGAGAAAACCTATCATCTCATCGATGACAATCCTCGTATCATCTTTTTTCCCAAAAAATATCTCAGCATTTTCTGAAATCCAAACAGAGAGAAAGAGAAAGGCGATGAGAGTGATTTCATAGAGTGGTGAAGGGATGGTGGAAAGAAAGTAATAGACAGGGATGGCGATGAGAGTTCCCAGAGTCCCTGGAGCAATCGGAGAATACCCAACTCCAAACCCAGTTGCCAGAAGTAAAATAAAATAGCCCATCTTTTGATTGAAGAGTTAGGGAGATGAGGAGATGGGGTGATGGGAATCTAGAAAAGCGGGATCTACTGGATTCCTGCTTTCGCAGGAATGACAATATAATTATGGCAAATTAATACTATACGGTATTAATAATCTTTTTGTCTCCCCATCTCCCTATCCCCTTATCCCCCTATCACTTACAGTCTTACAGTGACTCCTTTTCCCTTCAGAAATGATTTGACCTGAGAAATTGTATATTCTCTATAATGAAAAATGGAAGCTGCAAGCACCGCACTGGCCTTTCCGAGGATGAGCCCTTCGTAAAGATGTTCGAGCGTGCCCACGCCCCCGGAGGCGATGACAGGGATGCCCACCTGCTCTGAAATGGTTCGGGTCAATTCAATGTCATAGCCATCCTTTGTTCCATCCCGATCCATGCTCGTTAGTAAAATCTCGCCCGCTCCCATCTCATCCACTCTTTTTGCCCAGAGGACTGCATCGATCTCTGTTGGGACTCTGCCTCCATGGGTATAAACCTCCCAACTCTCTCCCTTCCTTTTCGCATCAATGGCAATAACGATGCACTGGCTTCCGAAACGCTTCGAAGTTCTTTCGATTAAATACGGATCCTTCACGGCAGCGGTGTTGATGGAAACCTTATCCGCTCCAGCCTTAAGAAGTTTCCGAATATCTTCTAAAGATCTGACCCCACCTCCTACTGTTAGGGGAATGAAAATCTCCTCCGCTGTCCTCCGAACGATATCGATAAGAATATCCCTCTTCTCATAAGAGGCAGTGATATCTAAAAAGGCGATCTCATCAGCGCCCTGTTGATCATAGGCCGTTGCATTCTCAACCGGATCACCCGCATCCTTCAAGTCCACAAACTGGGTTCCCTTCACCACTCTTCCATTCTTCACATCGAGGCAGGGAATGATCCGTTTGGCAAGCATCTTAAGTTCCTCATCGCATAACTGTTTAATCCCCCCAACCCCCCTTTAGTAAAGGGGGGAGAGGGGGGATTTTGTAATTCGAATCGCCTCTTCCAAATCGAGCTGGCCTGTGTAGAGAGCGCGGCCCACAATGACTCCGATGACCCAATCGGGTTCTAAATCCATCAGATGCTCTATCTCTTCCGTTCGAGAAACCCCTCCTGAGGCAATCACTGGAATCGAAGTTGCCCGAGCTAAAGCCTTTGTATCCTCCCAATTCAGGCCCGTCCCCATCCCATCCCTCTCAACGTCTGTAAAGATAATGGCTGAAAGACCTATCCTCTCAAATTGCCTTGCCACGTCGATTGCTTCTATGGGAATGACCTCATTCCAACCCTGGATGGCCACCTTTCCTCCTTTGGCATCGATCGAGAGAATCACCCTTTCAGGATAGCGATTGCAGGCCTCCTCAATGATATGACGATTCTGAAAGGCTGCTGTTCCAAGGATGACCCATCTCACTCCTGAAGAGAGATAACTTTCGATCGTCTCTAAATCCCGGATCCCTCCGCCCACTTCTATCGGAATATGAATGGACTTAGTGATTTCTTCAATAAGGGATCGGTGAAAGGGTCTTCCTGTCACTGCTCCATTGAGATCGACCACATGAAGTCTTTCTGCACCTTTTGACTCCCAATGCCTTGCCATTTGAACCGGATTTTCTGAATAGACCGATTCCTGATCCATCCTGCCCTGAGAGAGCCTCACACATCTATCTTCCTTCAGGTCCAATGCAGGGATGACCATCATAACCAAAACCCCAATGAAAAATTTTCAATTTCCAATTTCCAATGAACCATTGTTAAAGTTATTTTTCTTCAAGCTCCTGTGGCGCAGGTAATCGCTTCAACATCTCATCCACTCCCACGCTGGCCAGCTCCTCTGCAGTCAGCCAGGAGGCTTTTCTTCTGAAGAAAGATCCAATCTTGAAGAGATTCTCACTGAGGGGCCTCTGGGTCTCGTCAAATCTCCCTCTCCATACCTCAATCCCGTCTCTCAACCGGAAGAGATGGATATCGAAGCCCACAGAGGCAGGTTTCTCTGCGCCAATAGGAGATCCAATCCTTTCCTCAAAACGGAAGAGAAATCCAACAATGATCAAATCCGCGTTCAATTCCTTTCCCAGCTGGATGGACGATGGGATGAGTTTCTCTTCGAATTGTTTCTTATCCCAATGGGAAAGGGCCTCTTCCATTTTTTCTATAGGAAGGACTTTAAATGTCCCAATGGCTTCCATCTTCTGTTGTAGGAGGCGAGTTAATGTATTCTTAGAGCCAGACAAAATTTCCCCTCTACTATAGACCCTCTTACAAATTGGACAGATGGCCCCTCTTCCCGGATCTTCTCTCCTCTCGATAAAGAACGGCAGAATGGCCAAGCTGGGTTTCATTTCTGTCTTTGCTTCAAGGCTCCATGAGAGGGTTAACCCCAATATCAGAGCCAATAATAAGACAAGCCTCACCATCGCTCGGCTAAATCCTAATTTCAAAATCCGAAATCCTAAACCATACAAAAATTCTAAATTCATCTCTCCCTCACTTTTTTGTGCCGATCTTCTTGGCATCCTCCAAAAATTGCGCAACCCCTTTATCGGTCAGAGGATGTTTCACCATCTGCTCGATGATAGCAGGAGGGATAGTCACGATCTCTGCGCCCATCAGCCCAGCCTCAATCACATGAATGGGATTTCGGACACTGGCCACAATGATCTGGGTTTCAATCTCATCGTAATTGTCATAAATGCCTTTGATCTGGCGGATCAGTTCAAGACCATTGAAACTGATGTCATCGAGCCTCCCCAAAAAGGGGCAGACATAAGTGGCTCCCGCCTTTGCAGCCAAAATGGCCTGGCTCGCAGAGAAGACGAGTGTCACATTCGTCAGGATTCCTTCTGAGGATAGGATCCTGACTGCTTTTAATCCCTCCTGAACGATGGGAATCTTGATGACGATCTCATCGCCCCAGGTGGCCATCTCCCGGGCCTCCTTGACCATGGCCTCGCAGGTGGTTCCGGTCACCTCCACATTCACAGGCCCCTTCACCTCCTCTGAGATCTTTCTGATCAGAGCCCCTGTCTCCTCCCCTTCCTTTGCAAGAAGCGTGGGATTCGTCGTCACTCCATCGACCAAGCCAAGTGCTTTTGCCTTCTTGATCTCATTGAGATTCGCTGTATCAATAAAGATTTTCACTCTTCACCCTCCTCTCACCTTCGTTAATTTTGTTTCTTTGGTTTCTCTGGTTTGTTTGGTTAACCAAAAAAACTAAATAGACTAAAGAAACCAGACAAACCAATGTGATCTGCAATTAGACGATCCCCCATGCTCTCACCATATCGTGAATGGTCTTTGTCTGTCGTAGGAGCGTCTCCATTTCATTGAGTGGAATCATGCTGGAGGCATCGCAGAGGGCTTGGCTTGGTTTAGGATGAGTCTCGAGGAAGAGGCCATTGCAACCAACAGCCACTGCTGCCCTTGAGAGATGGGGAACAAATCGGGGACTTCCTCCTCTTGGATCTTCACTCGGAATACCGTAATTTCTGACCACATGTGTGGCATCAAAGATGACGGGGCATCCGATTTCCTGCAGGATGGGAATGGAGCAGAAGTCTGAGACCAATTTATTATACCCGAAACAAGTCCCCCGCTCGGTCAAAAGGACCTGACGATTTCCGGTGCTGTGGATCTTTTTAACTGCTCCTGCCATGTTTTCTGGAGCGACGAACTGCCCCTTCTTAATGTTGACCACTCGCCCTGTCTCCCCTACTTTAAGAAGAAGACTCGTCTGCTGACAGAGAAAAGCAGGGATTTGAATGATATCGAGAACCTCCTTAGCCCGATCCACATCCTCCATCCGGTGCACATCGGAGAGAACAGGGATGCCAACCTTCTCTTTCACCTTGGCGAGGACCCGCAAGCCTTCTTCAAGCCCTGGCCCTTTGTAAGATTTCTCTGATCCACGATTATCTTTTTCATAGGAGGCCTTGAAGATCAAAGGAATCTTCAGGGTGTCACAAAGTTCTTTCAAATTCTTTGCGATCTCCAATGCGATTGCTTCGCCTTCTAAAACGCAAGGGCCTGCGATTAAAACCAAGGGGTTTCCCTTTCCGATTCGGATCCCTCCAACTTGAACTTCTTCCATTGTTCGCCTCCTTATCAGGAACGAATTCAGCGAATGACAACGAATGTAACGAATAGGGTTAGTCTTATTCGATAAATTTGCTGCAATTCGTCATATTCGAGATATTGATCTCGCAAAGTTCTCCAAAATCCTCAAACCTTTATGTTGGCTTTTCTCCGGGTGGAATTGTGTGGCAAAGAGGTTCTCTTTCCAGATGCTCGAAACGAAAGGCCTCCCATAGTTAGTAAAGGTCGAGATCCACTGTGTCTCCTCTGGAATGACATAATAGGAGTGGACGAAGTAGAAGAAGTCACCACTCACTATCCCCTGAAGCATGGGAACCTCTCTCTCTATTTCGACCGTATTCCAACCCATATGAGGAACCTTATGCTCTGGATCGGGTTTGAATTTCACCACCCTCCCTTTGATCAGGTCCAACCCTTTATGGGAACCAAATTCCTCGCTTTCTGAGAATAGGATTTGTAAGCCGAGACAGATGCCCAAATAGGGCTTCCCTTTTTCAATGGATCGGAGTAGGTGTTCGACCAGCCCATATTTTTCTAAATTTATCATGCAATCTTTAAAGGCACCCACCCCTGGAAGGACAATTGCCGAAGCCCTCTGAATCTCCCTTTTGTTTCGGGTCACCTTGGCTTCAAGGCCGATCCTCTCAAAACCCCTCTCTACATTTCTAAGGTTTCCCATCCCGTAATCAATGATGACAATTCTTGGTTTCATCGCTCTCTCAGTTGATTTGGTTTCTTTTGTTTCTCTTGTTTATTTGGTTAACCAAAGAAACTAAAGAAACCATATAAACCAATCTACAACTCGCGTTAAAGAACACCTTTAGTTGAGGGAACACGGGAGGATCGCTCGTCGATAGAAACCGCCTCTCTTAGAGCCCTTCCAATCCCTTTGAAAATGGCCTCTACCATATGATGGCTGTTCTTTCCGTAAAGGAGATTGACATGAAGCGTAATCTTGCTGTGATTGCAAAGGGCCCTGAAAAATTCTTCTACCAGTTCGAGGTCAAATGTCCCAATCCTCGACCTCCTCAGCTTTATATGAAAGACTAAACAGGGTCTCATCGAGAAGTCCATGGCCACGGAGACCAATGTCTCATCCATGGGGATGATGGCCATCCCGTACCTCTGGATCCCTTTAACTTCTCCTAATGCCTTTCGAATTCCCTCTCCAAGGCAGATACCCACATCCTCCACCGTGTGGTGTGCGTCCACACCAATATCGCCTTTGGCCTTGAGGGTGAGGTCCATGTTGCTGTGATAGGCTAACAGACTGAGCATGTGATCGAAGAAGGGTATACCCGTATCAATCGAATGTCTGCCAGACCCATCCAGATCGACTTTTAAGACGACTTCTGTCTCCTTCGTCTTTCGCTTCACCTCTGCCTTCCGATGTCTCTTCATGCTATCTCCTCACCCTTAATTCTAAATAATCATCAATGACCAAATCCCAATCACCAAATAATAACCAATTCCCAAATTCCAAAACGCTTCCTAGTCATTAAGTCACTGAGTAATTAAGTCATTCAATGACTAATGACTTATTGACCTAATGACGCAGTAACTTTGATTATTGGTGCTTGGAATTTGGTTATTTTTTCTTCATCCTTATTTGAACCGCTTGATAGTGTCCCTCCAATCCTTCCCACTCTGCAAATCTCTTCACATCCTTCTCAAACCGTCTCAAAGCACTCTGGGTAAAACTCATTAGGTTCGTCCTCTTGATAAAATCCTCTACGCCCAAGGGCGACGAGAAACGAGCCGTTCCCGCTGTCGGGAGGATATGGTTTGGCCCGGCCAGATAATCTCCAATGGCCTCAGGGGTATAGGGGCCGAGAAAGATAGCACCTGCATGTTTCACACTCTTCGTCAGGGAGGGAGCATTCGAAATTGAAAGTTCCAAATGCTCTGGCGCAATCTGGTTTGCCAACTCGATTGCCTGATCGAGATCTTTGACAATCAGAATGGCACCTCTTTGTTTAAGGCTTGCGGAGGCAATCCTCTCTCGCTTCAGTGAGGAGAGTTGCCTCTCCAGTTCCTTTCTCACCTCTTCTCCGAATACTTCAGAGGTGGTGATCAGGATGGCCAGTGCCATCTCATCGTGTTCAGCCTGGGAGATCAGGTCAGCAGCCACATAGGAGGGTGGAGTCTTCTCATCGGCGATGATCACAATCTCGCTCGGCCCGGCCACCATATCCACAGCAACCACTCCATAGACTAATCGTTTGGCCGTGGCTACATATCGATTTCCTGGTCCAACAATCTTATCCACCTTGGGGATGGATGCTGTTCCATAAGCGAGTGCCGCAATCGCCTGGGCTCCTCCCACTCGGTAAATCTGATCCACTCCTGCCAAATCGGCTGCCACCAGGATAGCGGGACTGATTCCCTCTTTTTGAGGAGGGCTGACCATGAGGATCTCCGGAACCCCTGCCACCTTTGCAGGGATTGCAGCCATGAGGACCGTCGAAGGATAAGAAGCCTTTCCGCCGGGCACATAGATCCCTACTCTCTCTATCGGCCTGATCATCTGCCCGAGGCGGATACCTTTCTCCAATCTTGCAGTCTGCGGGACGTACGGAATGGATAATCTCTTGTTCACAGAGCGATGAAACCTTCGAATACGGTGAGCTGCCTTTTTCAATGTTTTTAAAAATTCATGGGGGACTTTCTTGTAGGCTTCTTCAACTTCTCCTCTCTTCACCCAGAGTTTTTGGAGAGGAATTCGCACACCGTCGAAGAGCTGAGTATAGTGGACGAGGGCTTCATCTCCCCTCTCCCTGACATCTTTTAAAATAGAACGGACCTCTCTTTCGATGCGAGGACCATCCTGAGCTACCCTTCTTTCCACCTCAGAAAGGTATCGATCAAATCCTTCTTCTCCTGCCCTAAGAATCCTCAATTTCTCTCCTTCATTGGGATTTCAATCCGCATTCCGCAATCCGCAATCTAAAATATTTCTTAGTCCTCCCCTTTCACCCTTTTGATATCTGCTCCGAGGTTCGCCAATTTTTCATCTAGCCCCTCATATCCCCGATCTAAGTGATAGACCCTGGAGACCTCTGTCACACCCTCTGCAGCCAATCCAGCCAAGACGAGTGAAGCACTGGCCCTTAAATCGGTAGCCATCACCTGGGTTCCATTCAGGCTCCCCACCCCATGGACGATCGCTGTGTTCCCTTGAATCTGGATATTGGCTCCCATTCTTCTCAGTTCACTCACATGGATGAATCGGTTTTCAAAAATGGTTTCAGAAATGACGCTCAATCCTCTGGCCAGTGACATCAAGACCATGAACTGTGCTTGCATATCTGTGGGAAATCCAGGATAGGGTTGAGTCTTCACATCCACACTCCGGATCCTCCGGTTTCCGACCACCCTTGCCCCTTCTCCATCAGAATCGATCTCCATACCTGACTCTCTTAATTTACTGACGACCGTCTCCATCTGTTGGAGTGGACAGCGAAGAATTTTTATATTCCCACGCGTCAGTCCTGCAGCCACCATCAGCGTCCCTGCTTCAATCCGATCCGGGATGATCGAGTGCTCCGCTGCCTGAAGCGATTCCACTCCCTCAATCTCGATCAATGGGGTTCCTGCACCGTTGATCTTTGCACCCATTTTAGTCAGGACATTGGCTAAGTCAACAACCTCTGGCTCCATGGCTGCATTCTGCAAAGTCGTCTTTCCTTTGGCCAATGTTGCAGCCATCATCAGATTCTCGGTTCCAGTCACCGTTGGAATGTCAAAAGAGATCTCCGCCCCTTTCAACCTATCCGCCTTGGCTTCGATATAGCCGCGACGGAGTTCGATCTTTGCACCCATTGCCTCAAGTCCCATGAGATGGAGATTGATCGGTCGGGCACCTATTGCACATCCTCCAGGAAGGGAGACGGTGGCCCTCCTCATTCGAGCCACTAAGGGTCCAAGGACGAGGATGGAGGCCCTCATGGTCTTTACCAGATCATAGGGTGCCTCATGGTTTGAAACTTCTGACGCATCAATTCGACAAATCTCTCCTTCCTCCCATACCTTCACACCGAGATTTTTAAGAACCTTGACAATGGTCTGTACATCTTTCAAGTTGGGAACATTGTGAAATAGATTTCCCCCTTCGGCAAGGAGGCTTGCTGCAAAGATAGGAAGAGTGGCATTCTTTGAACCACTCACCTCCACCTCTCCGATCAACCTCTCCCCTCCTCGTATAATGATCTTATCCATCAGCTACTCCATTTCAATGCCATATATCAAAGCTCAAATTGTTTTGTCTATAGAAATATAGTCATTGGGTCATTCGTCATTAAGTCATTGAATGACCTAATGACTGAATAACTTAATGACCAAACTTATATTTTGGCATTTGGATTTTATTTGCGCTGTGCCTTCACCACTCTCTCGATACCTGATAGGTCTTGAAGGCGTTGGGGAGCTAAAAAATCTCCCCTCTTTTTAATCAGTTCGGATACCTTCTCTCCCTGAGCTTGCCCCACCTCCAAAAGTAGCCATCCTCCCTTTTTCAGGTAGAATGGGGCTTGTGAGATGATGTTTCGGTAAAAAGTCAATCCATCCTCTCCTCCGTTTAAGGCGATGAACGGTTCATAATCCCTCACCTCCCTGGCCAATCCCTCTATCTCTGAACATGTAATGTAGGGAGGGTTAGAAAGGATCAGTTCAAAAGGTTCTCTCTCTCTCAAAAGGCGAAACGGGTCAAAGAGATTGCCATTGACAAACTTGATTTGATGGAGGAGGCCTAACGATTCGGCGTTCTCCTTCGCTAACATGAGAGCATCTCCGGAGATATCGGTGGCCACAACAAAGATATCCCCCGCCTCTTTAGCCAAAGAGATGGCCACAGCCCCACTTCCCGTTCCTATTTCTAAGACAAAAGGGGGACTCTTAAAAAGAGTCTCTGCAAGGATCAAGAGTGCTTGTTCAACCAATAGCTCCGTATCCGGCCTCGGAATGAGGACCCGAGAGTCTACTTTGAAGTCGATCGACCAGAATTCCTGATGGCCTAAAATGTACTGAAGGGGTTCCCCTGAAATTCTCCTTTTGATCAACTTTTCAAACGCCTCCTCCTCCTTCCTGATTTGGCTATGGAGGCGAACGTAGAGCCCTTCTCTGCTGAGGCTCAAAGAATGGGCTAAAAGGAGTTCTGCATTTAGCCGAGGATTTTCAATCTGATGATCCTTTAAACAATTCGTTGACCAATTGAGGATTTCAAAGACTGTCATTTTTAAACCATAATTTCAAATATCAAAGCTCAAATTGTTTTATCTATAGAAATATAGTAATTGAGTCATCAGTCACTAAGTCATTGAATGACCTAATGACTGAATAACTTATTGACTAAAATTATATTTTGGCATTTGAACTCTGGAATTTGGAATTTTCCCATTCTCCCTTCAACGCCTCTGCTTGATAGTGGGTCGTTAATGCATCGATGATCTCTTCCAAATCTCCCTCGAGGATTCCGTCTAAGCGGTAAAGGGTCAATCCAATCCGGTGGTCGGTCACCCTCCCCTGAGGGAAGTTATAAGTTCGGATACGCTCGCTCCGTTCTCCGGTTCCTACTTGGTTTCTTCTCTTCTCCGAGATCTCCGTTTGCTTCTCCTGTTTCGCTTTGTCCAATAACCTCGCCCGAAGGATTTTAAGGGCCTTGGCCTTATTCTTATGCTGAGATTTTTCATCCTGGCAGGAAACCACCATTCCAGTGGGGAGATGAGTAATCCGGACAGCGGAGTCTGTGGTGTTCACACTCTGGCCACCCGGCCCTGAGGAACGGAAGATGTCAATCCGAAGGTCGTTCGGATCGATCTGGACCTCCACCTCCTCTGCCTCTGGAAGAATGGCCACGGTGACCGTGGAGGTATGGATGCGGCCCTGGGACTCTGTGGTCGGAACCCTCTGGACTCTGTGAACACCGCTCTCAAACTTCAGTCGGCTGTAGACCTCTTTTCCCTCGATCATGGCGATGATCTCTTTGAACCCGCCGACACCGGTGTAATGACGACTTAATATCTCCATACGCCAGCGATGCTTCTCTGCAAGCTTCGCATACATTCGGAAGAGGTCAGCAGCAAACAGTCCTGCCTCCTCTCCTCCCGTTCCTGCCCGGATCTCAAGCAAAATGTTCTTTTCATCGTTCGGGTCTTTTGGAAGGAGAGCCATTCTTAAATCCTCCTCCACCCTTTCCTTCTCCTCTGTCAGTCGATTGAGTTCCTCTTTAGCCAACCGCTTCATCTCCTCCTCCTCCTCGTTGAGAAGAAGGTGTTGGCTTCCCTTGATCTCTCCTTCTAATTTCTTAAGCTTTCGGTAAAGGTCAACCACCTTCCCCAATTCTGCATACTCTTTAGCGGCCTTCTGAAGTTCATCCTGGTTGTTGATCACCTCTGGTTGGCTGAGGAGATGGGAAAGTGTTTCGTATCGACGCTCTACATCTTCTAATTTTTTAAACATCTCTCTTTCCTCAAACCAATTTCAAATGCCGAAATCTAAGAATAGATTGTTACATATTTAAATCTGAGAATTTTCTTCTATCATTTATCTGAACCCCCTCACCCTTCCCCTCTCCCCAAAGGGGAGAGGGTGGGGTGAGGGGAAAATTCAAATAATTCTGCCTAAGGTTTAGGACTATATTATTCTAATCTCAACCTTAACCTCAACCTTTTCTTCTATATTAATTATCGTCGGCCTTCCAATTCCAATACTGCCTGGAGGGCACGGAGAGCTACCTCGATTTGGGCCTCAGTGGGTTCACGAGCGGTCAGCCTTTGAAGCCAAAGCCCAGGTTTGATGAAATACTGAATGCCTCGACTCTCACGCTTTCGATCAGCAAATCGGACGATCTCATAGGAGATCCCTGCAATGAAAGGGATGAAGACCACCCGAGAGGCTACCTTATATCCGAATGAAAGGTGATGAGGGATGAGGGCAAAGACGAAAATGCTCACCACCATGACGATGAGTAGGAAGCTCGTTCCACACCTGGGATGAAGGAAAGGGAAACCTTTTACCCGATCGATCATCAACGCCTCACCGGCCTCGAAGGCAAAGATCGATTTGTGCTCCGCACCATGATATTGAAAAACACGCCGGATCTCTTCAAAAAAGGAGATGGTCCAGAGGTATGCGAGGAAGATGATCAATCGTATTATGCCGTCAACCAGGTTGAAGAGGAGCCCGCTTTCGGAAACCATAGGAATAGCAAACCGCAACCACCTCGTTAAAAAGAGAGGGACCAGGAAGAAGAGAAAGATGCCAAAGCAGAGAGCCACAGTGAAAGTGAGGCCCATGGTCCAAGGGCTTGGGTCTTTCTCTCCTTCGGAGTCAGAAAGGGCCTGATTCACTGAGAAATTGAGAGCCTTAATCCCTAAAATAAGGGCCGAGAGCAAAACCAATACCCCCCTGACCAAGGGAAGTTTAAAGATGAAGGTCTTCTCTGAAAAGAAGCTCAACCCCTCCTGTTTCACCACAATCTCGCCATTGGGTCTCCGGACGGCAATGGCCATCGATTTGGGAGACCTCATCATCACCCCTTCGATAACGGCCTGTCCTCCCACTCGAATGGGTTTCTCTTTTTTTCCAGAGACAGGATCATCACATAGAGAAATCCCCTGATCGGGACCCTTTCTCCCAAAGTACATAAGAACCCTCCAAACGAACTAATGCTGAATGCCTACTTTTAAAATTCGATAAGAGTCGGAACGACTGTCGTACCGACACCCGACCACGGGAAGGCGGGGCAGGACGACGTGGGTATGGTGAGGCCCCTTTCGTACAGAGCCGTGTAATCGATCAAAGGTGATCGATCGGAAAAAGAGGAACTGAATCGGTGAGCTTGACCCATTCGACGGCGCCAAGCCCTGTCTTTGAAGGCGGGGTAGAAAAGCGCCGCTCAGGGTCAACCCTGAGCCCCTCGGCCTGAGCTCGGGTCGAAGGCAAACCCCAGCTTTTAGGCTGGGGAGCTGAAGGGTTGAATCAATCACTCTTCTCAATCTTCTCACCATATTTCTTCTTAAACCGCTCGATCCTTCCAGCGGTATCCAAAAATTTCTGTTTCCCGGTGAAGAAGGGATGGCAGTTGGAACAGATCTCTACATGGATCTCCTTTTGTGTACTCTTCGTCTCAAAGGTTGCTCCGCAGCCACATTTGATCACAGTATCAAAAACTTTTGGATGAATCTCTTTTTTCATCTCATGACCTCCATATCTATTTTACTGATTTCTAGCAGATTTTCAACTTTTTTTAGAAACATTGTGATAGTGATTGGTGATAGTGATAGTCTCATAAAACCCATCACCATCACTAACACCAACACCCCTATTGGTTCATCGAATCGAGGAAGTCCCGATTGCTCTTGGTGGCATGTATCTTCTCTAAAAGAAATTCCATGCTCTCCACCGTGTTCATCGGCTGGAGGACTTTTCTCAAGAGCCAGATGCGATTCAGATCGTTCTTGTCCAATAATAGCTCTTCTTTTCGGGTACCGGAGCGTTGAATATCGACGGTGGGAAAAACCCTTCGGTCCAGCAAGCGTCGGTCTAAGTGTATTTCCATATTTCCTGTTCCCTTGAACTCTTCGAAGATCACCTCATCCATCCGACTCCCTGTATCGATGATGGCAGTGGCGATAATGGTGAGGCTCCCACCTTCTTCGATGTTTCTTGCGGCACCAAAAAAACGCTTCGGCCTTTGGAGGGCATGGGCATCAATTCCTCCAGAGAGGACCTTGCCGCTGGGCGGGACGACTGTATTATAGGCCCTGGCAAGACGAGTAATGCTATCCAAAAGAATGACCACATCCTTTTGATGTTCCACCAATCGCTTCGCCTTCTCGATCACCATCTCCGCCACCTGGACATGTCGCTGGGCCGGCTCATCGAAGGTGGAACTGATCACTTCCCCATCAACAGATCGTTCCATATCGGTCACCTCCTCGGGCCGTTCATCGATGAGGAGGACGATCAGAATAATATCTTTATGGTTGGCGGTAATGCTGTGGGCGATCGTCTGGAGGAGCATCGTTTTACCGGTTCTCGGGGCAGCAACGATGAGGCCTCGCTGACCTTTTCCAATAGGGGTGAGGAGGTCCATAACCCGTGCAGAGTAATTATCCGATTGGCCGTCCATCTCCAAACGAATCTTTTCTTGAGGATAAAGGGGGGTCAGGTTGTCGAAGAGAATCTTATCCCGGGCCACCTCTGGGTCTTCGTAATTGACCATCTCCACTTTCAGCATGGCGAAGTATCGCTCCGTATCTTTGGGCGGTCGAATCTGACCAGAGACAGTGTCGCCGGTTCGAAGATTGAACCTTCGGATCTGGGATGGGGAGATGTAAATATCATCGGGTCCAGGCAGGTAATTGTAATCCGGTGCCCTCAG
>Ga0315274_10003769_pt1 | contig 22482 bp, 14 predicted proteins | sample YL17G02_20_MG_FD_203700 | JGI IMG/M metagenome (GOLD analysis project Ga0315274, IMG submission 203700) | Sediment microbial communities from Yellowstone Lake, YNP, Wyoming, USA - YL17G02_20 | ecosystem: Environmental > Aquatic > Freshwater > Lake > Sediment | place: USA: Wyoming | collected...
TTTACACTCCACCAATATCGATGATTACTCTGACTGAAATAATATCTCTGATTATAGGTCCCGTTTGGCTGAGAACTATTTGTTCCAATATCCTTCCAAACACCGGTGGCATTTGTTCTAAATGTAATATCCATCAAGTCCCCTTGAGGATTATATATGGTTATAGTTAATCGAATATTACCTCTAGTAATATTCGTCTCCCCGTTAGAAGGTAGTGGATACGAAATTACTGGTGGTGTGGAGCTAAATGCCTGAGTTTTAAACCAATACGTCTCATTGGTCCAGCTTGTGCCATCAGTACAATGCACACTCCACCAATACCGTGTTTTATATCCGTTCATAAGAGTGGTATTCGTTGTCGAAATGGTGCCACTTCCACCCGATATCGTTCCTTGTTCTAGCGTCTGCCAGTCACCGGAAGCATTATTTAAAATCTGCCACGAGACATCATCGGCATTAATGTTCCCGATTCCTGCCTGCAACAAAGGACTCAAAGGAACATTAATTGCTCCATTTGCAGGGGTCTCATCTGATATCTCTGGGGGAACATTACTACTTTCCTGAATACCTACCGTACAGAAAACCGCGGGATCGTTCACATTGTTGTAGGATGTTCGTATCCATCCCGCTGAAAAACAAACATCCGCTATCTGAACCTCATCAACAACCCCTTTGAAAAAATGCGCGTTATTCCCATCATCACCAATATGCCAATTAGAACTGATCTGAGACAGATTCCCAGATACCACTTTATTAGCTATCTCAGTTCCATTAATGTAATACCGTATCGTTAACCCATCATAGCTGACCGCTAGATAGTACCATTTATTACTATAGACATTGCCCCTTTCATTAGATTGAACCGCATTGTTGATGTAAATATTATGACGTAAACGACCAGTTCCCGTGCTCCAAGTCCCAAGATAATACCCATAATAATACCTCCCTAACGCACAAACCTGTGAGACAACATTATCCGCCTTCAACCAACATGAATACGTGATAGGCTTCTGTTTATTAATAGCACCAATATTTATACTATCAGCATCACCGTTGAACCTAAACCCTTGACCTGCTATTCCAGTGTCACTATAAGAGTTCGCATTGACATCAGTAAGCGTCCCATCATGATGATAACTAGTGGAATCCTTAAAATTCCCTATTTGCGTACTCCAAGACTCTTTCAGATGATTAACCGTCATAAAATTTTTATTCCAAGTACCAGTTGGATTTTGCTGATTACCACAAATATGGTTGCCGTAATACAAATATATGATTGTGTCCTCAATGGATGATAGATGAGTAATATTCACCCATGCGACAAGTTTACCAGAAGAGCTATTGTAATATTCGATTTCATGGCTTAATTTATTACCTGTTTTATTCGTGAAGACGATATCATTACCATTGGGTTGTGCATACATTGAAAGATTTGCATCTAAAGCAAGGTTTATTAATACTGGAAAATCTGTAACATTTGAGTATATTTTGGTGTGATTAATTGTTATTTTTTTCCTACATATCCACTCTATATTCCACCATTGCTGAGGTGCGGATTTTGTAGTAAAATTAAATGTTATATTATTCCAAGAACCATGCTGGTCGTTAACTTGAACTCTCCAATAATAAACTGTATTGTAATCAGAAACCCAGGATGTGTTGTATGTATTGTAAGTACCATTATATTTCTCTACACTTGTATCGATGGTTGTCCATTCTGACCCGATATATCCTCGCCATGTGAGATTCATGTAATCTGCATCACGATCAACTACTGATATTTGAAGATATAGGGGTGGATTGTTAATTCCAGATGCTCCATTCTCAGGATATGGAGAACTCACAACTGGCAGGTAATTCGTTACACCTGATAGGAATACAAGATATTCATAACCAGATTTTCCGGTGAAAGTGAGGTGATCGTCAGTAATAGTAAAAGCAACAGTTCCGCCTCCAGTAATATTGTAGACAACAAGATTCTCTGGGTCTGGTGCGCTAGTCAACTGGAAATCGATGCTCCTTGATTTCTTGAAATGAATATCGATATTCCCATCAGATCGAAACACCATACGTCCTATTTGACCATCGTCATCTATTGAGTAATTCCAATCTACAAGTGAGTAAGAATTGTTTCCAGTGTTGGAGGGTATCGTTGCTCCCCAAGAATGAGTATTACTTGATTTCGTGAATATATAATAATTCCCATTTTTAAAAAGAGCCTTCCCTGTTTGGTTCGTCCTTGTATAAATCGTTATATTATCAATTGTGGAAGGTGTATCAATAAAAATCGTGTTCCCTAACTTATACACAGATGAACCATTAGTTTGTACTGCTCGATCAAGTAGTTTATGAGCCAAATCACTGTAAATCGTATAATGAGTTGTGATGTTATTCAATACAGTTTTATACTCTGGAATGAACGTCCAAGGAGAGGACGCATCCTTATAATAAAGACCCCAAGCTGCATTCCATGCGGCATACCCTGCAGGAAGTGGACTTAGTTTTGTGTATTTTATTCCACTAATGTTTTTATATAAATAATAATACTGGTATGTGTGCTCTAGTGCTAAGCCACGATCATTTACTAATTGCATCGTGTAATAATACCAGGGATAATTCGGATCAAGATACAAAATTCGATTACCAGATGAAAAAAGGTTGTTTATTCCAGCGTTCGAATAGACTGCTCCTTGATTTCCTAATTGAAATCCTTTTAAAACATTTCTATGGAAATATACATATCCTGCAGGAATTGACAAACGATGAAAACCTTCATAGTTTGCCCAAATATACTTTAAGCTACTTGTATTTCGTAAACCATTAATGTAATATTGGGAGGCATTATTGGAACCGTTTCTTACAATATTATGTTCTAGATTACTATGATCGACTGAAATCAATGGGTAGGACCCCATAAGGTTTTTCCATGCATTTAATATCGCAAGGACTTGTTCTGTCTTCAAATCAGTATTAATTTGTAATGAATGAGAATATATTCCATGCTTGTATGCTTTTGAGAGAGCATAATTCTTTAAAGTAGCGTTACCAGCTAATGTATCTATACCAGCACTGTTATTATAGAAATAGGTTTGTCCAACTGATATATTATAATTTTCGAAGAAATTGAAGACGGGGACAGTCATATTGTAAGTCATTTGATCGGCGTGTACTATTGGTGAATAGGCAAAATCATAATTATTTGGTGGATATGCTATCATAAAATCTGGGTAGTATTGAGTGAAATAATCATCTATCGGGAATGTCGGGTTTAAGAATGTTTTAATATTATCAATGATTATCCCTGGATGTCCATTGGTTAAAAGATTTATATTTGTTGATGTTATTGGAAATGCTACGGGGTCGATTGTATATGAAAAAATCTTTTCATCAAAACCAATGGTGACTATACCTGAGATATTATTAAAATGTACGAACATCCTATGATAAGTTTTATTGAGATATTCTTTATATAATCCGAGTTCCCAATTTCGTGTAACACCTTTAAAGGTCGTATAACAAGAGATCCTTGCTGTTTCTGGCTTAAAACAAAACATGAAAGATCCAAAAGAAATGCTTATCCATCCAGCATTGGTATTTGTATAATTATAAAGGACTTTGAACTCCAAATAAACTCCTTTCGTATTTGTAATGTCTTTTCCAAAATCTGTTTTTAATCGAATACGAACATCACCTGTACCTTTGCCACTTTCGTTGAAATATGCTGCCTTGGTTCCATCCCAACCAGTTACATAGGTTTCAGTCCACCCGTTTAATGTTACAGTACAGTTGTCATTTTTTTCCTGGTTAAATTCAGTTTTGTAAGACGCATTGTTATTGAAATCTGCTATTATGGATAATTGATATTGAATTGATAATAAGAATAGGATAATTATTACCAAGCATATTCTTATACATTGGGTCTTTAATTCCTTAATCATCTTTTTACCATCCAAATTTCAACATTACACTATATGGCATTTATCTTAGTGATATTTTTAAAGTCCTTCTGTAGTTTATTTTAGTGTTTTAATTTGTTACAGTTGATTGTTATTCTAAAGTAACTGTTAAGCCTATACAATTTGTAAATTATTTTATATTTATATTAGGTAATATTAATATGTATCCTCCACCTTATTTAAATCATTTTGCTTAATTTTCTTAATGTTCGAAATAAATAATCTTAAATATAAAAAGAAAATAGTATTTAAATTTTCCGATGCTATTAAATTCAATTACAGTGGGGGTCACAGATTAATCTTTTTGAAATCTGTATTTTAATTTTGGTTGGTATCCATTCAGGCATAACATACTGTCTGAAATGGTGCAGAGAATGTAATCACTGTGTTCGTTACGAGAATTTTATCAGATAGCCATCATGTTTTCTCAGATTTTGAGAGGATGCCGTCATGGTATCCTCTCAGCAGATTTTTCGAAGGAAAAGGACCTTGTTTGTTGGGTTTGGTGGTTTTAGGTGAGGTAGGCGACGCTGGTGAGATGTGTGGTTACACCATTTTGGAGTCGTGTCAACGCTATGGCGTTGATTGCAATCAGACAGAGTGTGGTGTGTTTGAATGCTTGTTGTTGTCCTTTTTGTGGTAGGCTGGTTTCGAATCCCATGTGTTGTTTGAGCTTCTTCTATCTGATTGGGGGCTCTTTAACCACTTGCCACATTGTGCCACAAATAATGTGTGAGCACCCAGGAATGCTTGTGGATTAAGCCCTTGCTGACAAGAAATATTAACCAGATGGAGGATATCAATGTAGCGAAACAGAAAAAAAGAGTTCTAAGGAATGCGGGTCTTACGCTTATGCTTCAGACCGCGCAGTACTCCCAGCCGCAGTTATAAAATTGATCAAAATAGAATGAGAAAAGATATAAATGATTAAAAAGAATAAATTCTATAATTATGAAGAAAAAACTAAAAAAAGAGCGATCTTAAACTCAACTCAAAGATTATCATATATTTCAAAAATTTTCCTACTGACAATTTTAACATCATATTTTTCCTTTATTTCATTTAAATTATTTTTACTAATTTTTTTCATTAGATTAGGGTTTTCAAGTAATTGAGTTATTTTATTCGCTACTTCAATTGCTGAGGGTTTTATGTTTAAAATTAACCCCTCTTTATCATTTTCTATAGCATCTACAAGCCCAGCAATAGGAGTCGTAATAATGGGTAAACCAGCAGCCATTGCTTCAAGTATTACAGTGGGAAAACCTTCTCCATGGAATGAAGGAAAAATAAAAATATGTGATTTTTTAAATATCATTACTTTGTTCTCCATTGAAATATAACCCGTAAATATAATATTTTTTTCAATCCCTAATTCTTTTGACTTTTTCTTTAATTTTATTAAATCTTTCCCCTTACCAATAAATATAAATTTAGTATTTGGAAATTTATTCAATATGATTGGAGCTGCATCTATAATTTCAAATGGCCCCTTTTCTTCTTTCATATTTGCACAAAACAAGATGTTATAAGGGGCAGAAAAATTTTTTTCTTCAGGTAAATAAAGTTCAGATTCTACCATCGTAGTAGAAACATATATCTTATTGGCATTAATGCCCAATTCAACTAAATTCCTCTTAAACTGATTAGCAAGAACAACTATTGCATCAGCCATTTCGAATCTTTTTTTAAAATAATGTTTCCAAAATATCGACTGAAATTTTTTACCTATATTTTCTTGCCATCCATGAATAAATAATAAAATTTTACAATCTTCTTTTTTAATGATTTTTAAAAAAATAAAATCTCGAAAAATAGCGATATTTTGAAGGGAAGGATTTAAATGAATTAAATTTGGTTGATAGTCTTTTAAAAGTTTTTTTAATTTTATAAATTGAATAAAAATTAAGAGAGGATAGGAAAAATCTTTCCAAAATAATCCACGCTTCCCTACAAATAAATATTTTATTTCAAATTTTTCTTTATCCATTTGTTTTACTAAAAGCTGAATATAATTGCTCACCCCTCCTGGAAGATCAAGCAATGGTGTAATTATTAAGATTTTAATCATTTTACGCACTGTAACTATATGTCTACATTATCTAATAATGTTGCTAAAGCAAGCATCATCCATGCTTGCCCCCATCTCATATAAGATATTTTATTAGTAAAAAGAGGCCATTTCTGATAGTAGAAAAATCCATTCGTATTCTGCATATTTTCAACCGTCCATAGAGCGATTTTTTTTGCCATAATTAAAAAATTTTTATTTTTTAAATTATTATATAGTTTACAGCAGGTTATAATTCCTTGAACTTGATTATGTATATCTATTGGCCACCGCCAGGGTAAACGCCATTTTGACCCCCCATAACAATCAAATTGTTGTTGAGTGTAAAATTCTGCACCATTTTTAAGCGCATTTTTATATTTTTTTTCCTCAGGTTCAATATAATTGATAAAATCATGAATTGAGTCAAGGATAAATCCTTGATGAAAATCAATTTGATTTCTTTCTTTATTTGTTTGTAAGTTAATGCTATATGCCCACGAGCCGTCGTATTTTTGGAATGATAACAAAAAATCAAATGCTTTTTTTGAATGTTCTCTTAAAATATCTTCTTTAGTTATTGAATACATCCTTGCAAGCAAAGCAGCACCAAGAGCATTAGCATTATGTACAACATACTGATCAATGGGAGTATAACTAAAACAAATTCCTTTCTCTGTTTTTGTGATATGAAGATCTTTTAGAAGAAATCGACAGCTACTCTGTGCAATATCTAAAAATTGCTTATTGTTGGTTAATTCATATAAATCTAAAAAAGCATTAGCGATATAGGATGTAATAACAATTGTCGGTAAACCTTTTTTTGCATATCGTGTTCGATCTTGCCAATCAAAATTAAAACCCCAACAATATTCAGAATATCCTTCAGAACGATTTTGTATTAAAAATTTTGTGAATTGTTTTGAAACAAGTTCAAATTGATTTTTTTTAATATAATTTTGTTTAATTAATTTACAATATGCCTGTAGAAAAAGACCGATGGCCTTAGGATTTTTTCCCGGATTTATTTTAAAAAAAAATCGAAGATTAATTGGAGAATATACGAAAAATTGTGTGGCGGCCAACTTAAGAAATTTATTTTGAAGAGCAGCTAGTTTTATGGCATTAAGTGCATCATAGGGATCATATCCCGAATAATCATGAAATCTAACATATTGTTCCAAATCAAAGAGAGATTTTGAAAATTGATGAGTACTGTTCATAATCATCCGACATTGTTATTAATACAAGATTTTATTATTCCAAGGATATCTTTTTTAACATTTTTACTTCGTTCAAAATTAATTACACTGCTTTTCTTATAATTAGATAATACATAATCCAAAATTTCTTCTGGATTTCTCGAATGAAAGAGTTTTCCTTCCTCGACAAGTTGTTTGTCAACAGAAAGCAATATGTTACTTGGAAAAAATGAAACTGCGGTTTTTCCCATACAAGCAGCTTCTCTTGCCATGGTTCCTGAACCAGTGAGAACCGCTTTTGAATAATAAATAAGATCCAATCCATTTAATGGAACCTTAAGAATTGATAGATTTTTATTTTCTTTATATTTAAAGTCGCTTTTATCTCTTGCTAAAAATAGAATATTTATGTTTTCCCTTGCAAATAAGTTAAAAAGTTGTGGGACGATACTCTGTTTTTTATTTACATAAAATGAGTTCAAAGCTTCGCCTCTAAAGATTACATAATCTTTAAAAGGTAATTTTTTCAAAATATTTTGATCTGGTTGATAATCGGCAATATAAAAATCTTCTTTGTATCCATTATAACTTTTCAATTTATCGTTCATGCAATAATCATAAAAAGTTTTTTCACATGCACGAGGAATTATTATTGTATCGGCCATTAACTTAATTTTAGATTCTAAATTTTGAAAAAAATTATTTTTAACTTTGTATTTTAAGTCATTATCCAATAATAAAATCGACTTTTTTCCTTTAATTTTAGAGACTGCAACACTCATGGGATTTTCAAACGATATCGCGGTATCAAATGATTTTACTTTATAGCTTAGCAGCAACGTCCGATTAATTATCGATAACATTTTTTTTATCGGATGTTCATAATCTTTTCCAATGACGTCTCCTGTTAATCCAAATTCTTTAGCTAATTTTATTGTCTCTCCTCTTTCCCTTAACGTGATATAAAAATTATAATCATTTTTCAAATCTTGAATCAATGGTTTAAAAAATAAAGGATGAGATGGATTAAGGATATCAATCCAGATTTTTTTCATAATGCAACCTTTCCAATTGATTAATTGACCCCTTTTCCTAAAATTTTAATAGTAAATCCATTCTCTTTCCATTTATCATGATTGAGAATATTTCTTGTATCTACTAAATTTTTATGTCTCATGTTCAATTTTTTGGGATCGATTTTCTTAAAGGCATCATGATCTGTTACTAAAACAATACAGTCGGAATCTTTTGAGGCAACAAGTAGGTTTGAAGAATTTTCAGGGTGGTCTTTTACCAAAGGATCATAGATTTTTACGTCCATTCCCTCGCGTTCTGCTATTTTTTTAATTTTAAATGTGGGACTTTCTCGTACATCATCGACATTTCCTTTATACGCCAAACCTAAAAGAGTTATAGTGGGATTCTTTACTTCCTGGATCATTTCTTTTACTAATTTCACTACATGTACTGGCATAGAATTATTGATCTCTCTAGCTATGGACACTATTCTGGATTTACTGCTTTTTTCTGCTAAAAAAAGTGGGTCGATGGCTATACAGTGTCCTCCCACTCCTGGACCGGGTTTAAGAATGTTTACTCTTGGATGTTTGTTTGCAAGCTCAATGGCTTTCCATACGTCTATACCCTCTTCCTCGGCCATCAAAGAAAATTCATTAGCAAGGGCGATATTGATGTCTCTAAACGTATTCTCCATCAGTTTGACAAATTCTGCAGTTCTGGAATTAGTAATAAAAATTTTACCTTTTACAAAAGAACTATAAAGCTTTTTTGCCCTTTTCGAAGATTCATCATTTAATCCTCCAATGATTCTATCATTATTAACTATTTCATATAGAGTTTTTCCTGGGATCGCTCTCTCTGGGCAGTGAGCATAATAAATTGTTTTTACTTTACTTTTTCGTAAAATTGGAAGTATAAAATTCTCTGAAGTTCCAGGAGGCACTGTTGATTCAAGAATGACCATTTGTTGTTCTTTTAAAACTTTTGAGATATTTTCAGATGCGTTTTTAACTGCATTAAGATCTGCTATTTTCATTTCTTTTTCGAGTGGAGTTGGAACAGCAATTATGTAAGTATCTGATGTTTTCAAGACATTACTAGCTGTAAAGTTATTTTTAGTTTTATAAAAAAGTTCATTTAACCCTGGCTCCTCAAATGGCAAATCTCCTTGGTTAAGTTTTTTCACAATATCTTCTTTTATATCCGTACCAATAACAGTGTGGCCTGCATTAGCTAACAGCAATGATGTTGGGAGTCCGATATAACCTAACCCAATAACACAAATTTTCATCAAATCACCTCTTGAAGAATTTTAATAATTGTTTTACCAGCATTTCCATTACCAAAAGGATTATTCCAATCATTATTCTTATTTAACATAATGGATACACTCTTAAGAATGGTCGATGGATTAGTACCAGCAAGGATATTAGCTCCAACCGCTATCGTTTCTGGACGTTCTGTGTTATCTCGCAATGTAACACAGGGACGTTTAAGAACGCATGCTTCCTCCTGAACACCCCCAGAATCTGTTAATATAAGCTTTGCGTTCTTTTCAAGCTGTAAAAAACTAAGCACATCAAGAGGGGGAATCAGTTGGATGTTTTCTATGTTAAAGTGAAACTCTTCCATCATTTTTCGAGACCTAGGATGAATAGGATATATAATGGGTATTTTGTATTTCTTTAATAAATGTTGTAACCCGAGAAGGATATTATAAAAACGATTTTTATTATCTACGTTTTCTTGTCGGTGTATGGTAACAAGAAAATATTCTTTTTCTTTTATACCAAGTTGTTTCATTATATTATTTTTATTACTTGTAAGTTTTAGATTTTGATAGACAGCATCAACAATGGTGTTTCCTGTCACGTAGATTTTTTTCTGTTCAATACCCTCCATAAGAAGTATCTGTTTGGATTTTTCTGTCGGTGCAAAAAGAAAATTTGAGATATGATCTGTTAATATTCTATTAATTTCTTCAGGCATGGTTTTATCATAGGATCTAAGACCTGCCTCCACGTGTCCTACTTTAACATTTAATTTTGTAGCTGCTAAAGCTCCTGCAAGGACCGTATTGGTATCACCTTCTACTAATACAACATCTGGTTTTTCCTTGACTAAAACTTGTTCACATCCTACAAGAATTTTTCCAGTTTGTTCTGCTTGTGTTCCTGAACCTATTTCAAGATTGTATTTTGGTGTAGGGATTTCTAATTGTTCAAAAAAAATTTGATCCATCTCATAAGAATAATGCTGACCAGTGTGTAAAATAAAATAATCAACTTTTCTTTTTTCGCATTCTCGAATGATAGGAGACATTTTAATTATCTCTGGACGAGTCCCTAAGACAATTGCGATTTTCATATGAAACCATTTTAATACACACAGTTTTTTCCAAGATCAATATTTTAACCTTCATTGTTTTGTAAGAGTAATATCAACACCATTAATATCTGAAATCAAAAGAGTTTTATCATCATTAGAAAAACGATAATCAGTCGTGGCTATTTGACCATTTAAATTCAAAATCAATCTATTATCAGTAATATTCCAAACGCCACTTGAGTTAGTTGAAGAATTTCCATAAGAGGAAAAAAAATTAACTGTATTATTAGAAAAAAAGATATATGTTTCATATATCGTTAAATCATTACCTTCCAATAAAATTGTACCATTCCAATTACCTGTAAATTTTTCCGCATCACTTTTTTGATCACACCCGCAAAGACCAACCGCAACAAAAATAATAATCGTTCCGATAACTATTAATTGTTTTTTCATATCGTGCACTCCTAATCTCAAAGAGAATAACTTTCAATGCTTTAAAAACATATCCTGGAAACATATATTTTTATATAGATTTTTGTTAATAAAAACAACTTTTTTAACCATCTTATTTTTTAATTTATGACTAAAGATTAATTGTTCTAAAAAAACGAAATATGGATATAAAATTTAAATCACTTATTTTATAACATGAAAGATAATACCTACCAATAAAACTAAAACATATTCTTATCTGCATAAAAGAAAAAAGAGGAAAAAATTGAACAAAAAAATTAATTGGATATTTAATCAAAATAAAGAGTCATTGGAAAAACAACAAACACAAAACATAAACCTGAAAACATACAGATGCCCAAGATGTAATCATATTATCACGTTAGATAATAAACAAATACAAAATACGGCTCTTCACTGCCCACTCTGCGGGCAACAAAACATTCTTAAATTACCACGAGAACAACCAGAAAAAAAATATGGAGAATCGAATATTAATTACTGGTTCTTCCAGCTGAATAAAAACGCAGTGATAATAGGATTGATACTTATTTTTTTCAGCATATTCCCTCTTTTTATATCAAACCCCTTTAGCATCAAACTGAATCTAACATTACTTACTATAGGAATAATTATACCATTATTTATAATAGAAAAAAAACGAAACATCTCTTTGAAAATAACCTTCAGCATTATTATATTCATAATACTCTTGTTCTTCATCACAGGGACAGATATAGAGATATTTTTAATACTTATATTCCTCGGAATACTTCTCACGAAAATAATGATCGATGAATACCTACCCACAGACCTTAAAATAAGGATGAACATATTCATCTCAGCTTTTTTCATCATCTTCATCATAATCGTTATAAAAAGAATAATAAATGTAGTTAATATCTAACCTAAAATTATGCATCTTACATTTGACAGATATCCGGCAACAGTTATTTTTTGTATGGTCTGGAGCATTATAGCCTTTTTTTTCGTTTTATTCGACATTAACAATCCTATACGAATCATCCTTAGCATTCCAATGATAATTTTCATACCAGGTTATTTACTCATTAATGTATTATTCTCCACAAAAAAAACAGATAAAGGCATAGATACGACTGAAAGAATCGCCTTAGGCTTGGGGGTTTCCTTAGCAATCGTACCTCTTTTTGGAATTGTATTATATTATACCTCCGGGGGATTTGAACTACAACCAATTATTCTTTCTCTTGAAGCATTCATCCTTATCATGGGAAGTACAGCCATTATGAGATGGTATCATACCCCTCCAAGTAATCGATATACACTCACTATTAACATTTCCATCCCTAAACATGAAACCAAGTTAGACAAAATACTTACTACTGCCATCATAATCTGTATACTTACTGCATTATGTTTAGCAATTTACGTGATTCTCACACCAAAACAAGAAGAACGTTTTTCAGAATTTTATATTCTCGGATCAACCCATCTTGCATACGACTACCCCCTGAATCTTACCATAGGTGAAAATGCTACCATCATTCTCGGCATAGCAAACCATGAATACACGACCATGAACTATTCAATAGAAGTATGGTTATCGAATCAAACAACTGAGTACAATAATATTTCCAATATAAACGAAACAATCTATCATCACCTCTGGTTCATGGATAAAATAAATGTTACACTTACTCCTAAACCAATAAACCTTGAAGATTTTTCAACATCACAGTGGGAATACAATTATACATTCCATATTAACCGGAAAGGAAATTACAAATTAGTTTTTCTCCTTTACACGACACAAACACAAAATTATGTAAAAAACGAAGATTATAAAACGATGGCGACAGAAAAAGTTGATAGTGAACAAACAACCGCTTATAGAAACCTATATCTATGGATTAATGTGAAATAAACAATAAAATTTTCAAACAATTTTAAATTCTTCCATCCTGGAATTTATTTTAGATTTCATCGATATCCGCTGAGTAATATTTCCGGCGTCAATCATTCCTTAATGGCTTAAAATGATTCTTTACTCTTGCTTCAAATTCATCTCATCCTATCTTGTGTTTAGGTTATAGACGGTAGGGCATGATATCAATTTCGATGTTTCTTTTTTGACCACCTAGATTTAAATATCAGAACAAGTTATTGGGCAGACCGAGTCTCCTAAAAAATAATTATATTCAAAAAATATATAAAAAAAAATAGAACGAACAAAATATTTAAATAGCTACATTCAGACTATATATAATAAAGTTCGATAGATCCAACAAAAGCATCAGGTGTGTGAATATCTATTAATGTTTGTTAGAATTGGAGAAAAAAAAGGATGCCGAATACTACCACTAAACGTACTCTTGCCATAATTCCCTGCTGCAACGAAGAAATCACCATAGGTAGTATTGTTCTCAAAGCGAAACAGTATGTAGACGAAGTGTTAGTCGTTGATGACGGAAGTGTTGACGATACCGTAAAAATTGCGCACGAAGCCGGTGCTACCGTCATTTCTCATAAAAAAAACCTCGGAAAAAGCGCTGGAATACGAACTGGTTTTAGATATGCATTGGCTAGCGACTTTGATTATGTTGTTACCATTGATGGCGATGGACAACATAATCCTGCTGAGATCCCATCTGTCCTAGACAACGTGATAAAAAATGGTCATGATATTTCTATTGGATATCGAGTTGGCAAGAATACAGAAATGCCTTTTTGGCGAAGAATTGGAAAGAGAGTATTAGATTATACCACAAGTTTTGGAAGCGGTGGTTATCTAACTGATAGTCAATGTGGATTTCGTGCATTTAACAAAAAAGCAGTAAAAGGACTAATCTCAAAATTAGATGGTGATGCTTTTAGTGTCGAAAGTGAGCAACTTGTGAAAGCTCATGATCTTGGTCTGGCGGTAGGAAATGCAACCGTGACATGTAAATATGAAGAACTGGAGACTTCCACGATAAATCCTGCATCACATGGTATTTCTGTTCTGCGTTATGTCATCTGGCTTGTAGCACAAAAGCGACCATTATTGTTTATCGGAGTCCCTGGATTTATTTTTGTTCTGATTGGGTTATCTTTAGGTATTTACACCTTACAGTATTACAACATAAACCATGTTTTTCTTGTTCCATATGCAATACTCATAGCTATCTTCATCATCATTGGTGCTATAGCCTTATTTATGAGTTTAATTTTAAATGTAATGCCAAAAATCATAAAACAATCACAAAAAGAAAATTACGATGAAAATATTTTTCTCAAAAAGAAATAACTTGGTTTTCTATCTCTTAGATGAGCTTTTCCAAAGATTACCAAACAGATAAAAATCAGAGTGTTTTATAGTAAAATCCCTTCTCCTCAGCCTCATTTTTATTAAAAATACCTCTTACATCAATCAAAATAGGGGATTCTTTCATAAAGTTCTTAATGTTCTCAAGCCCCATTCTTTTAAATGGTTCATGTGCCACAGTAAAAATCACACAATCCACTTTTACTATTGATTTATCAAAGATTTTTAAACCAAAATCCACGATATCCTTTTCGCTTAAAAGGGGATCATATCCATAAAGAACACAACCAAACTCTTTTAATTCCTTGATAATTTCTTTTACCGGTGTTTCTCTCGTATCCTCCACGTTTTCTTTAAACGTCAGCCCCATAATAAGTACTGAAGAACCATGAATAACTTTCTTCACATCATTGAGCGCCTTTATCGTAAGCATCGCAACATGTTTCGGCATATAATCATTAATGGAACGTCCCGCAAGGATAACCTGCGGATGATAACCGAGTTCTTTTGCCTTGTACACAAGATAATACGGATCCACAGGAATACAATGGCCCCCCACCAATCCAGGATTATATCTATTGAAATTCCATTTTGTAGAAGCAGCATCTAAAACAGCTTTCGTGTCTAAACCCATCTTCTGAAAAATAATGGAAAGTTCATTCATTAAAGCAATATTCAAATCCCTCTGGATATTCTCAATTACTTTTGCAGCTTCAGCAGTTTCGATATCCTTGGTTTTATACACAGTAGTAATCGTACCATACAACTCCGCAAGCGTATTTGCAGATTCTTCATCCATCCCAGAAACGATCTTTGTGATTTTATCAATTGTATGATCTTTATCACCAGGATTGACCCGCTCAGGAGAATACCCTACCTTAAAATCCAATCCAACCCTCAGTCCCGATTCTTCCTCCAAAATGGGTACAACAATCTCCTCGGTAACCCCCGGATACACGGTAGACTCTAACACAACTATTGCTCCCTTCTTAAGATTCTTGCCAACAATCCTTGAAGCGGATTGCACCGGGGTCAAATCAGGTTCTTTTGATTCTGTCACTGGCGTAGGAACAGCGATGATGACCACATCAGCGTCTTTTATTCTTGCAGGCTGTGATATCAATTCCAAATCTGGGTATTTCTTCTTCAATGCCATTACTTTTTTTTCGTTAATATCAAAGCCAATAACATGGACATGTTTTGCAAAAGCTTCTGCTAACGGCATGCCAACGTAGCCTAATCCAACGATACAAACAGTCGTATCACTCAATGTTGTTTTTGGAACCATTGTATAGTCTCCTTTAAACCATTTTTTATATCGAATCTTGGGTAGTAACCAAATTCTTCTTTTGCTTTAGAAATATCAGAAAGAGAGTGCTTAATATCTCCAGGTCGTATCTCCTCATACACGATCTCCAGCTCTTTATTACATAAGACCATAACGGTTTTAGCGAGCTCATTGATCGAAATACGTTTCCCTCCAGCAGCATTAAACACACCGGTGGCATCACTTTCTGCTGCGAGAATATTCGCATGAATAACATCATCGATAAAGGTAAAATCCCTTGTTTGATTTCCATCATCGTACACGATTGGCGGATTGTCATTTAAGACGTTCATAATAAATCTTGGAATAACCGCTGCATATTCACTAGAAGGATCTTGTCGTGGGCCATACACATTGAAATACCGTAGAGCAACCGTAGGTAAATGAAAAACATCTGTAAAAACACTGCAGTAATATTCACCAGCAAGTTTACTTACCGCATATGGTGAGAGAGGATTGGGAGCCATTTTCTCGGTTTTTGGTAACGCCGGAGTATCACCATACACACTACTAGAAGAAGCGTATATGACCTTTTTAACACCGGCATCTTTTGCCGCCACTAATACATTTAAAGTCCCGTTAATATTCACCTGGTTGGTTAGAAGAGGTTCTTTAATACTCCGAGGAACGCTTGGCAGAGCGGCTTCATGAAAAACGTAATCAAAACCCTTGAAGACATCTTGCAGCACATTCAATTCGGTGATGCTCCCATTAATAAACTCGACCTTTTCCGCCGCTATAAGATCTTGAATGTTCTTCAAATGGCCTGTAGAAAGGTTATCGATCACAACCACATGATTGTTCTCATTTGAAAGATGTCGTGCGAGATTTGAACCAATGAACCCAGCACCACCGGTCACAACAATTTTCTTATTCTTCATATCTTTTCTTAAATCCTTAGGTTAACCAAGAATGAAGACGCCTTATAAAAAAACTTCGTTTCTAGCCTTCCGAGAAAAGAAAATTAAAACAACATAAAGACTTATGATTCTACAGCTTATCTATCTTTTCTTCTATCTTTGAAAGAAGAACACGATCGACCTGCTCTTCTATAGATGGCTCAATAGATTTCGAAAGCTTCTGATTATCGGAAACATAGTGCTTCGTGACAGGTTTATGATCGATTCTCTGACTCATATCTGCAATCTTTGTAGAAAGATGTTCTATTTTTCTCTCATGATGAACTACCAATCTGTTTGAAAATGTTTTCAGTAGTTTTTTTCTAAAATAGATGAACAAGCCAATACCTATACATACTACCAAGATAAGGACGATTCCAAGATACGAAAAGGAAGACTCTTGGTTTTGTGCTGTTGTTTCAGCACCTGCACCAATGGTTATTAGAAACGTCTTTAGGCTGGTTTTTCCATTGTTATCGACGACCGTCAAGATCACAGAATACACACCTGGTTTTGTATAAACATGACTCGGGTTTTTCCCGGTTCCCGTTGTTCCATCCCCAAAATCCCATGTATAGGAAATAATCTCACTATCAGGACCAACGCTTACTGATACATCAAAAAAAATTGCTTGGTTTGCAGATCCATTATCTGGTGCGATAATATCTATGACGGGAGGTACTTCGCCGGTCTCTTGTTCGGACACGGTTACATTAAGGGGAAGTGACCAGCTACTATTTGATTCATTTTCATCCTGTGCGATGACACGTACGGAAAAGGTAGAACGAGCATCCCAGATATGAGACGCAGAGACTGTCATGTTTGAATCTACAAGATCAGACCAGTTGCTGAAATTCCCATCACCCCAATCAAATCGTAATCGAACCCGGTCTCCATTGAGATCTGAAGTAAAACTTGTGTACTCATACCCGACCCCTCGTTCAATAAAGGTCGGACCGATTGGTTGTGCTGGTGCATTTGGGGGAAGATTCTGTTCTGGTTCAACAGGCGGCTCTGTACCACCATCACCTGGAGTATATCCGCCTCCACCAGGTTGATTTTCCCCAATGACCGTGACAGCTGCATCAGACACAGTAATCGACACATACCCTAAATCATCCGTTACCCCGACATCGTATAAATCAATCGTGGAGGTGCCAGAAAATTTTTTTGCAGTAAACGAAATGGTCACAAGCGTACCAGGGTTAGAAGTGTTTTCTGGTCCAATAATCAAGTTATAAATATTGATGATACTTCCTGCAATATTATCGATGGTTCCATCATTGAAAAATGTGGAATAACCACTAAAAATAGTGCCCCCAGTAACAGAATTTGCTTGTAATAACGACGGATCAAAGGAGATTTTCAATTCAAAGGATTTGATTGGTTGTGAAGGAATACAAGAAATATTAAGGGAGAATGTTTGCAAAGCGGATACTGTTGTATTCGAAGGAGAAACTTGCACAAGTGTCGGACCATCTGCTTTGACAGGAAGAGGTATAACAATTGTAAAAAGTAAGATGACCACTAACACGGTTGGAAGTAAAGTAACCCTCTTATCGATCCCTCTCAGCATTTCCTCAACCATCTCTCAAGTTATGATACTATCTACCATGAAAGAGTGTGTCATTCAATGTATTTAAATATAACCTGGAAGAACGTCAAAAAGGAAAAAATCTCTCTCTAACGTACATCTCCTGGAATTATGATCCCTCACTAGCGAGAATCACTCAAGCACATAAATATTTTTTCTATAATACTATTCGCAGATAAAATTTTCATAATAAAAATTAACATATGGTATAATGGATCCTTCATACTACCACCACGATTCCCCATAATGATTCGACACAAACACTAAATCCGACACTTGTATCTCACCGTCATTATCCGCATCCTCACGAATCCATCCATTGCCCCCACTTTGACCATAATGATTCGACACGAGAACCAAATCAAAAATCATACAATGACCATCACTGTTCAAATCCCAGTTCGGGGGCATCGAAAATAACACATTACTCGAAGTATTCGCATTATTATTCGTGTCTTTTGCCCAGATAGAATAACTGTAGTTCCCCGCAGAAGAAAACGCGGTTGTCGAATGATAATAATACTTCCCCGCATTACTCGCTACCATAGACGCGTTATTCCAAGAGCCACCGGGGTTATGAATACGTAGAACCACCTGGGATACCGCGACATTATCCGTCACCGTGCAGCTCACATTCACCCACCCATACACCGGATTGGTATCCAACGGATTAGACGTCGTACGAGCAACACCAGAAATCTGCGGAGGAGCGGAGTCAGAGAAATGAGCGGTTACCGCCTTGTTCCCGTTCATGGTAATCGTCTTCGGATTCTGACTGCCGGTTAAATCCCCGGTCCACGAACTAAACGCCCACCCCGTGCCGGGAACCGCGGTCAACGTCACCACCTCACCATACGTATATGTCGCTTTATTCGGGTTCTTCGTCACTGACCCCGAACCATCAACGGTGATTGTCAGCGTATACTGGTTCTGCGTGAAATGCGCAGTAACCGACTTATTCCCATTCATAGTAATCGAAGCAGGGTTCGTATTCCCGGATAGATTCCCGGTCCAAGAACTAAATGTCCACCCTGCATTCGCTGTCGCAGTCAACTGCACCACAGTCCCATACGCATATGTCGCCTGGTTCGGGTTCTTGGTTACTGATCCAGACCCATCGAGCGCCACACCAAGGGTAAACTCTCGCAGCGTCACGGTCCCGTTCGTCACCGTAATCGGTACATACGTCGTCTCATTGGTCACCCCGACATCAGAAAGCGAGATAGATGAAGTACCAGACGCCAAACGCGCGGTAAACGAAATGCTCACCAAGCTCCCAGGAGTCGTAACAGATCCTACCCCAAGAATCAATCCATACACATCCACAATCGTCCCAGCAGTGTTGTTTATCGTCCCATCATTGAAAAATGTGGTATATCCAGCGAAAATAGTGCCCTCGGAAACTGAGTTCGCCTGCAATAACGTAGGATTAAACAAGACTTTCAGCTCATACGATTTAATGGACTGACCTGGCGTACATGCAATATCAATAGTAAAAGTCTGACCAGCTGAGATGGTTTTACTTGAAGGACTTACTTGCACAAGTGTCGGACCATCTGCCTTGACAGGAAGAGGTACCACTATCGTAAGAAGTAAGACGACAACACACACAGTTGGCAGTAAAGTAGCCCTCTTTTCGACCCCCCTCTGCATTATCTCCACCATCTCTTAAAATATGATACTACCTACCATGAAAATATTTGTCACTGTAATTATTTAAAACTATGGAGCAAAAATAACAAAACGAAAAAATAGAACAAAAATACCTAGACAATTACAGACAAAATTTTCAGCTCGTTTTCCAACGGTTACGGCTGGGTTTTATCACTGAGATTTTCCTTTTTTCCTCTTTCCAAAATAGGCAAGAAGGGCGATCAAGATTATCGCAATGATCATACCAACAAGCAACATCATATACTCAGAACCAAGTTTCTGCGAATAAGCCTGTAATGAACTGGAGGACGGATTGAATTGGTACTCGTTAATACCATCACCATTCGTATCAATTAAATACTCACCGGTCTGCAGTCTCTGTACAACCGTCATATTCCCGGTCTGATTACTGTAAAACATATCAAACGGTCCGACACCATCGGTATTGATCAAATACCCGAGGCTTCCCACATATCGCACGTCAATCGACACCACAACCTCAGACATCTCAGAGGTCGCGTTAAATGGATCTTGTGCGTATACTTGCACGGTATAAAACCCCAAAGAACTCCATTGATGCAGCGTTTGAATACTATACCCACTTTTAAACAACGGGGACGTGTTTTGCGAACCATCGCCCCATATGATGATGTATCGAACATTATCGTTATCCGGATCGGTAGTCACCGTGCTAAACACATACGAGACGTTTCGATTTCCATCCAATGGTCCACTGAACGTAGGTTTGAACGGTGATTGATTCGGTATCCTAATATTGGCAACCGTTTGAAATGTATCAGTGGCATTATCATCATCAGTGACCGTCAGAAAGACCGTATACGCCCCAGCATCAGTATATGTGTGTGTGACCACAGAACCATTCCCGGTTGTTCCATCACCAAAACTCCAATGCCAGGAGACGATCGTACCATCTCGATCATAGCTCCGCGACCCATTAAAACGCAGTTCCTCACCCATAAAGGCTTTGTATGGCTCACCAGCAGTTCCATCGGCAGTGGGGGGATGATTGACCTCTTCCTGGGCGATCGGCGTACCTGGTGAACCTGGTTTAGGGACATACATGCCAGCATCCCAGCTCATATTAAACTGCTCTGGATCAAATGTTGTAACACTTGTTCTGCCGGTCTGAGAATCAACATCACTATCCTTTGTATCATCACTACCTTGATTTGCTGGACTGAATCGATATCCATTCGGCAACGTAAATTTAATATAATATTCCCCTAGAGGAAAAATACCGAATGAATAAAATCCATGAATATCGGTTGTTACAGAATCAACTTGTGTCCCATTCGGTGTATAGAGACCAACGAAAATATCAGGAATCCCTGGTTCTCCTGCATCCTGTATCCCATCGGCATCCCAATCATTCCACACCAAATCACCAAGTGTCACTGCAGAGGGTAACGTAAGCTCGAAGAACGTCCGCTGAATCGAATAGATCCCGTTTATCACGTCAACAAGGATTGCGATTTTTTGACCAGGTTGCGGTACAAAGCTACCATTGCTTGCATTTGCATTAGCATCGTTGATCATGGCCTGTGCCAGCGTATCATTCGTTGGATAGGGATCATCGCAGATGTAGTACCAGATGACGTTCTGGATGGTCTCTCGACCGCCTTGTTTATGGTTGAGCATATAATTTACTTTATCCCAATTATCATTTCGAAAATGCACCGGCATTCCAGGATCATAGCTTGAATACAAGAGAACCGTATGATTGACACCTCGCGTCATGCTCGTGTCTTTTTGTACACACCAGCCAAGATAAGGACCGTTGGTCACATCATATCCCGGTGGGATACCTAAAAGCGTCATATCAAACCAACTGTTAGCGCCATACTCAGCACGCATCGTCACTAATTGAGTGGGTAACCAGACGGTTGGTTCAGACGCTGCTACCGGTATGGTAAGTGTCGAGCAGATCAGCAGGACAAAAAGCCCAAGAGCTATCACGTATTGCTTCATCATCTCTTCATCTCCTCATCATTATTTAATCCTTATTAACCTAATAATTTATAATTTAATGTACTGCTCATAACGATTATCACCATAAAAATTTAACCAATAAAACAACCTCTCTAAGAGAAGATTCACACACCAGCACCAAATCAAAAATCATACAAAACCTGGTAATTCCCAAAGTCGTCACCAAACAACCACCTCATCGACCATGAAAATCATTACCATAGTAATCAGGAAAAACCAGGAGAACCCATCATCCCATATTCGTCACCTTCGCATTTCCCAAGTTCGTCACCTAAAAACAGGTTCGTTGATTATCTGTCCTCCTGAGAGCATTTCCCAAAGTCGTCGCCTGCATCATTTCCCATATTTGGCACCTCCCATTTCCCGAACTCGTCACCTAACCCCTCCTGTCTTCGTCACTTTTCCACTCTTATATATTATCACAAAATACCGTATTTATGATAATACATTATCACAAAATTTTTAATGTGTGCTTGTTCGACCAGGAAAAACAACTCGCTGTCGGGAAAAAAACCATCAACGTGATTTCTGTCTGGAAATGGCTACTTACTTAACCTTTAACATTCCTTATGAGGTGTATTGAGATACGTCTCATGTTGAATCTAGGGCCTTTTATATTGTGAACTAAGCTGTCCTTTGAGATTACAATAAGCGGACGCGGCAGAAACCAAACCCGTTATCATGATTGAGGAAAAAAGGAA